>JAABUN010003445.1_pt1 | contig 24488 bp, 19 predicted proteins | sample 5559311 | NCBI WGS metagenome assembly JAABUN01 (sample SAMN10711877, study PRJNA513370) | rock metagenome | isolation source: Antarctica rocks | place: Antarctica: Victoria Land, Siegfried Peak sud
TCGGCGATCTCCTTGTAGGCGAAACCTTCGATGTCGGCCAGGATCACCGCCATCCGGAACCCCTCCGGCAGCGCCTCCACCGCCTCTTTGACCTCGGTGTCGGTGAACAGGTCCATCAGCTCGTCCTCGGCGCTTCGGCCGAGCGACGCCGCCTCCAAGCCACCGAGACGACGGTAGAGGTAGAGGTCCTCGACCTCGTCGAGCTCGGTCTCATCGGGCCGACGCTGCTTGGCCCGGTAGGTGTTGATGAACGTGTTGGTGAGGATGCGGTACAGCCAGGCCCTCAGGTTCGTACCTTCCTGGAAACCCCCGAAGCCCCGGTAGGCACGCAGGTAGGTGTCCTGTACCAGATCCTCGGCGTCAGCCGGGTTGCGGGTCATGCGCATCGCTGCGGCGTACAGCTGGGCCATGAACGGCATCGCCTGTTCCGCGAAACGCGCCTGGTCTGCCATCCCGGCTCACGCTACAGGCGAGCCTCCGCGGCAACGGCAACCGGGGGCCCGTCAGCGCCGCGCTCGCGGCCCGGTCACCGGCCCATCAGCTGCGTGGCCGGACGATGTGCACGACCTCGCAGCCATCTCCACCTTTTTCGACGCGTGGACTGCCTCGCTCGGGCAGGTTGTCGGTGATCCGCTCGGCGTAAGTCTTGTCGCCCACCTGCCGGCCAAAGGTGTTGACATAGATCACCTTTCCCTCCCGCGGCCGGTACAGCGCGGGTGTTTCGGCGCGGTCACAGTCCCAGTCACCGAACAGCAAGACGTCGCTCGGGCTCCCGATCTCGTAGTACCGCGGGTGGCGCTCCCGCGGCTCGAACCGAAGCGCCAGCACCCGACCGTCCCAAGCCGCAGGGACGGGGCAACCATCGCCGTTCACGTCGACTTTGAACCGCCTCGCTCGCGGCGTCACAGGGAGCTTCGGGAGAGTTGGGCAGGGTGGGGCGACGCGGGTTGGCAGAGGCGCGGGGCGCGGCCGACCAATGTCTCGGTCGCCGCGGCGCAACCAGGCTGCGCCCGCCAGGACGAGGACCAGACCGCACAACAACGCGATCGCTACCGCGCGGCGTGGAGCGGGCCGCGCGGTCTCGGGGTTCGGCCGCGGAGGGCGGGGGCCGAACATCCGTGTGCCATACATACCGGGCTCGGCTCCAACGCCCACGCTCCGCGGGTGCTCGCCGCGCTCAACCGCTTCGGCCGGTGTTCCGGGGAGCTGCACCGCCACGGCATCGACCGACGCCCTCAGCTCATCGGCGAACTCCTCCACGCTCGCCGGTCGCTCTGAGGAGTTCCGACTGATCGCCCGCTCGACGAGCTCGGCCAGCGGCGCAGGCACCGAACCGACGTCGCTCACCGGGCGATGCCGGCCGACATCGGCGGCCCGCAGGATCTCGCCTGTCGAGCCTTCATGAGGCAGCACGCCGAGCAGCGCCTCGTAGCAGGTGGCTCCGAGCGCGTAGAGATCGCTGCCCGGTCCCGGGGCCATCCCGTCCAGTAGCTCGGGATCCAGGTATGGCGCGGTGCCGGTGACCGGATCGCCGGGTACGGCGGATCTGGCGAGGTGGCGCGCTGCGCCGAAGTCCGACAGGAGCGGTTCCCCATCGCTGGTGAACAAGATGTTGGACGGCTTCACATCGCCGTGGAGGAGCCCGCGGCGGTGCGCGGAAGCCAGAGCGTCGGCCACCGGGGCCAGGACAGCCACCACCTGACCGGCCGACAGCGTCCGGCGCTGGTCGAGCAACGCCCGCAGCGACCCTCCCTGCGCCCACTGCATGACGATCGCTACTCCGTCACCATCCTCGAGCACATCCAGCACGTCGATGATGTGGGGGTGGTCGAGGTCGGCCAGCAGCGTCGCTTCGGCCCGCAGCCGTCCGTGGGCTTCGACCGCGTGACCGCCGCTGCAGCCGACAGCCCGCTTCAGGGCGACGGTTCGGGCCAGCGGCCCCAGCCGCCGAGCCCGCCACACCGTGCCCGACATGCCTCCACCGATGAGCGCCTCGAGCTCGTAGTCCCCAATGGTTTCCACGTGCTTCTCGTTACCCATCGGTCCATATCAGGCAAACTCAAGCGTAGGCCAGAGGATGGCGCTCATTGGGCATCGTGGAAGATGAGGCCGAGGGTGTGGCGTCGCCCGGAGCGGACCACGCTGACACCGTGCCGCATCGCTCCGGCGGCCCAGCCCCGTTTGGTTCGGACGGGTCGGTCCCGCGTGGTGAACACCAGGCCTTGTCCCTGCGCGATGGTGATCGAGGTTGCACGCGATTGCGCACGGGGACGCTGCTCGACCACCACGAACTCGCCGCCGGTGAAGTCGACCTCGGGCTCGTCCAACCCGATGGCCACTTGCAGAGGGAACACCAACTCTCCGTAGAGGTCGCGGTGCAGGGCGTTCCAGTCGCCCGTGCCGTAGCGCAGGATCAGCGGAGTCGGCCGCGTCTGCCCTGCGGTGTGGCACCGTTCGAGCCAGTCCTCGAAGTCGTCGGGCCAAGGCGCGGGCTGGCCCTGCCGCTGCGCCCACTCGCGCGCGATCGGCAGGAGGTGTGGCCAGAAGGCACCCCGTAGCTCGGCCACGATGTCAGGCAGGGGGTAATCGAAGTACCGGTACTGGCCTTCGCCGAAACGATGGCGGGCCATGTCGATCGTCGAGCGGAACAGCTCGTCGTCGTCGTACCGGTCGGTCAGCGATCGGCAATCCGACACGCTGAGCAACGAGGGGGTGAGCGCGACGCCCACGTCGTCGAGCGAGCCTGCGAAGCCGCTCCAGTCCAGGCGGTCGACTCGCTCGGTGACCGCCAGAGCGGTGCGCTTCCGGGCGCGAGCGATCGTGCTCATGATCCGGACTCCATGGTCAGGAGGGCCTGCTTCACATCGGCGCCGCCGAGGTACTGGCCGAGGCTGCCGTCGCTGCGGATCACCCGGTGGCAGGGCACGACGACGGGGATCGGGTTGTGCGAGCACGCGCTTCCCACGGCCCGAACCGCAGCCGGGTTGCCGGCGGATTTCGCGACAGCGGCGTAGCTCGCCGTCGTGCCGTAGGTGATCTGGCGCAACTTCGAGATCACTGCTCGACGGAACCCGTGCACGAGCTGCAGGTCCAACGGCAGGTCGAAGTCCCGGCGCCGCCCGGCGAAGTAGTCGTCCAGCTGACGAGCGACGTCGTCGGTGCGGCGAGACGAGCGCAGGACCCGAGGGCTGATCGCTCCGGCCAGCCGAGACAGTACCGCGTCGTGGTCTTCCCGCTCGAAGGCCACTCTCACCAGCCCTGCAGGGCTGGCCGCCAGCAGCAACGGCCCGAAGGGGCTGTCAATGGTCTGGTAGGACACGTCCAAGAGACCCTCGCGATCGGCCTCGGCGGCCAGGCGGTCGCGGAGGTGGGCCGTCGTGGCGGGGTCGGCCGCCGGGAAGGCTGCGGCCAGCGCGTAGGAGATCTGTTCGTCGGTGCTGATGTCGGAAGTCATTGCTCAGTCATGCCTCTCTCTCATTCATGCATGTCTTGCGAAGGGTGGCGATGCCGTCGGCGGCGCTGCGTCGCGCGGCCACCTCACTGCTCTCGAGAAGGACGCCGACCTCCAGGTAGGGCAGGTCGGCCAGGTAGTGGTAGATGACTGCGGAACGCTGCTTGGGCGGCAGCGCATCAAGCGCGGCGCGGAGGCGGGAGTCGCCGGGGTCGGCCAGATCGTCCTCGATCGGCACCTCGGGCGGTCGCTCGGTGGGACGGGGGCGGCGGCTCGACGCGCGGATGTGGTCGATCGCCTTGCGATGAGCGATCGTCACCAGCCAACCCCGGACGTTGCTGTCGGGCCTCAGGTCGGGGTACGCCCGCAGCGCCGAGAGGAAGGTCTCGGACCACGCATCTTGGGCATCGATCGGGCCGAGCAGGGCACCGCACACCCGCATCACGACGGGACCGTGCTCGGTGACGATCTCTTCGAACGGCCCCATGGTCACATCCAGTCAACGATCGGAAGGGTCGATGTGTGAGGTTCCCGGTGAGCGGCCGCTGCTGGCGGCACACCTCTCGTTTCCAGGCCCTCCGATCGACCACTCTCAGTGGACGGGAGAGGACGATCATCGACCTGTTTGCACCTCGTGCTATGGCCAAACGCCAGCCGTGGCCACGGATGTGACGGATTCGCCTCTTCCGGTAGAACGTCACACAGCGTACGGTGACCGCGTGACGCGTTCGGCCAGCCCGCGCTGGGTGGCTCTCCTCGCCGTAGCGAGCCTGTTGGCTGGCGCCTGCTCCGGCAGCCACCACGACGGCCGACCAGGCGGTGAGCAGGGCGGCAAGCCCGCGGGTTCGTCCGAGGATTGTGAGGACTTCACCTTCGTGCCGTGCCCTCGGCAGGTGGCCGTTGTGGCGCTGCCCATCGCCGGCTCGTCGTTCTCGCTCCGTTATGCCAGTGATCGTGCGCCGGGGCGCAAGGCCTCGCCCTCGCTCGAAGCCCGCTCGATCGGGCTCGGTGGTTGGACCATCGATGTCCTGCACAGCTACGACCCGAAGGCGAACGTGCTCGTGCTCGGGAACGGCGACCGGCGGCACGTCGCGGCCACATCGCTGTCGTCCGACGGTGGGCCCGCGCTCGCCGTCGCCGCCGTCGACGGGTCCGAGGTGTACGTGTTCGATCGCGCCGGCCGCCACCGGCACACCTACGACGCGGTGACCGGTGCCGAGCGGTACTCCTTCGGCTGGAAGAGCGCGGGTTTGGATTCGATCAGCGAGCCGGGCGGGCGCAAGACCCGGATCCGACGCGATCGTGCCGGCCTGCCGGTGGAGATCGTGGCCGCTCGCGGCTACCGCACCCGGCTCGGCCTCCGAGAAGGGAAGCTGGCCGCCGTCGCCGAGCCCAGCGGCCACCTCACGAAGATCACCACAGACGACCACGGGCTGGTCACCGTGATCCGGGACGCGACCAACGCCAAGACTGTGATGCGCTACGACGACGCCGGCCGCCTCGTGAGTGGAACGGCCCGGGTGGGGCCAAGCTCACGATGGGACGCGATGAGCACGGCAAGGACTTCACGCTCACGACCACGACCGGCGAAGGTCGGGAGTGGTCCGACTCGGTCGAGCACAAGGACCACGGCAAGGTCGTGCGGAGGCACCGAGACGCGGCGGGCAAGGCCACCACGGTGGAGATCGACGGGTCGCGCCGAACGGTCAAGGCCGCCGACGGCACCGTGATGAAACTGAAGGTCAGCGCGGACCCGCGCTGGGGCATGTCCGCGCCGGTACCTCAGAAGGTCGAGGTCTCGAGCCCGAACGGGCGGCGAAGCACCATCAGCGAGGCACGTCGCGTCGAGCGATCATCGAAACCGGGTGCGCCCGGAGCGATCCGCCGCGTCCTCACCGTCGACGGCGCCGACTGGACCATCGCCTCCGACCCGGCGGCACGAAGCACGACCATCACCGCACCCGACGGCACGACCCGCACCACGACCCTCGACGAGTCCGGACGGCCCGCCTCGCGGGCGGTCACCGGTGCGGCGCCGGTGGCTTACCACTACGACGACGCCGGCCGGGTCGACGCGATAACCGTCGGCACCGGGACCGAGGCCCGCGTGTGGCGCCGGGCCTACAACGGAGCGACCGGGGAGGTGACCACCACCGATCCGGCCGGACGCACCAGCGTCGTGCACTCAGATGCCGACGGACGAACCGAGTCGAGGGAGACCCCCGGCAAGCTCACCATCGGTGCCCGGCGTGACGAGGTCGGCCGGCTGACAGCCGTCGTCGCACCATCCGGCGCCGACACCCGAGCCCAGCGCCGCCCCGATGGCCGGATCGACACGCTGACCGCCCCCGACGGGGCCGGCGGACCGCAGTTCACGACGTTCGACTACGAAGACGACGGAGGGTTGACCGCCACTGCTGAAGCAGATGGCAATGGCACCAAGGTGCACCGCGACGACCGCGGGAGGGTCGATCAGGTCGATGCCGGAGCCGGCCCCTGGCACATCGGCTACGACGGCCGGACCGGCATGGTCGCAAAGTTCGCTGGCCCGGGCGCCACGCTGGAGCGCAAGTTCGACGGCGGCGACATCGTCGGCGAGACGTGGTCCGGGCCGGTGGGCACATCGGTCACCCGTCGGCTCGACCAGAACGGTCGGCTGGTCGGCGAGGCGGTCGGCGGCACCGGCGAGGTGGCTTTCGGCTACGACGAGGCCGGGCGGCTCACCAAGGGCGGCGACGTCCAGGTTCGGCGGGATCGGGCCACCGGCCGCGTCGAGAGCGAGGAGCTCGGCTCACTGAAGCGCACCTGGGCCTACAACGCCTTCGGCGAGGTGACCGCGGTGGCCGTGACGGCTCAGGGTCGCGCGGCCTACGAGCTGTCGGTCGAGCGTGACCAGCTGGGGCGCGTGTCATCTCGAACCGAACGGATGCCGGGCCGCCCCGAGCACACCCGGACCTTCACCTACGACGCCGCCGGACGGCTGGCTTCGACCGCCGATGACGGCGCCCGCCCGACCACGTTCGGATACGACGCCAACGGCAACCTGACCACAGAGACCGCGCCCGACGGCACCGAGACCAAGTCCACCTACGACAACCGGGACACGCTGCTGGAGCGAGGCGACACGGCCTACTCCTACGACGCCGCCGGGCGTTTGGCCACGGCCAAGAGCCCGGCTGGCACGACGGGGTACACCTACGACCACGCCGGCGCCCTGTTGGCGGTGCGCCCACCGAGCGGCCCGACCATCAAGTACGTGAACGACGGCCTCGGTCGCCGGATGGCCAAGAAGGTCGGTGACAAGACGGTGCAGGCCTTCGCCTACCGCGACGAGCTGCGACCGGCCGCAGAGCTCGACGCTGGCGGCCACGTGATCGGTCGGTTCGTGTACGGCTCGGACGGCTCGGCACCCACGTATGTCGTGCGCGGCGGCAAGAAGCTGCTCGTCGTCACCGACGATCTCGGCACGCCCCGCCTGCTGGTCGACTCGACCAACGGTCGCATCGTCGAGCGGCTCGACACCGACGCCTGGGGCCGGACCACGGCTGACACCGCTCCGGGCACCACCCCGTTCGGGTGGGCCGGCGGCCTGGCCGATCCCGATACCGGCCTCGTGCGCTTCGGCGCCCGCGACTACGACCCCGCGGCCCGTCGCTGGACGGCCACCGATCCCATCGGCTTCGCGGGCGGCGACACCAACCTGTACCGCTACGTAGGCGGCGATCCGGTCAACCGCGTGGATCGAAGCGGGCTCTTGTGCGACGTCCTAGCGTTCGGCCCGAACCTCGGGTTCCACCTCGGCCCGATCCAAGGTTCCGTGGCGGGCGGCGTTGTGACCGGAGGGACCAGCTTTGGGCTGTTCGGAACGTACGGAGGAGGCTTGGGTGGTCCATTCGCCGGTAGCGGGGTGGGATTCACACTCGACCTCACCTGCCTGGAGGAACTACCCGACAAGCCGGGCACGTCCTCGAGCGGCAACCCACTCGACAAGTTCGAGGGTCCCGGAGCTACCGTCGGTGGCAGCGCAGGGAACGGCAAATACGGCGGTTCTGCAGGTCTCGACACAAGCCTGAACCCGGATGGGTCTCCAAGCTTGGCCGGCGGGCATGTCGGGTTCGGTCCCGCAGGAGGCGCAGGAGGCGGCGCTCAAGGCACAACAACCGGCGTTTGGTGCATATTCGGCTGCCCGCCAGAACCCGTTGACCGCTCCGCCCCTGAACGAGACCCGGAAGGCGACGCGCCTCCGCTCAAGAACCTGTGCGACGGCGGTGCCGACTGCACCCCTGACGATCCGTCCCAGCCGAACGACACCGATGAGCCGGGCCGCGACCAGGCCACCGGCGCCTCCTCCTACGGCGACCCCCATCTGCGCACCGTCGGCGGTCATGCCTTCGACCTGCAGATGGTCGGGGAGTTCACCGCTCTGCGCTCCGACTCCGGTGACTTGGTGGTGCAGGTTCGCCAGGTACCTCTCGGTGGACCGCCCAGCCGCGGCGGGTCCCGGCGGGTGGCCATCAACGCTGCGGTGGCAGTCGGCGTCAACGGCGACCGATTGACGTTCCAGATCGCCAAGCACAGTCTCGAGGTGCGGCTCAACGGCAAGGCCATAAATGCCGCCGGCGCTCTGAAGCTCCCGAAGGGTGGGACGCTCGACTTCGACTCCAGCCGATTCGTCGTCACGTGGCCTGACCACACCGTGCTCCGAGTGTTCCGCGGTCCGGTGGACTTCGCTCTGCAGCTCGCCGACGACAGGGTCGGCAAGGTCCACGGCCTACTGGGTCCAGACACCGGCAAGCCGATGCGAGGTCTCGAGACCAAGGACGGCAAGCTCCTCAGCGAGAAGCAGATGAACGACCACAAGGCCGTGTACGGCACGTTCGGCGACGGCTGGCGCATCAGCCAGAAGGAGTCGCTGTTCGACTACGCCCCGGGAGAGTCGACCGCGACGTTCACCGATCGCACCTTCCCTGACGCGACAGAATCCCCAAGTCCGGCCAGCCAGCGAGCGGCGAAGCGGGTGTGCACCCGAGCCGGTCTCGTCGGCGCAGCGCTGGCCAACTGCATCCTCGACGTCAGCGTCAGCGGCGACGCCAGCTGGGCGGCGAGCAACGCCGCGGCGCTTCGGTCGCCCGGACCGGCCGTCGCGCCTGCCGGTCCCGCCGGACCTGGCGGGGCGGGTGGCGCAGGCGGCGGTAGCACGCGTCGCATGTCGGTGGGTGACACAGTGTCCGGCAGCCTGTCGAGCACTGCCGCCAAGGACACCTACACGTTCACCGGCCGCGCCGGCCAGATCGTCTACGTCGAGCACCAGGTGGGCGACTGCGACATCTCCATCGACGTCCTCGACGCCAGCGCAAGCCGGATCGGCGCCGGATCGGCCTGTGGCGACATCGGGCCCGTGAAGCTCGAAGCCGCCGGCCGGTACCGCATCAGGGTGGTCCGCAACCGAGCCTCCACCGGCAAATACCGGTTCCACCTCAAAGCTGTGGCTGCCACCACGAACGGGGCGATCACCATCGGCGACACCGTGTCGGGCACCTTGGCCAACACGGCGGCCAAGAACGACCACACGTTCAGCGCTCGCCGGGGCCAGATCCTCTACGTCGAGCACCAGGTGGGCGACTGCGACATCTCCGTCGACGTCCTGGACCCCACCGGAAGCCGCGTGGGCGCCGGCTCAGCTTGTGGCGACATCGGGCCCGTGAAGCTCGAAGCCGCCGGTCAATACCGCATCCGACTAACTCGCAACAGAGCCTCCAGCGGCAAGTACCGGTTCCACCTCATCGACGTGCCCGCCACCACTACAAAGCGGATCACCCTCGGCGACACCATCAGCGGGAAGCTCGAGACCAAAGGCGCGGCCGACGACTACACGTTCACCATCGCAGCGGGCCAGATCGTCTACTCCGAGCACCAGGCGGGGGACTGCGACATCTCCGTTGACATCCTCGACCCCGCCGGAAGCCGAGTCGGCATCGGCTCGGCCTGTGGCGACGTCGGCCCGGTGAAGCTCGAAGCCGGCGGCCAATATCGCATCCACGTGGCCCGCCACGCGGGGTCCGGCGACAACTACCGGTTCCACCTCATCGACGTCCCCGCCACCACGACCAAGGCGATAGCCGACGGCGACACCATCAGCGGCAAGCTCGAGACCAAAGGCGCCGCTGACGATTACACGTTCAACGCCGATCGCGACCAGACAGCGACGATCGAACACAAGGTGGGCGACTGCGACATCTCCGTTGACATCCTCGACCCCGCCGGAAGCCGAGTCGGCATCGGCTCGGCCTGTGGCGACGTCGGCCCGGTCAAGCTCGAAGCCGGCGGCCAGTACCGCATCCACGTGGCCCGCCACACTGGGTCCGACGCCGATTACCGGTTCCGCCTACGCATCGCTTAGGCGGCTCCGATCACGATGAGGGCGGCCCAACGCCCGGAGGTCGCCAAAGAGCGACTGATACCGTGATCGATCCCGCCCGGGTAGCTCAGACGGCAGAGCAGCTCACTCGTAATGAGCAGGTCAGGAGTTCGATTCTCCTCTCGGGCTCGCAGGTCAGGGCCCATCTCGATAATCGGCGCTCTGCGTGTCCATCACCTCCATCGCGCGTTCATCGCGCGAGAGGAATTGCGCCGAGAGTCTCTGCGGCCTCCCGATCGGCCTCGGGAACGACCTGCGCGTAGATCACCGAGCGTGAGTCGCGGGTCCGAGTGACCGGGTCGGTGCTGGGCCGTCCGGACCCGACCCTGGGGTACCCAGATCTTCATGGACGCCGCCGGCCTCCCCACTGGCCAAACCAACACCGTGTGGCTCGAGCGGGCCGACGGCACCCACGTCCCAGCCGGAACGTTCACCGGCGTCCCCAACCGGACCGTCCACGTCGTTCTCGCTGCGGCTCTCCCCGCGACAGGCCGTGGCCATCGGGGTCAGCGACAGCAAGCACCACACCCTGCTCCGAGCCGAACTCACCTGAACCACGCCGTTCCTGTGGAACGCGCACGACGGCACGGCGGCACGGCCGGGTTCCCTTCGCTGGGCCAGTGGAACGGCGTTGCTCAGCCTGGTGGGGGAGCGCTGGTGTTGTCGAGGATCTGGTCGAGTTTGAGGAGCTCGCCGGTCGTGACAACGCCGACGAAGGCGTCCTGGTTCGTTATCGCCACCCGGTCGATGTCGGCCTCTTCCAGAGCGGCGAGGGTCTGGCCCAGGGTCCATGTGATGTCGCCGACTGGTTCGTCAGAGCGCATCACTTCGGCGACGGTCGTGGTGTCCCACTGTTCACGGTCGACGGCGACGAGGTCGTGGAGGTGCAACATTCCGAGGTAGTCGTTGCCGCTGACGACTGGCACGACGAGCAGCCGCACGGAGACGATGTGGTGGGAGAAGACTTCTTGCAGCGTTGCATCGGGGGGCACGGTGGCCGCGTCGGTCCGCAACACCGATGTGACCGGAAGCCCGACCCGTTGTTCGAGGATCCCGCTGCGTGCGGCCCGCTGATGGGTCGATACGGACGCCCGGCCCATGACGAGTTGAGCTGATGCGGCGGCGATCAGGCCGGGCACGACGAAGCCCGGCCGACCGGTGGACTCGGCCACGAACATGACCGCGGCAAGCGGGACGCGATAGCCGGCGCTCAGGAACGCGGCGACGCCGAGCACGGGGAACAGCGGTGTGTCGGCGACGCCGAACAGGTTGGCCGCAGCTGCGCCGAGCAACGCGCCCTGCACCACCAGGGGCACGAACAGCCCGCCCGCTCCGCCCCCGGCCACCGCGCTGGCGGTGGCCAACGCTCGGAGCACGAACAGGACAAGGATGATCCAAAGCGCGTGGTGAGGCTGGAGCGCCCATGCGATGGCCGGGTATCCCGAGCCGAGCACCAACGATTGACCTGTGCCCAGTCGACCGAGGGCGATGAGCCCGGCGATCGGCGCACCGGCTCCGATGATCCGCAGCGCGGGATGACGTCCGCCGCCGAACGACTTTGCTCGGCGAATGAGGCGGGCGAAGGCCCGCGCTCCGAGCCCGCAGGCCAATCCCAGCAGCGCCGCGACGCCGAGGTCGACGAACCCGAAGGGCGGGCTTCCCGTGATCGGGAACAACGCAGTGGTGCCATTGAACGCGGCGAACACGACGTAGCCGGTGGCGGCGCTGAACAGCGCCGGCAGCAACATCCGGCGGGCCAGGTCATCCTGGTATGGCACCTCCAAGGCGAACACGACCCCGGTGGCCGGGGCCTTGAAGATCGCCGCCACGCCGGCTGCTGCGCCGGCCACCAGCAACACCTTGGCGTCATCGCGGGAGAAGAACCGGCTGAGCCGACGCTGCAAACCGGACCCGAAAGCCGCGCCGAGGTAGATCGCCGGGCCCTCGAAACCCATCGCCGCGCCCGAGCCGAGCGTGGCGACGCTGGCTATGAGCCGGCCCAGCACCGGTCGCAGATCGAGGCGTCGCTCCCGTTCATGGAACGACCGGATGTACTCCTCCGACGTCGAGGGTGTGGCTCCGGCTGCCAACCAGCGCAGCGCCAGAGCAGTGACCGCCAGTCCGATGCCCGGCAGGACCAGTTGCACTACAAGAGGCGCCCGCTCAACCCGCGCCAACATCGTCGAGCCGGCCAGCCACTCGAATGCGGCGACACCGAGCCCTGTCAACAGGCCGGTGACCGCGGCCAGCAAGGCAGTTCGCTGTGTGCGGCGCAGGCCTTTGCCGGCGTTGGCGAGCAAGCGACCGATCACGTCCGCTCGGGCGTGCTTGCCCCAACGAGTTGCCTCGGCGGTCATTGCGACCAACCCAGCGACCACGCCTGCTCGGGCACCTCGCCTGCCGCGGCTCCGAATTCCTGCAAAGCCCGGACCAAGGCTGAACGGCGCGACGCCGGAATGGCCCCCACGATCTTTGCGACCTCCCGGCGCCGGGCCCGCGTGACAGCGGCGACCAGCGCTGCCCCCTGTTCGGTGACCGCGATCTCCACCTCGCGCCGACTCTCAGGCGACAAGTGACGCTCCACCATCGACTTGGCCACCAGCCGATCACAGAGCCGGGTCACCGACGACGGTGCCACACTCAACTCGTCGGCCAACGTGCCAGCACCTTGCGGTCCCCGGCTGGTCAACACGACCAACGCCCGGTACTGCGGGAGCGTCACATCAGCCGGCGCAGCAGCCAACGACCGCACAGCCACCGCCACCAGCACCCGCGAAGCCAGCAACACCGCCTCGGTGACCTCGTCAACATCTTCATGCATACAGCAATACTTGCATAGAGCAACTGTCGATAGAGGACGCGATGCGCCGACCAGCGTTGACGGCGAGGTGCCGCGAGGCTGAAGCCACCTCGCCGTGGCTGTCAACTGCTCATTTCACGCGGCCCCAGGCAGCGAAGATGCCGATCTGAGCGACCTCGACCGAGGTCTTGGATTCAATGCATCACTGCATGCCAAGCGGCGCGTAGCCGTATTCGACGAGACGCGCGTCGGCGAAGAACTCAGCGATCTTCTGTTCGGTGAAGCCCAGCCAGATGTCGGCTTGTTCGGTGCGCATCCACTCATAGGAGTGTTCGACTTCGTCGGTGACGGCCACCCAGCCGCCCGGCCCGGTGACCCGAGCCATTTCAGTCAGCATGGCCACGGGTTCGGGAGCGTGATGCAGAACCATGTTGGCCACTACTGCATCCGAGGCGCCGTCCTCGAGGGGCAGGTCCGTGAGGTCACCCTCGCGCAGTTCAACGTTGGCGATTCCGAGACCGTGAAGGTTGGCTCGGGCCACCGACAGCATCGCCGGGGAGTTATCGACGCCGATGACTTGCGCTGCTCGCGATGCCAACCCAGCGGCGACGAACCCGGTGCCGGTCCCCACGTCGACGATCGTCTTGGAAGCGTCAACCTGGGTGCGCTGGACGAGGGCGTCGATGACGCCTTCGTTGTAGAAGCTCGACCGCATCTCATCCCAGTCAGTCGAGACACTCTCGAAGAACGCCTTCACGTCAGCAGAATCCACAACGCGCCTCCCGGGTTGGGCACCTCCGGACGTTGGCATCTTGGCCCGGACGCAACCATCGCGCGTTCATCGCGCGTTCATCGCGCGTCCATCGCGCGTCCTGGTCCCTTCGCTGAGGTTCGCCATTGTCCGCGCACTCACTCTGACCTGGTGTTTTCGTTCCCGAGCGTCGTCGATGTCCGCTGGCGGACACCTCGTAATAAGCAGGTCAGGAGTTCGATTCTCCTCTCGGGCTCCAGCGTGCGGCTGACGTAGGCGGCTACGCCAGCCGCACACCTTCTAGGGCTCGAGCTCGACGAGCTGCCCCACCAGATCTAGGAGTGCTCGCTGACCTCGTAGATCTCGTCAGCGACCAGCCCGTGGGCCTCACGGTGGACCTTGTTGGCGGCTTCGGAATCGGGCGCATCGACGAGGCAGAAGATCTTTCCGGCCTTTTCGTCGACCCAGTACCGCTTGTAGTCCACGCCGTACTTCGACTGCGTGTCGAGATCGGCCTGGTGGGCCTTGGCGACGTCCTCGGTCGAGACGCCCTCGGTCATGTTGTGCACGTCCATGTAAAGCGGCATCACATCCCCCTTCTCGCGACCCGGCGGGCCTCTTGTTCGGGCATTGTCGCGCCTAACTGAGCGCTCTGCTTCAGGCGGGTCATCACAGTTCGATCGCTTTGTCCACTCGGACCGGGCATCGAGCTGTCGTGTCGGTCACTGGCACGCAAGACAGCGCCGTAGCGGGCCGGTGAGCGGAGGTATCGGATCCAGTGGGGCGAGCCTCTGTCCGTTCCAGTGGAACCGGACGAAGGCGCTACCGCCGCTGGGGCAACATCCGGCATCGTTGTCCCGATAGAGCGGGTACTCGACCCGCACGGTGCCGCCGTCAGAGGAGACGGCCCTGGACAGCTCACTGCAACTCGCAACGTCGGTGCCGAGGTAGCGATCACCGAGGAAGAAGAACACATAATCGCAACGGCCATTTATCGAACCCTGATGATGTGCGCCGAACGCCGACAGGTACCCGGGCGCGAACGAACCCACCTCGGTATCGGAATCCCAGCCGAGGGAGGTCACCTTGGCTGCGGCCGTTGCTCGCCCACCGATATCGGGAGGTGCGCTGCTCGGTGGAAGTGTGCTCTGGGTCGGCGGTGCCACGGTTGCCGGAATGGTCGTCGTGGTCGATGAGGTCGATGTGGTCGGTGCAACTGTGGTCGGCAGTGACGTGGGGGCGGTTGGTGGAGATGTTCCTGAGGTAGGGGCCGCCTCGGCCGTGGTGGTCGGTTTCCTAGTGGTCGTGACCTTGGCCCGGCCTGGGCTGGTGCTTCGACGCTCGGATCTCCCGGCGTCGTTGTTCGTGCTACAGCCGAGCAACGCCAGCAACAGCCCGGCCACTGCTAACACACGTCTGACCACAATCGCGGCGGTTGTTTCCGCGCCTCGGGCGGGTGGATGCGGACGAGCTCGGGCTGCACCCGGTTGAGCGAGCCGGCCCTGGCCCCGGTCGCGCTTGAACTGCCGAGTCACGCTTCTCATGACAAGGGCGGCAACGCCAGGAAGAGGTCCAGCAGAAGCAGTTCCTCGTTCGGGTTGCGGATCAGGGCTTCAGCGCCTTGTTGCACGGCGGCGATCGCGTCGAGGGCCGGGCGCGGGTCAGCGGTGACCGCCATCTCGTCGCGGTAGGCCCTGGCTAGCGCGATCAAGCCCAGGCGCAGCTCGTCCATGCGGATCCTGCGCCGCTCGCGTTTGTGCCGTTCCTCGAGCTGGCGGGCTCCCGAGCCCCGCTGGCCGTACCGCTCGATGCGTTCGTTCAACTCGGCGATCTCGGCCGACTGTTGAGCGTTGAGCGGAGCTTCGGCGTCATCGATGTTGGCCCGCACCTCATCGACCAACGCGGCGGCGGTGGAGCCACGCCCATCGAGGCGCTGGGGGATCGACCGCCACGATGCCAGCCGGACGGCCAGCCGATCGTCGGTGGCCAACAAGCGGGCCCGCCCGAGATCGCCCTCGGCGAACGCGGCGACGGCGCGGGCTCGCTCCGCGTCGATGTCCTCGGCCACCAACGTCTCGGCCACCACCTGGGTCGACAGCGACTGGAGCGGCACGGGCAGGCAACGAGACGCGATGGTGCCCAGATCCGGTGTCACCTCGTCGGCCAACACGATGAAGAATGTGCCGGCCGGCGGCTCCTCGATCGTCTTCAGCAACTTGCTGGCTGCTGCCGGCGACACGAGGTGGAACTCGTCCAGCACGAGCACCTTGCGACTTCCCTCGATCGGGCTGAGGCTGGCCCGGCGCACGATCTCATCGGCTTGATCGGCCAGTATCGATCCGCCGACGCGCTCGACGACGATCAGGTCCGGGTGCTGCTCGGCCCGCGCCAGCGCGGTGGCCCGCTCGGCCTCAGCTGGTGGTGAGCCGTCAGCCAACAGGGCCGCGGCGAAGGCTCGGGCCAGCATCCGCTTGCCACAGCCGCGGGGACCCACCAGCAGGTAGGCGTGCACGGGCGCGGCTTGTGCAGAACGCAGAAGGGCCACGGCCCGATCCTGACCGACGACCTCGGTGAAAGGATCAGGCGGCGGGTCGGTCGGTGCCGCCGGCAGATCGAACAGAGCGAGGTCGGCACCACCCTCAGGCCCCGTCGGACTCACCGCTCAGAGCTCCGAGGTGCTGGTCCACCGCAGTGGCTACGGCCCGGGTCACGTCCTCGAGGGATTGCGAACCATCGATCACGACCCACCGGTCCGGTTCCGCCTTCGCCAACTCGAGGTACCCGGATCGGACCCGCTGGTGGAACCCCTCGCCAGCGGTCTCGATGCGGTCGGGCGCACGGGCAACTCGCTCCTCGGCCACGTTGGGAGTGACGTCTAGCAGGATCACCAGATCCGCCTCGAGCCCACTGGTGGCGAAGGCCGACAGGCGCCACACCTCGTCGAGGTCGAGACCTCGGCCGTGGCCTTGATAGGCGAGCGAGGATGCGGCGAACCGGTCGCTGACCACGTGCCGGCCGGCGTCCAGCGCGGGAACGATGACCTCGGCGACGTGTTGGGCCCGATCGGCGGCCATGAGGAGCGCCTCGGCGCGCGGATCGAGCCGGGCCGTCACCGAGTCGAGCAAGAGGGCGCGCAGCCCTTCACCGATAGCCGTTCCCCCCGGTTCCCGCGTGAGCACCGCGCCTAACCGGTCAGCCAACCGGGCGGCCTGGGTCGACTTGCCCGAGGCTTCGCCTCCCTCGAACACGATCAACCGCCCGGTCACGCCGGCTGACGGTAGTCCTTCGACATATGGTGCAGATCCACGGTCAGTGGTCGCTCCGGCTGACGCCGAACATCCCCGAGGGTCAGGCGGGTGAAGCTTCGCCGGCGGAACGGCTCAGGCCCGTCGCCTTCCTTGCCACCTTGCCGGGCGCCACCCGTTTCGCAGTCGATCGTCTCTTGGCAGCCGGCTTCTTCTTGGCGGCCGGCCTCTTCCCCGCCGACTTCTTCTTGGTCGCCTTCTTGGTCTTCTTGGCCGGGCCGGCGTCGCGCCGGTCCTGGAGCAGCTCCGCTGCCCGTTCGATGCTCAACGTGTCCGGGTCGTCGCCCTTGCGCAGGGAAGCGTTCGTCTCGCCGTCAGTGACGTACAGGCCGAACCGACCTTCCTTCAAAACCACCGGCTTGTCCGACACCGGATCGGGCCCGAGCTCGCGCAGCGGGGGAGCGGCCGTTCGGCTCCGGCCCCGTTTCGGTTGGGCCAAGAGATCGACGGCTTGGTCGAGGGTGACCGTGAAGAGCTGATCTTCGGAGTCGAGGCTGCGGCTGTCCGAGCCCTTCTTGATGTAAGGGCCGTAACGGCCGTTCTGGGCGGTGATCTCCGCGCCATCTGCCGGGTCCACGCCGACGACTCGGGGAAGGCTCAAGAGGCGCAAGGCCTCATCAATGGTGAGCGTCTCGACTGTCATCGTCTTGAACAGCGACGCCGTGCGTGGCTTGTCCTTGGACCCTTCGACCAGCTCGCCGAGCTGGACGTACGGACCGTATCGACCGGCCTTGGCGATCACGTCGAGCCCGGTCCCAGGGTCGGTGCCCACCGCCCGGTCCCCGCTCGGCGCACTGAGCAGCTCGAGCGCTTTGTCGATCGTGAGCTCGTCGGGCGGCAGGTCCTCCGGCACCGAGGCGGTGTCCTCGCCTCGTTTCACGTATGGGCCGTAACGGCCGGGCTTCACCACGACGATCTCGCCGTCGACGTCGGCCCCGATGACCATCGTGTTCAGCTCCGCCGCGTCGACGGCGCCAAGGCTGTCCTCGACCAGCGTCTTCAACCCGGGCGCGGAGCCACCACCACCGTCGGCCGTCGCGGACGGCCCGGCATCGGTAGCCACTGCACCGGCCGACGCCTTCCCCTCACCGAACCAGAACGCCCGTAACCAGGGCTCGCGCTCGACCTGGTGGGTGGCGATCTCATCGAGCTCGTCCTCCATCCGTGCGGTGAAGGCGTAATCGACGAGGTCGGTGAAGTGCTGCTCCAAGAGCTTGACGACGGCGAACGCGGTCCAGGTCGGCACGAGTGCAGTGCCCTTCTTCCAGACGTAGCCCCGATCCTGGATCGTCTGCATGATCGACGCGTACGTCGACGGGCGCCCGATCCCGAGCTCCTCCAAACGCTTCACCAGCGACGCCTCGGTGTAGCGGGCCGGCGGGCTCGTGGTGTGGCCCTTCGCCTCCAGCTCCGGCTGCGGCAGCGAGTCACCCTCAGCCAACGCTGGAAGCAAGGTCTCGCGGTCGTCGAGCTGGGCGTCGGGATCGTCTGCCCCTTCGACATAGGCCCGGAGGTAGCCGGCGAACGTGATCGTGCGACCCGACGCGGCCCACTCGGTCGGCCGGCCGTCCGACGCCGTGGCACCGAGACGGACCGATACCGACTGCCCCCGAGCGTCAGCCATCTGAGAAGCGACCGTCCGCTTCCAGATCAGGTCGAACAGGCGGAGCTGATCGCCCCTGAGCTCCCCGGACAGTGAGTCCGGCGTGCGGAACCGCTCCCCCGCGGGCCGGATCGCTTCGTGAGCCTCCTGGGCGTTCTTCACCTTGCGGTCGTAGGTGCGCGGGCGGTCGGGGACGTAGGCGTCGCCGTATAGCTGGCGGGCTTGGTTCCGGGCGGCGTTGAGCGCCGTCTCCGACAGGGTCGTGGAGTCGGTGCGCATGTAGGTGATGTAGCCGTTCTGGTAGAGCTCCTGAGCCACCCGCATCACCTGCGCGGAGGTCATGCGCAGCTTGCGGCCACCCTCCTGCTGCAACGTCGAGGTCATGAACGGCGGCTTGGGCGACGATCGGAACGGCTTCTCCTCGGTGGATCGCACCGCGAACGACGCGTCCTTCAGCGTGGCGAGCAAGCTCCGAGCCGACGGTTCGTCGAGCACTGCCACGTCGCGAACGGTGTGACCTGCATCGTCGAAGTCCCGCCCCGAGGCCACCTTGCGACCATCGAGCCCCACCAACGTGGCGGTGAACTGCGGCGCAGTCGGAAACGCGGCGGCCAGGTCCCAGTAACCGGCGGCTACGAACTTGATCCGCTCGCGCTCTCGCTCCACGACCAAGCGGATCGCCGGGCTCTGCACCCGCCCGGCCGACAACCCCCGATTGACCTTCCGCCACAGCACCTCGGACACCGGGTAGCCGTACAGGCGGTCCACAATGCGGCGGGTCTCTTGGGCGTCGACCAGCCCGTAATCGATGTCGCGCCAGTTCTCGACCGCGTGTTCGATGGCCGCCGGTGTGATCTCGTGGAAGACCATCCGCTTGACCGGGACCTGAGGCTTCAGCTCCTGCAACAGGTGCCAGGAGATCGCCTCGCCCTCCCGGTCCTCGTCGGTGGCGAGGTACAGCTCGTCAGCGTCCTTCAATGCGGCGCGCAGCCGCTTGAGCACATCACGCTTGCTGGCATGCACGACATAGGTCGGCTTGAACCCGTCATCGACGTCGATCCCAAGCCCCTTCGGCTCCAGATCGCGGACGTGACCGATGGAGGACTCGACGGTGAAGCCGCGCCCTAGGAAGCCCGCGATGGTGCGGGCTTTCGCAGGGGATTCGACGATCACCAGAGGTCCGGCCACGCCGACAGGTAAAGAGAAGGAACAGCCTGCTGTCAAACAATGGCTCTCCCCGGACTCCGTCGCGACCGGTGCTGGGCCAGCGGCCTAGCCGCTGATCACTCGTCAGTGGGGGGCCTGCTCCGCTGTCGCTTGACGTCACTGCGCCGGCGCTTGGCTTCGAGCCGGCGGGCCCTGGCCGCCCGGCTCGGCTTGGTGGCCACCCGGGCCGTCGGCACCCGTAGCGCGGCGAACAATCGGGCCGCTAGACGATCGGCGGCGATGGCCCGGTTGCGGGCCTGGGATCGCTCTGCGTCGACCACCACCCTCACGATCGGCCCGAGCCGTTCGACCACCCGTTCCTTCTGCCGCCGGCTCAGCGCCGAGGAGGCCATCACGTCGAAGCGGAGGTCGACCCGCGTGTTGGACCGGTTGGCGTGCTGGCCTCCGGGACCTCCGCTCGCCGCGAACCGCACGTCGAGCTCGTCGGGCGGGATGATCACCGTTCGGTTGACCCGCAGACCATCACCGGTCGCCACCTCAGGTCACCACCCTTGTCCCCTGTCGCAGGCACTCCACGATCGCAGCCGCCGGAGGGTGTGACCAGCCGGTTCGGCCGGACCCTCGATCCGGGTGAGGCAGTAGGTTCGGCGTCCATGGACTTCGCGCTGAGCTCGACGGCACAAGAACTACAAGAGACTCTGGTCGACTTCATGGAGCGTTCCGTGTATCCGGCCGAGCCGGTGTACCACCAGCAGATCCGCGATTCCGGTGACCCGCACCACCATCCGCCGATTATCGAAGACCTCAAGAGCGAGGCCCGGTCGCTTGGGCTGTGGAACCTGTTCCTGCCGCACAAGACCCAGTGGACCGACGGCCTGTCCAACAGCGACTACGCCCCGTTGGCCGAGATCATGGGTCGCTCCCACATGGCGTCCGAGGCTTGCAACTGCTCGGCGCCCGACACCGGGAACATGGAGATCCTCACCACGTTCGGCACGCCCGAACAGCAAGAGCAGTGGCTCCACCCGTTGCTGGAAGGCGAGATCCGCTCGGCCTTCGCCATGACCGAGCCGGCGGTGGCCAGCTCGGACGCCACGAACATCGAGTGCCGCATCGAGCGTGACGGCGACGAGTACGTCATCAACGGACGCAAGTGGTGGATCTCCGGCACTGCAGACCAGCGCTGCAAGATCTTCATCCTCATGGGCAAGAGCGATCCGGCGGCTCCTCGCCACCTCCAACAGTCGATGATCCTCGTTCCGCGCGACACGCCCGGCGTGGACGTCCTCCGGGCCATGCCGGTGTTCGGCTACCAGAACCAAGAGGGACACTGCGAGATCCAGTTCACCGATGTGCGGGTGCCCGCGGCCAACATCCTCGGGGAGGAGGGCGGCGGTTTCGCCATCGCCCAAGCCCGACTCGGACCGGGCCGCATCCACCACTGCATGCGGACCATTGGTGCGGCCGAACGGGCGCTCGAGCTGATGTGCCGGCGGGTGCAGAGCCGCAAGGCGTTCGGCAAGTTGCTGTCTGAACAGGGCGTGATCCAGGAGTGGATCGCCGACTCGCGCATGGACATCGAACAGGCCCGGCTGCTCACCATGAAGGCGGCGTGGCTGATGGACACGGTCGGCAACAAGGGAGCCCGGGTCGAGGTGTCGGCGATCAAGGTGGTGGTGCCGAACATGGCGTTGCGCGTGATCGACCGAGCCATCCAGGCCCACGGCGCGATGGGCGTGTGCGACGACGTGCCATTGGCCGCCATGTACGCCGGCATCCGCACGCTGCGCCTGGCCGACGGCCCCGACGAGGTCCACCGCATGCAGGTCGCCCGGCGAGAGCTTCGCCGCTACGAGACCTGAGAGCGCGCCCCGGCCGCCGGATCTGCGTGTCGACGGATTGACAGCAGCGTCGAGCCCACCAGCGCGGCGAGAACCGACGCCACAAGGATGCCGACCTTGGCTTGGTTCTGACGATCGACGTCAGGGAAGGCCAGGCCGGTGACGAACAGCGACACCGTGAAACCGATCCCGGCCAGAGCGGCCACGCCGATCATGTGGCGCCAGGTTGCTCCGCGCGGCATCGACCCCACACCGAGGCGGATCGCCAACCACGCTCCCCCGGCGATGCCGAAGATCTTGCCGAGAACGAGCCCAGCCACGACACCGCCGGCGATGGACCACCCGCCACCGAGCAAGTGCCGCGACAAGGGGATCCCGGCGTTGGCCAGAGCGAAGATCGGCACGATGACGAAGCTCGTCCACGGGTGCAGCGCATCTTCCAGGCGTTCGGTCACCGGAACCGACTCCCGGGTGAGGTAACCCACCCTGCGGGCCTCGTCGAGGCTGAGGTCTGCTCTCGCTTCGATCGTGTCGACCGCTTCCTCCTGCGCCTCGATGGCTGGGAGGTGGGCCCGACCGGGCGTCAACAGGCCGAGCACCACGCCGGCGATGGTGGCGTGCACGCCCGCCTCGAACGTAGCCAGCCAGACGACGAGGCCGAGCGCCGCGTAGACCGGCAACGATCGCACGTGGGCCCGTTTGAGCAACACCATGAACGCCACGAGACCGATCGCGCAGATCAGCCAACCCGCCGAGAGCCGGCCGCTGTAGAACGCGGCGATCACCAGGATTGCGCCCACGTCGTCCACGATGGCCAGGGTCAACAGGAACACCTTCATCGGCTGAGGAACCCGTGGACCGAGCAACGTCAGCACTCCGAGAGCGAACGCGAGGTCAGTGGCCATGGGGATGGCCCACCCCGCATGTCCTGGGCCCCGCCCGTTGACCGCCAGGTAGATGGCCGCGGGGACCACCATGCCGCCGATCGCCGCCACGGCGGGTACAAGGGCCGCTCGCCGGTCCCTCAACTCCCCTGCGACCAGCTCGCGCTTGATCTCCAAGCCGACGACGAAGAAGAACAGGGTCATGAAACCGTCGTTGATCCAGTGACGCAGATCTTGGGTGATGCCCTGGCTGCCGGCCGTGAGGGCGATCGACGTGTGCCAGAACGAGGCGTAGCTCGCTCTGGCCGGCGAGTTGGACCAGATGAGGGCGCCAACCGTGGCCACCAGCAGGACGATCGCGCCCGCCGCCTCGATCTGCAGGAACGCCACCACCCGTCGCCGAACGAACCGGGCCAGGAGCCGGTCGCTGGAGAGCCACGTGTGTCCCAAAGTGGTGCGAGACGTCGAGGTGGTCACAGGCGGCGTGCTCCGGGGCCGGGGTCGGTTGAGACAACGCCGACCAGGCTTCCCGGCACACCTGGCCACGACGTTACCTGGCCCAGGCAGCGATGATCTGGTGATGCCTCACACGTGCGCGCAGCCTCGACGGGTATCGGTGGTCGGCAACTCGGGTTCGGGCAAGTCCCGACTCGGCCGAGCGCTGGCCTGTCGACTCGGCGTGCACTACGTCGAGCTCGACGCGTTGTTCCATCTACCGAATTGGGGGGAACGGCCCCTCGACGACTTCAAGGCGTTGATCACCGAGCGCATGGCCGCCGATGGCTGGGTCGTGGACGGCAACTACCGCCAGGCCGTCAGCGATGTCGTATGGCCGAAGGCCGACACCGTGGTGTGGCTCGACCTGCCCCGAGCCAGGGTGATGCGCCAGGTGATCGGCCGCACCTTGCGCCGGACGATCACCCGTGAGGAGTTGTGGTCCGGGAACCGCGAACCATTGAGAAACCTCTACGGGTGGGATCCCAAGACCTCGATCATCCGCTGGTCATGGACCCAGCACCAGAAGTACGTGTCCCGGTACGAGGCGGCGATGGCCGATCCAGCCCTCGGCCACGTCACGTTCGTGCGGCTGCGTTCCCGCGCGGATGCCACGGCCTGGCTCGCTGGTCTGCCTCCGCCCGATCGGTGAGACGGGAACCGGCCGGCTACACCGGTCGTCGGAGGGGCATGCGACGCCACCTCTGCATCCTCCTGCTCATCTCCGTTGTCGGCCTGACGTTCGGTGCCTGCGGTGTGTCTCAGTCCACCACCGAGCGAACCCGGCGCTCCACGACCACCGTCGCACCGTCGAGCACGACCTCGACCACCGAGCCGGTCCCGTCGACCAGCCCGACCCAGCCTCCGACTTCCGTTCCACCGCCCCAGCCCGCGCCGGGCCCGACCTTGCGCCCGACCACCACAGAGCCGGAACGACCCACGCCGACTGACCCGACCCCGCCCACCACCGGGGAGCTGCCGAAGCTGCGGGCCGACTTGGCTCGGCAGGTGTTCCTCAACCGCTCGGACCTACCTGGCTGGGCACAACAAGGTGAGCCCGAGCTCAGCGGATACAGCCCGAAGGTCTGCGACGGCCACAACGTGGCGACCCGCCCCACCTCCGCATCGGTGCTCACCTACCAGCGCGGCAACGGTCAGCTCGCTCAGCTCGTCATCGCCTTCGACGGCGCAGCCGAGGCCGCCCGGTTCTTCGGCGAGTTGGAGGCTGGCATCAAGGTCTGCCCTTACACGCTCGCACGGGGCGTACGAACGACCGTGAAGCCGCTCGACCACGTGGGTGAGCGGGCGCTGCGCGTCGACGCGGTCGATGCCAAGCCCCAGACTGGCACGGCTCCCCGGGTCGGGCCGGTCTCGATGGTCATAGTCGTCCAACGGTCGTTCGTCTGGGTGCTGTTCGTGGAGGAGCGGAACGGCCACGCAGAACGGCTGCTCGTGCCCACCCAGGCGATTCGGCGGGTCGAGGCGAGGATCGCCGCGGCGCGATGACACGGCGGTGAGCATGGCGCGATGGCCGGCGTCTAGGAGAGTGCTGAAGAAATCGCCCGCGGGTGCTCGCGATCTGCGGGCGGTTTCTTCAGACTGTGGGTGTGCAGGGACGGTCTGATCCGAACGCCGAACTGTTGGATGCGGCGGCGTTGTGTCGCCATCTGGCCCGGCTCCAAGGTGTCGACAGTGTCGTTATGTCCTCTATCCCTTTCCCCGAAGGCCGGCCATGGCTCCCATGGACCGAAGTAGCCGGTGAGGTTGGCGTCG
>JAABUN010003446.1_pt1 | contig 24477 bp, 24 predicted proteins | sample 5559311 | NCBI WGS metagenome assembly JAABUN01 (sample SAMN10711877, study PRJNA513370) | rock metagenome | isolation source: Antarctica rocks | place: Antarctica: Victoria Land, Siegfried Peak sud
CCCCCTGAGCGGAGGATCGAGGACCTGCAGGCCGGGAGGTTCGACCCGGTCGGTCCTGCAGGCCAGACTCTCGAGCCCGTCCTGATCGGCGAGGACAACGCCCCTGACCCGCGGAACGTGTATGCCCTGAGCAAACTCGCCCAGGAGCATCTCGCGCGATCCTGGGCGCGCTCCACGGGGGGGCGCGTCGCGGCCCTCCGGTACCACAACGTCTTCGGCGCCCGCATGCCGGACGGCACTCCCTATGCCGGCGTCGCCTCCCTGTTCAGGTCCGGCCTGGCCCAAGGACGTGCTCCCCGGGTGTTCGAGGACGGCGCACAACGCCGAGACTTCGTCGACGTCCGGGACATAGCTTCGGCGAATCTTTCCGCGATCACGTGGCTCGAGGGCCAGGCGCCGGGATGGTCCAGGGCCTTCAACGTGGGCAGCGGGACGGTCCACACCATCGGAGAGTTCGCGGCGGCCCTTGCACGCGCCATGAAGGGCCCGGTCCCGGAGATCACGGGCGAGTACCGCTTGGGCGATGTACGCCATATCACTGCTTCTTCGGAACGTATCAGCTCCGAGATGGGGTGGAAGGCCGAGCACCTGTGGCCTTCGGCCATCGAGGACTTCGCCGTCGCACCTGCACGCGACCGGGTGTCGTAGGGTTCGTCCTCCACGCGGTAGAGATTCGTCTCCGGTCCGACCGCGCCGGCGACGGACAAGGCCTCGAGCATTGGGACGAGCGCGCTTCCGCCTCCTGCATTTCAGTCGAGGGCGAAGTGCGTCCAGCGGCCCCCAAGCATCGTCGCCGACACGTCGAAGTGTCGAAGCTCGGTGTCGCTTGCCACGAGCGGGTTCCTCTCCGTTATGACGAGATCCGCTACCGATCCCGCTTCGACCACCGCCCGACCCCCGGTTGATGCCGCGAGGGCGACTGCCGACAGGATGCGTTGTTCGGGGTGCCAGGGTTTTCGCTCATCACGTGTCCGAGAGACGGCGGCAGCCATCGAAATCCACGGGTCGAGAGGGGCGACCGGAGCGTCCGAGCCGAGCCGGATCGTCGCTCCCGCCGCCACGAGGCTCGCGAACGCGAAAGCCCGTCCGGTCCGTCCCGCCCAGTAGTGGTCCGCGATGTCGCGGTCATCCATCGCATGCTCCGGTTGAACGCTCGCGACGATGGAGAGGCGCGCGAAGCGCTCGAAGTCGGCCGCGTGGACGAGTTGGGCGTGCTCGATGCTGCCCGTGCAGCCGATCTCCTCGAGCACATCGAGTGCGAGGGAGTTAGCGGCATCCCCGATCGCGTGTACCGCGGGAATGATCCCGGCTGAGGAGGCCAGGAGCAGGAGCCTACGGAGCTCATCCCGGTCCATGGTCGTCAATCCCTGACCGTCATCCGTCTGTTCAAGGCCGGGATACGGCGCATGGCAGAACGCGGTCCGCGTGTTCAGCGAACCATCCAGAATGATCTTGAACGGCCCCATCGTCACCAGACCGTCCGTCCCGTCCACAACATCGCCAGTACGCAGGCCCCTGGCGATCACAGCCTCGAGGTCGTGCGGGTACACGCCGGCTCGGACCCGCACATCACGCGTACCAGCGGCAACACGGCGCGCCCACCGGTCGATGGAGAGAGTCATCTCCAGATCCACGACGCCGACGATCCCCCGGGCAGCTGCGGCTCTGGCCGCAGCTGCCACCCATGAATCGAGATGCTCTTCGGACACCGAGCTGACGCGGGTATTGATCTCGAACGCGGCGTGTTCACGCAGCAGTCCGGTGGGGTGGTCAGCATGTCCGTGGCGAGCGAGAGCGCTGGAATTGAGCCAGACCGCGTGCAGGTCTTTGCTCACGAGCACGACGGGCACGTCAGCGCTGACGGAATCAAGCAGTTCCCGGGTTGGCGCGTCTGGCCAGAGCCCGTCCTGGAAGCCGTACCCGATCAGAGGATCCTGTGCTGCGGATGACCTCGTCTGACACGACTCGCCGACGAGCGACGCTACGTCGGCCGCCGATTTCGCCGGCGACAGGTCCAGACGCTGGCGCACGAGAGCCCACTGGTCCATATGCACGTGGGAGTCCCAAAGACCTGGCGATACCCACCGCCCGTCCACGTCGACGACTCGGCCCGCATCGAGCCCCAACGCATTGCCCACAGCGGTGACCGTCCCGTCCCGGACGAGGAGATCGAGCGGCTCGCCGGATCCTCCGACGAGTCTCGCGGCTCGGAGCAGGACATCCCTTACCTCGGCGTTCATCAGTGCCGTACCCGCCGCATCTCCCGAGCGAGAGCGGGATTCGGATAGTGCTGGCCGTGCTCGAGCTCGTCGATGACGCGGTTGACGACCTCCGGTGCCTTGTCCTGGCTGAGTTTCAGCTGCGCATCGAAACGTGTCAAGCGCAAGCGGATGCCCACCGTCGCATGGTTCCAGGTTGGGATGATCTGGTCCCTGGGGTACCAGGCAGGGGAGATATAGCCGTGCGGACCCTGAATGATCAGCAGTACCTCGATGAGACCCGCCGTTGGCGCCGAGATCAGCGTCCCCCAGGGATTCTCACGCACCAGGCGCTTGACGTCGTCGACGTCGGACAACACGTAGGCGGGTGTGCGGCGCATGATCGTCACCATGTCACAGATTCAGGTACAAGCGGCAGATGTGTGCCAGACGGGTAACCCGAGGCCTCCGGACCATACCAAAGCGCACTCTACTTCTGGATGCGCGATTCCTCACCCCTCACGGGAGCCGCCGTCAATGACTCCTCGGTCGCCGGGAGAGCGTTCCTGGCAAGCTATGTAGCCAGGACGCCGTCTACCAAATTCCGCTGGCTACACCGGAACATCCCACCAAGGTCGAACTGTCGGCCGACACGTTCCTTCGACCTCACCAGAATCGACCTCTGCCGCCTGGCACCCACCTCCAGCACTGGAATAGGTGCCCGAGCGCACCGGTTATGGCCAGGGCCCTTGTTCCCCGACGGAAGGACCCCCGTGACCACGGTCTACGCCCTGCACGAGAACCCCGAATGGTTCCCGCCCTTCGCCCGCGCCTTCGAGGCCGAGGGGGTGGAGGTAGTCGAATGGCTGCTCACGGACGGTGTGCTGGATCTGGACTCGGTTCCGCCGGAGGGAATCTTCTGGTCGCGCATCAGCGCGTCCGCGCATACCCGAGACCACGGGCTCTCCAAGGACTACGCACGCTCGGTCCTCTCGTGGCTCGAGGCATACGGGCGTCGCACGGTCAACGGACGCCGTGTCCTGGAGATGGAGATGAGCAAGGTGGACCAGCTCACGGCATTGAAGGCCGCCGGTATCGACACCCCCCGGACCGTCGCCGCCATCGGGTGGAAGCGCATTCTCGAAGCCGCCCGGGGTTTCGAGGTCCCGTTCATCGTCAAGCACAACCAGGGCGGCAAGGGACTCGGCGTCCGTAAGTTCGACTCCCACGACGAACTCGCCGAGTACGTCGCATCAAGCGAGTTCGAGGAGCCGCAGGACGGCATCACCCTCGTGCAGGAGTACATCCAGGCCGCCGAACCCTTTATCACCCGGGCCGAGATCATAGGCGGCAGGTTCGTCTACGCGATCAAGGCCGACACGGCACGCGGTGGTTTCCAGCTGTGCCCGGCGGATGCCTGCGCGATCGACCCGGAGACCGGCAAGCCCATCATGCCCCCGGGTGCGACGATCGCACCCGAGCTCGACCAGCAGCTCTTCAGCCTCCGCGAGAAGTTCGACCACCCCGTGATCGCGAAGTTCGAGGAATTCGCGCGGCACAATGACCTCGAGGTCTGCGGCATCGAGTTCATCGAGACGGCCGACGGCCGGATCCTGACCTACGACGTCAACACCAATACGAACTACAACGCCGCCGTCGAGGCCGTGGCGCCGAAGTCCGCTCCGCGCGAGCTGGTCAGGTACCTCGCGACGCTCGGGTGAAGCGCGAGCTGGTCAGGTGCCTCGCAACGCTCGGCGGACGCCCCCTCTGTTCACCGCAGGGCAAACCGGCGTCGGCCTTCTGATCACCTCGGCTTCCTAGCGTGGTGGGGTCACCACCGCCCCCAAGGAAAGCCAAGGCCCATGAAGCTCCGTCCCCTCGCCATCCTTATCGCCGGCTCTACACTCGCCGCCGGCGCCACCCTGCCGGCCTCTGCCGCTCCGGCCCACGACGTCGTGCTCGGCACGCCCCAGGCCGCCGCTCACGCCCACAACGATTACGAGCACGACCGCCCGCTCTACGACGCACTCGAGCATGGCTTCACGAGCGTCGAGGCCGACGTCTGGCTCATCGACGGCGAGCTCCTCGTAGCGCACGACCTCGAGGAAGTGACGCCCGGCGTGACGCTCGAAAGCCTCTACCTCGACCCGCTCGACGAGCTCGTGCAGGGCAGGGCGGGAAGCGTGTACCCCGGCTGGGACGGCGAGTTCCAGCTCCTCGTGGACATCAAGGGTGACGCGGAGCAGACGTGGGCGGCCATCGAGGCCGAGCTCGACGAACACCGCACCATGCTCAGCCGCTTCAGCAACGGCAAGGTCAAGCAGGGTACCGTGAGCGTGGTCATCAGCGGGAACCGTCCCCTCGCCACCATGGCCGCCGACCAGCAGCGCCTCAGCTTCTACGACGGGCGCGCCACGGACCTGGGGTCAGCGCTGCCGTCCAGCCTCATGCCCCTGATCAGTAACAACTGGAACCAGCTGTTCACCTGGCAGGGCGTCGGTGAGATGCCGCCGGCCGAGCGCGCGAAGCTCCATGCCTACGTGGTGACCGCGCACGAGCAGGGCGCGCGCGTTCGCTTCTGGGCGACGCCGGACATGCCCGGCGAGGCCCGCGAGGCCGTCTGGACGGAACTGGCCGACGCAGGCGTGGACCACATCAACACCGACGACCTGCCCGCGCTCGAGGAGTTCCTCGCGGCCCGCGGCTAGCCGGTCCGCTTCACTGCCGAGCACGACGACGGCGCCCCGCCTGGTGCGGACGCCGTCGTCATGCGCGCCCTTGCGCGTAGGTGATGGGCCAGGCCGCGGTACCGATCGCCGCATATTCGATGCGGTTGGCGGTACCCGATGGCTGGTGCGCTCCACCGTACCGGCCGTGCTGCCAGATGCACAGGGTACTGCGTGCCTCGAGCTGGGCGGTGGCGCCGGAGTAGCGTGCTCGTAGCGCCCCGGCTGCCTCCGGGGGTGCGTCGATGCCGAAAGGATGAAGCGATGTCCCGATTCACGAAGGACGGCAAGGTCAAATTCGAGACGCTCCCGAGCACTCTCCAGCGCTCCGAAGAGAAGGCCCAGGACACCTTCGCTGCAACCCTCGACTCCGCGGAAGAGCAGTACGGCGACGGCGAGCGCGCCCGCCGCACGGCCTTCGCCTCGCTCAAGCACGGCTTCGAGAAAGTGGGTGACCACTGGGAGCCGAAGGAGGAGAGGGGACCCTCGGACGAGCAGGCCGCGGGGAACAGGGCCGATGGCAAGCCGACGGCGGGAGGGGTGGACGCCAACTCATCGAAGCAGCACCTTTACGACCTCGCGAAAAAGCTGGACGTGCCGGGCCGTTCCTCAATGTCGAAGGACGAGCTCGTCGTTGCGCTCCAGAAGGCGAACGACCGCGCGACTCGCAAGGCCCGCGAGAAGTAGCTATTACGCAACAAAAGTATTTCGTAATAGCGATTACCTTAGGTTAGCCTTACTTTTAGACCGTTCCACGGCCTCGACCGAGGCCATCGAAGTAAGGAGCCTCATGGCCCGCTCACGCCTGCGCGGCGTCATCGCCGCTGCCGCGATCACCGTCCTGTCCCTGACGGCCTGTTCCACCGGCCCGGCCGATAGCGGCACGGCCGCCACCAGCGGTAGCAGCGCCTCCGTGGACGCAAACGGGTTCCCCGTCACGATCGAACACGCCTTCGGTGAGACCACCCTGATCGAGAAGCCCGAGCGCGTGGCGACCGTGTCATGGGTCAACGCGGACGTGTCCCTCGCCCTCGGTGTGGTACCCGTCGGCATGCCGGCGGATACTTACGGCGGCAACGAGAACCAGTCCACGCCGTGGAAGGACGCGAAGCTCGAAGAGCTCGGTGCGGCCATCGGTTCGGAGAACGCGCCGGTGCAGTACTCGGAAACCGACGGCATCGCCTTCGAGGACATCGCCGCCACCGACCCGGACGTCATCCTCGCCGCCTACTCCGGTCTCTCGCAGGAGGACTACGACACCCTGAGCAAGATCGCACCCGTCGTCGCCTACCCGGAGGTCGCCTATGGCACGGCCTGGCAGGACTCGACCCGCATCATCGGCGAGGCGCTCGGACTGGCCGACGACGCCGAGCAGCTCGTGTCCGAAACCGAGCAAGCCATTGCGGACGCAGCGGCCGAGTACCCGCAGCTCAAAGGGAAGACCTTCATCTACGGCAGTCTCGAGCCGGCCAGCGCAGAGGGCCTGAGCGTCTACACCGCCAACGACAACCGCCCCCGCTTCCTGACCGAACTCGGGATGGTCCAAGCCGACGTCGTGACCGAGAACACCAGGGGCTCCGAGGAGTTCTTCATCCCGTGGTCGGCGGAACGCGCCAACGAGCTCGACTCCGACGTCTTTGTGACCTGGGTGCCGGACGAGGCCACCAAGGACGCCATCAGCACCGATCCACTGCTGAGCCAGATCCCCGCCGTGGACAGCGGAGCGCTCGTGGCAGACAGCGACAACACGCTCACGCTTTCCATCTCCGCGGCGAACCCGCTCAGCCTGACGTGGGCACTCCACCGTTTCCTGCCGATGCTCGGGAATGCCGCGGACAAGGCCTGATCTGCTCGCCCTCGAACCTGCGATTGCCCTCCGGCCCCATCTGGGCTGGAATGGGAGGCGAACCGAATTTCGTGCGATGGAGGAAACCCGATGGCTCAGGCGGAAATCAACAAGCTCCAGGCGGCTACGGCCTGGGACAGCAAGGGCAAGAAGCTCGGCGACGTCAACGACGTGCACCTCGAGAAGGAATCGGGCATCCCCGCCTGGGTCACGGTGTCCCTCGGACTGCTGAATACACGCAAGCACTACGTGCCCCTGGCGGACTCGCGCTTCGAGGGCGAGGACCTGCACGTCGGGTGGACGAAGAGCGTCATCTCCGATGCTCCGGGCGCCGCCAGCAGCGTGGAACTCACTCCGGATGAGGAGTCGGCACTGATCGACTACTACGAGCTGCGCGACGGCGCCGAGGCCTGAGTTCCGCTCCTGCAGGACAAAGCCCCCCATCCGCCGACGCGGGTGGGGGGCTTACTGGTGGTACCGAGACTCAGGTGAGGCCGAAGAGTCCCACGATGTTGCCGACGATGAAGAGAAGGACCAGCAGGACGATGATCCCGATGACGCCGAGCCAGATAGCGGTGACACCCTTCGACTGGGTCTTGTTCTCCACGTCCGGCTGCTGCCAGGTGGTACTGGCCTCACCAGGAGGTGTCTCGCCCGGGGGGACTCCGCCTCCGGGTTCGAGCCCGGTGAGGTTCATCTCCTCCGGATCCGGGTTGCCTGCATTGGACGGATCGGGGTTCTTTCGTTCGCTCATGCTGTCCTCCGCGTGGTTGGCCGGCTGATTTTCTACCAGCCTACGCGGGGAACCATCAGTCTGCTTACTGATCGGGTTGCCGCGGCCACCCTTGCGCCTACTGCCCGACTCCTGCAGTGCTCCCGCCCGTCGGGTCGAACCGCTGGCCGGCCGCGCTGTGCGCCGGCTCGGCGCCTGATCCTTCTCCTGTGGTGACCTCCGGTGCGGGAGGAGGCAGCGCGCCCTGCTCCCGGGGGGTCCAGGACATCGTGATGTTCACGCCGTCCTCAGTGTCCTTCACGAAGAGATGGAGGTCCTCGCCGATCAACGCCTCGTCGTGTACCGGGTCGCCGGCCTCCCGCGCCATATCCGTGAGCCGGCAGATGGCAACCGCCATCGCGCGCCCCCAGTCGTGCGGATGCTTGCTCGTCGACTCTTCCGTAGCGGTGAATTTCCTATCGATCGTCGCCATCGTCTTTCCTGCCGTCAGTGGGGAACTACGTACCCTTGCCTTTCGGGTGTTGGCAACTTTAGCAGTGGGTCACACAGGCCAGCACGTGGTATTCCGTTAACGATGAACGGAGACAAGCCCCCGGTAGCGGAAGAGCGCAGCGCCCGGATCGCGGTGACACTGTTCCCGCTGCTGATCCTGACGGGTGGTGTCGTGGCGGTCCTGACCCCGGGATCCTTCACGGGGCTCGGGCCGTTGGTCAACCCGCTGCTCGGCGTCATCATGTTCGGGATGGGGCTGACACTCACGCCGATTGATGTCGCTCTCGTCGGCAAGCGCCCCATCCCCGTGGTGATCGGTGTGGTGGCGCAGTTCCTCATCATGCCGCTGCTGGGCTGGGGCATCTCCATGGCGCTCGGGCTCCCACCGGCGCTCGCGGCCGGCGTCATCCTCGTGGGCTGCTGCCCCGGTGGGACGGCGTCGAATGTGGTCTCCTACCTCGCCCGCGGCGACGTCGCCCTCTCCGTCGCCATGACCTCGGTGTCCACGGTCCTCGCCCCGCTCCTGACTCCGTTGCTCACGCTATGGCTCGCGGGACAGTACATGCCCGTCGACGCGGGAGCGATCGGGCTGTCGATCCTGCAGATCGTGCTGATCCCCGTCGTCGTCGGACTCGCCGTTCGCTACTTCCTGCCCCGACTCGTCGAGCGACTGCTTCCCGCCCTGCCCTGGATCTCGGTGTCTGCGATCACCGTCGTCGTGATCGTCGTCGTATCCGGCAGCGCGAGCATCATCTTCTCGGCGGGGCTGCTGGTGTTCGCCGCCGTCATCCTGCACAACGGGCTGGGCTACGCGCTGGGGTACGGGGCCGCGCGCCTGTTCAACCTGCCCACCGCGGTGCGGAGGACGACGGCGATCGAGGTCGGGATGCAGAACTCAGGTCTCGCCGCGGGGCTCGCCCGGACCTACCTCACTCCAGAGGCCGCCCTGCCGGGAGCGATCTTCTCGGTGTGGCACAACGTCTCGGGTGCGGCGATGGCCGCTTACTGGCGCCGTCGTGACGCGTGAGCCGATGCTGCCGGGGGTGCAGCACGCCGCTGTCGCGGCACGCTGAGGGGAGGGTGCCGGTCCGGTCCTCCTCGTCGACGCCGGTGACGCTCACCAGTCCCCACACCAGTGGCCTGATTTTTTTTGGGGGTGGCGCAGGTTACGGTCGCAACACCACGGTCTAGTAGCAGGCCACGGCCCGAACCACTATCGGACGCTCTATGAGAGAATCCATGATCCTTCCCGATGCCTCCGGCATGACCGGCAGCCCTTCCCTTCATGCCGTCCCGGAACCGACCATCCCCCGCGACGAGGATTCCACCTTCGACGCGCCTCCCACGAAGCGGGAGCGCGAAACGCAGTGGATGGAGTCGGCCCTCGACGCTTTCGACCTGACCGTGGTTCCACTGGCGGACCTCCGCACCATGGCGAACCAGATGTTCCGTCTGTTGGATTCAAGTTCTCCGCCGCTGCGCGCCGGCGAACGCTACGCGGCGGCAGTCGCGGAGATCGAAGACCGCTCGCGCCATATGGCTGCGGGCGGCGGCGCCGCGCCACCCCGGCAGGTCTTTACGGATTCCGCCATGAGTGCGCGCTTCGAACTGTTCATGGACGGCTGCCTCGCCGCCTACGTCAGGTACTCGTTGCTCGACGGTCGGCTGACCCTGCGGGCGCTCGTCGAGAAGCCGGGGTTCGAGGGGCGGGGGCTCGGCTGGGCGCTGATGCGGCAGGCCATGCTCAACGCCCACAAGCGCCGGCTCGACGTGGTGCCCGGGTGCATCGCGGCGCGCGCATTCCTCGAGCACAACCCGCAGTACAGGATGCTGGCCCGCTCGCCACGTTAGCGGCCCGCCGGCCTGCACAGATAGCGGGAGTCGGGTACCGCTCCGACTAGCTACGCAGGGCCGCCCTCGCCGCATGCCCGATGACCGCGCTGTAGGTGGGGTAGGCGAACTTGACGCGGGCGAGCGTCGCGAGGTCGGTGCCGGCCGCCATCGCCGCCGCGACGGCGGTGATGACTTCGACGGCGTTCTCGCCGACGGCGTGCGCACCGAGGATCAGCTCGTGCCGACGGTCGACCACGAGCTTGAGGAAGCCTTGCTCGCGGTCGTCGATGATTGGGCGCTCGACGGCGGCGTAGGGCACCATGACGGCGTGGCACTCGGAATCGCGTTCCCTTGCCTTGGCCTCGGTGAGTCCCACCCCCGCATAGTCGGGGTCGGTGAAGCCTCCCTCGGGCAGGAGGTAGTGCGGCGTGGTGCGCGAGGCGCCCAACACGGCGTTCTCGGCGGCGGTCTCGCCCTCGAAGACTGCCGCCTGGACGAGCATGCTGCTGCCGTTGGCGTCTCCCGCGACGAAGATGTGCGGCACGTTCGACCGCAGGTAGTCGTCGACCGGGATGAAGGAGCGTGCGGCCTTCACACCTGCCGCCTCGAGGCCCAGCCCGCCCAGGTTCGCGGGCCAGCCTGCGGCCATGATCACGGCGTCGACCGGGCGGGACTTCGTCTCGCCGTCTTGCTGCCACGTGAGCGTGAGGCCGCCGCTGTCCTTGCGGATGCTGTCGATCCCACCGATCGCGGTCTCCACCTGCACGCCCTTGCCGGTGAAGCTCGCGGCGACGGCCGCGGCGACGTCCTCGTCCTCCGTCATCAGGATACGCGGAGCGAGGTCGAGCAGCAGCACGTCCGAGCCCAGGGCGTCGAAGATGGTGGTCATCTGCGCGCCGGTGTGGCCGCCGCCGATGATCGCCACCGAGCCGGGCAGGGTATCGAGCATCAGCACCTCGTGCGGCAGGACGGCGTGCTCTGCACCCTCGATGGGCAACCGCCGTCCGCTGCCTCCGATGCACAGGATGATCGAGGCCGCGGTGATCTCCCTGCCATCCACGTCCACGCTGTGCTCTCCGCTGAACTCGGCGTCGCCCTCGATCAGTTCGATGGCAAGCCGCGCCATCGTGGGGCCGTAGCCCTTGGCGTCGAGGACGCGCGCCACGGTCGCGCGCACCCGTTGCACGGTCTTGTCCCAGTCGACCGACGGCTCGTCGACGACGATGCCGTAGTCGTACGCCGTCCGGACCTCGCGGAACAGGCGGGCCGTCTTCGCGAGCACACGCGTAGGGACGCAGCCCGAGTTCACGCAGGTGCCACCGAGGGCGGAACGCTCGACGACGGCGGTGCGCGCACCGAGTTCGGCTGCGCGGGTAGCGGCCGCCATGCCGGCAGGTCCACCACCGATGACGAGGACGTCGAACGTGTAGTCCATGGAAAACTCCTTCAATCTGTCCGGGTGGCTCGTCCTATCCTCCGATAGGACGCCGCTCACAGCGAGTCCGTTGCCGCACAAGCACGTAAGCTGTCCCGTACGGTGGTCTGTCGCAGGACCGCTCTCCGCAGGTCCTGGTCCGACCGCGGCAGGACGTAGATCTTCTGACGGGTAGTTGGGGATGGGCGAGGGGCGGATGCAGGCAGTCGCGGGGAGGCTGGCAACGCTATCACCGGCGTCCCTGCACGGATTGTTCGCCCTCCTGCTCGCCCTGGCCGCCGTCGTCGGCCGCCACACCAACCTCGACGCCTCGGCTCTCGCACTCGTCTGGCCCGCAGCAGGTATCACGTTCCTGTGGGGACTGTGGGCCTCACGGACAAGGCGCGACTTCGCTCTCGCCCTCACTGCCATCCTGCCCGTCCTCGCCGTCGTCAACCTGGCCACGGGTCTCAACCCGGCGCTGGCCCTCGCCGTCGCGGCTGGAAGCGTCGCTCAGACGGCGGTCGCCGTGGTGCTCTTCCGGAAGCTGGTTCCCACCCTGGCGGTGCGAACCGTGGGGGACTACCTGCGGCTCGGCGTGGTCGCTCTCAGTGCGTGCTCCGTCGGCGCGCTGTTCATCGTGGTCGGCAGTGCCCTCGAGGGCTCGGCCGAGCCCTTCGCGGCCTTCATCCCCTGGCTCGTCCGCCACGCGGTGTCCCTGACCGCGATCGGATCCCTCGGCATCGTCCTCGCCTCCAGCATCGCGGCCCGCGCCGGGGGAGAGCCCCCGCCGCCACTCACCGTCGCGCGGCGCTCCGAGTACGCCCTCCTGGCCTTGGTCTCCGTGCTCCTGTACGTCGCCACTTTCGGCGCCGCAACGGCCCTTCCCGTCGCCTACACCACCATCCCTGCCCACATGTGGGCCGGTCTCCGGCTGCGACCCGGGTGGGCGATGCTGCACGGCCTCATGACCGGCGCCCTGCTCGTCCTCTTCACCCTCGCGGGCTTCGGACCGTTCCAGGACCTGAGCCCGGACGTCGCCGCCTATGTGGCGCAGTCCTTCATGTTCATCGCCTTCTCGCTGTCCGCGGTCCTGGCGCTCAGCATGGACGAGCGCCGCCGCCTGATCGCGCGCCTCTACCGCGCCACCGAAGAAGCGAAGGCCGCAGCCGACCTCCGCGACCTCGTGATCGGCAAGATGAACGACGGCGTCCTGGTCTCGGGACCGGACCGGCGCCTGATCTTCCAGAACGCCACGAGTGAGCGATGGCTGGGGCAGGGGACTGCCCGCCCCGGCGAGGTGTGGAGGCGTGACTACGATGTCACCACTCCGGACGGCGAGCACCTGGTGGACGCCAAGAATCCGCTGACCCTCGCGCTGGACGGCACCGCGACCGAGCGGATGGACGTGGACCTCATCCATCGCTCCGGGGAGGTCATCCACCTCTCCGTCGACGCAATGCCCCTGCCCGGCGAGCGTGGTGCGGTCGTGGTGCTGCGGAATGTCACGGACGAGCGCGAGCACCAGCGGGACCTCGGCCGTTTCGCGTCCGTCGTCGCACACGACCTCCTCACGCCGCTGACGGTCTTCGACGGCTGGCTCGAGCTACTCGAGGACCCCGAGCTGAGTCCCGCCGAGCGCCAGGCGAGCATCCTGCGCCTCCAGCAGGCCAGCCTGCGAATGAGGAACCTCATCCGCAACCTCCTCGCCTACAGCCTTGCGAAGGAGGAGAGGCTCAGCGCGTCCAGGATCGACGTCGGGCGCATGGTCGAGGGCATCATCGACCACCGGACGGCCTTGCCGGGCACCCAATTACCCGAGGTGAACTTCGAAGTGCGCGCGCCGCATCCGGTGTACGCCGACGAGCGCCTCTTCCTGCAGCTCATGGAGAACCTCGTGGGCAATGCGATGAAGTACGGACGCACCGACGGCTCGGGCGCGGTGACCGTCTCCACGTCGACGGAGGCAGCCAGCGGCAGGACGCTCGTCCACGTGCGTGACAACGGAATCGGGATTCCCGAGGCCGACCTCGAGCGCGTCTTCGAGGAGTTCCACCGGTCGGAGAACGGGCTGGGCCAGGCCACGGGGACGGGCCTCGGGCTCGCCATCTGCCGCCGCATCGCCGAGAGTCACGGCGGGTCGATCGGCGTGCAGAACGTCGACGACGGCGGAGCCGAGTTCACGGTGAGCCTACCGGGCGCGGCGGACCAGCTACCGGAGGGCATCCCGCTGGTCGAGGCCGAAGACGCTCCCCGGGTGCCCGCGCCCTGACCTGGGGAGGTTTACGCGCCGGAGCGGGGATAGAGCTTGGGCGAGCCGCCGTGACCGTCCCCACTCCTCAGGCCCGCGAGGACCTCCGCCATGGCGTCGCGCGAGGAGTGCCGTGCCTCCCATCCCAGTTCCGTCCGGGCCCTCGTGGTGTCCATGACCGGGCTCTGCGCTGCCATGTCGATCCAGCCCGGATCGGTCCTCTGCAGGCCCAGCCTCCAGGTCGCGCCGACGAGCCAGCGGAGCAACCTGACGGGCAGGTTCATGACGCGGCGGGCACCGAGCAGGTCCGCGACGCGCTCGGGCGTCAGTTCAGGCTCAGCGGCGATGTTGAAGGCGCCCGAGGCGCGACGGGCCAGCGCGCGCCAGTAGGCATCCGCCACGTCGTCGGCGTGCACAGCCTGGAAGATGAAGGCCCCGGGAATGGGTAGCAGCGGCAGTGGCAGGCCGCCCAGCAGGATCTTCGGCATGAGCGGCCCGAGGAAGTATCGGCCCACCTCACTGCCGGCCTGGTCCTGGAAGATCAGTCCGGGCCGTAGGCGTGCCACCGCGATCTCGGGATAGTCCCGTTCGAATCCGTCCAGCAACCGTTCCTGCTCGGCCTTGTGCCGGCTGTAGTGGGATGAATCGATGCCACCGGTGGGCCAGGACTCATCCTTCCGCGTGTCCTTGTCCGACGGGGAGTAGGCGCCGACGGAGGATGCGCATACGAACTGGCGGACGCCGGCCGCCGCAGCCGCATGGAGAGCGTTGGCCGTGCCGGTGACATTGGTCCTGTGCATGGCCGGCTCGTCCCGGTTGGGCTGGATGGCCCAGGCGAGATGCACGACGGCGTCCGCCCCGGTGAGTGCCAGCACCAGGGCTTCCCTGCCCTCGTCGGTGCCGATGTCGATCGCGTGCCAGTCGACGCCGTCGTAAGGGGCCTGGGACGTATCGGGGATGGTGCGGGCGACCGCGGTGATCGAGATCCCCTCCGTGTCCGCGGACGTGTCGTAGCCTGACCGCTGGATCGCCTCGCGGTCCAGGGCCGCCCGCTGAAGCCGGGAGAGGACTGCGGTTCCGACATTTCCGGTGGCTCCGGTGACAGCGATGCGCATGATGTGCTCCTGGGCCTGGTGGTTGCGGCGACACGGACCCGTGCCGATCGGAACTGGACTACTAAGTAAGCTTATGGTGCAGTTGAACGAGACGTACAGCCACAAGCACGCCCCACACCGATTCCGGGGCCAGACCGGGAGGTATCCGTGAGCAGCAACAGCAGGGTGCGTAGCGACCCGAAGAGTGAAGCGGGTAAGAAGGCCCAGAACGCGCCCGACCCGAATGATCCGCGTAAGCCCGACGATCCGAACGACGTCAAGAAGCCGGCGTGGAAGTACGTTGTCAAGCGCTCGTTCAGCGAGTTCGGCAAGGACCAGTGCACCGATCTCGCCGCGGGACTGACGTACTACGCGGTGCTGTCGATCTTCCCGGGCATCTTGGCCCTGCTGTCCCTCCTGGGGCTCTTCGGCCAGGCGCAGAATACGACGAACGAGGTCATGGGCATCCTCGGCCAGTTCGCTCCGCGGCAGACGCTCGATACGGTGGAGCCGCTCATCCAGAACCTCGCCTCCAACCAGGCGGCCGGCCTGACGTTCATCATCGGTCTCCTCGGCGCCATCTGGTCGGCATCCGGTTACGTCACCGCCTTCTCCCGAGCCATGAATCGTGTGTATGAGGTCGAGGAGGGCCGCGGTTTCCTCAAACTCCGCCCGCAGATGCTCCTCATCACCGTCATCGTGCTGGTCCTGATCGTCATCATGGGCCTCATGCTCGTCCTGTCCGGTCCCGTGGCCGAAGCGGTCGGCAACGCGATCGGTCTGGGCAGTACCGCCGTGACGATCTGGAACATTGCCAAGTGGCCCGTCATGGTTCTTTTCGCGGTGCTCATGATCGCTGTCCTCTACTACGGGGCCCCGAACATCAAGCAGCCCAAGTTCCGCTGGATGAGCCTCGGCGGTGTCATCGCCCTGATCGTCCTCGCGATCACCACGGCGGCCTTTTCCCTCTACGTCGCCAACGCCGGCAGCTATGAGGCGACCTACGGCGCGATCGCCGGCGTCGTCATCCTGCTCCTGTGGATCTGGCTCGCGAACCTCTCGCTCCTGTTCGGTGTCGAGTTCGACGCGGAGATGGAGCGCGGACGCCAATTGCAAGGCGGAATCGAGGCAGAGGAAACCATCCAGCTCCCGCCGCGCGACATCAAGGCTGCGGAGAAGAAGCAGGAGAAGCAGCTCAAGCTCGCCAGGGAAGGCCGCGAGCTCCGCGAGAAGTACGGGCGCGAGTCCAACCGCCAATAGGACGGCACAGCATATAACGGGCGGCTCGGTCGCAGCAGCGGCCGGTCCATCTGTTCCGACGGGACCGGATCTCGCGGGGTGGACCACCGCGCACGGGCGCGAGTCGCTCGGCGGACGCCCCTTCGGCGACGGCACCCCACCGGCTGCGGTGTAGCTGCCGGGTAGCTGGCGTCGGGCTGCGGCGGGGCTCCCGCAGCAGGTGTGAGGGCACCCTATTAGGGAACAATCTCGTTTCTTAATTGCTCAGAGCGTAGGGTAGCCTTACTTCAGACCGATCATCTGTCTGAGGGAGGCTCCATGGCAGTCCAGGCCTCGGCCCTGCACCCTGGTCCTCCAGCGGATTCCGCGCACAGCATGCGCCAAGGTTCCTCCTCCCCGAGGACCCTCGCAAAGCTCGTGCTAGCGGCCGTCGTGCTCCTCGCGTTCTGCCTCGCCTCGCTCACGATCGGCGCCCGTTCGGTCAGCGTCGGTACCCTGATCGACGCCGTCACCGCCTTCGACCCGGCGAACGGCGACCATGCCGTCGTCCTCTCCCGCGTGCCGCGCACCGTCGTCGGCCTCCTCATCGGCTCAGCGCTGGCGACAGCGGGCGCTGCCCTCCAGGGCATCGCCCGCAACCCGCTGGCGGATCCCGGCATCCTCGGCATCAACGCCGGCGCCTCCCTCGCCGTCGTGGCCGGCATCTACCTCTTCGGCCTCGGCAACGCATCCGGCTACATCTGGTTCGCCTTCGCAGGCGCCGGTGCGGCGGCCGTCGCCGTCTACGCCGTCGCCAGCCTCGGGCGCGAGGGCGCGACGCCGATCAAGCTCGCACTCGCGGGCGCAGCCCTGGCGGCCGGGCTCGGCAGCCTCACCAACGCCGTCCTCGTCTCGAGCCAGGAGACGCTCGATGCTTTCCGCTTCTGGCAGGTCGGTACGCTCTCGGGCCGCGGCTGGGAGGTCATCGGCACGGTCACCCCGTTCCTCGTGGCGGGTCTTGTGCTGACTCTTGCGACGGGCAGGGTCCTCAACAGCCTCGCGCTGGGCGACGACGTCGCACGCGGGCTCGGCCAGAACGTGAACCTGGCCCGGGGTATCACCGCCCTCGGCGTGGTGATCCTGTGCGGCGCCTCGGTGGCTGCCGCCGGCCCCATCGCGTTCGTGGGGCTCGTCATCCCGCACATGGTGCGGCTCGTCGTCGGCTCCGACTATCGCTGGATCCTCCCGTTCTCCGCAGTCCTCGGTCCGGTGCTGCTGCTCGGCGCGGACATCCTCGGCCGGGTCATCCTGCCACCCGGCGAAATCCAGGTGGGCATCATGACCGCCGTCGTCGGAGCTCCCTTCTTCATCTGGCTGGTCCGCCGACGCCGGATGGCGCAGCTGTGAGCGTGTCGGTGGACAATGCCGCCGTCGCGCCCGGCACACCGCTGCACCCGGCGGATCTCCTGACCTCTACCCGCGGCCGCCGCCGCAGCACGGGCATCCGCATGGCCGCCGTGGCAGGCGTCGTCGCCATCCTGTTCGCGGTGAACATCCTCCTCGGCTCGTATACCGTGACCATCCCAGACTTCTTCCGGATCCTGGGCGGCGCCGACATCCCCGGGGCCAGCTTCATTGTGCTGGAGAACAGACTGCCGCGCGCGGTGATCGGACTCCTGATCGGCATGGCCTTCGGTATCGCCGGGACCGTCTTCCAGACGATGCTGCGCAATCCGCTCGCCAGCCCGGACATCATCGGCATCAGCTACGGGGCGAGCGCCTCGGCGGTGACGGCGATCGTCCTCTTCGGAGCGGCCGGTGCAGCGGTGTCCTTCTCGGCGCTCATCGGCGCGCTGGTGGTTGCTGCGGCGATCTACCTCATCTCGCGCCGCGGGGGAGTGGCGGGCTACCGTCTGATCCTCGTCGGTATCGGATTCGCGGCGGTCATGCACGCGCTCGTGAGCTTCCTCCTCACCCGTGCCGACCTCCGGACGGCGTCGGAAGCCGTGCTCTGGCTCAACGGATCGCTCAATTCGAGCACCTGGGACCGCGTCATCGTGCTGATCGCCGGCCTCGTCATCCTCTTCCCCGCCGCCGCAGTCCTCGCACGCAGCCTGCAGGGACTCGAACTCGGCGATGACGCCGCAGCAGGCCTCGGTATCCGTGTCGAGGCCGCACGGTTGGGACTCCTGTCCACTGCCGTCGCCCTCGCCGCCGTCGCCACCGCGGCCGCCGGGCCGGTCGCCGCCGTCGCCTTCCTGTCCGGACCGATCGCCCGCCGACTGCTTGGCAACCGGCCTTCGCTGGTCATGGCATCGCTGGTGGGCGCCGTGATCGTGCTGGGGTCGGACTTCGTCGCCGCGAATCTCATCTCCGGCGTGTCGCTGCCCGTCGGCGTCGTGACGGGCGCTCTCGGCGCTCCGTTCCTGCTCTGGCTGCTCGCCACGGCGAACCGATCGGGCCAGGGAGGCTGACATGGCTGCACACGTGGACCGGACGACGGCGGACACCCTGTCCGCGGAGGGACTCACCCTCGCGTATGACGAGCGCACCGTGGTGGACGGTCTGTCCGTCGACCTACCCGCAGGCAAGGTGACGGTGATCGTCGGCGCCAACGCCTGCGGCAAGTCGACGCTGCTGCGGGGGCTCGCCCGACTCCTGAAGCCCGTCGCGGGAACCGTGGTCCTCAACGGTACGGACATCCACTCGCAGTCGACCAAGGCCGTGGCCCGCGTGCTCGGGCTGCTCCCGCAGACTCCGGTCGCCCCCGACGGCATCAGCGTCGCCGACCTCGTGGGACGCGGCCGGTACCCGCACCAGGGCTGGTTCCGCCAGTGGACACCGCAGGACGACGACGCCGTCGCCCACGCCCTCGAGGTCACGGACACGCTGTCCCTCGCCGACCGCAACGTCGACGAACTCAGCGGCGGGCAGCGCCAGCGCGTCTGGATCGCGATGGCCCTCGCGCAGCAGACGGGGATCCTGCTGCTCGACGAGCCCACCACCTTCCTCGATGTGGCCCATCAGATCGAGGTGCTCGACCTCATCACGGACCTCAACCGGCGCTCCGGGACCACAGTCGTCATGGTGCTGCACGACCTCAACCTCGCGGCGCGCTACGCAGACCATCTGATCGCCATGCGGAGCGGAAGTATCGTCGCCGAGGGTCCACCGTCGGTGGTCGTAACCGAGGAGACGGTGTCGGGGATCTTCAACCTCACGTGCCGGGTCATCGAGGACCCGGTGTCCGGCACGCCGATGGTGGTGCCCGTCGGCAGGCACCACGGGCGCACCGCGGTCCCGTCCCCGTCCTCCCCCTCCGGCCAGGTGCCGGTCCGGGGGTATCGCCCCAATCCGCACGACACCGTTCCCCGCCACGTGGAGGCAGCATCATGACCGGAGTGACCCAGCGAAGCGCGCGCCGTACCGCCGCCGACACCGAGCCCATGGTTCTGGCGTTCGACGTCGTCGTGACGGCGGTCCAGGACCTCACCGCGAACTTCCGCCGCATCACGTTGGGCGGCGCGTGCCTGAAGGACTTCGGCGTCGCAGGGGACACTCTCGACCTGCGGATCAAGATCGTCATCCCGTCCCCGGGCCGCGAGTGCCCGGACATCGCCGCGATGATGAAGAGCGGTGACGCCACGAGCTGGTACCACCGGTGGCTCGGCCTGGAAGCCGAGGAGCGCGGTGTCATGCGCACCTACACCCTTCGGGGCTCACGATGCAGCGGGTTACGCCCGGAGATCGACGTCGACTTCGTGATGCACCTCGACGAGGACGGCCGCGGCGGTCCGGCGTCCGAGTGGGCCGCGGCGGCCCAGCCGGGCGACCGCGTGTGCGTCGTCGGCCCCAACTCGTCGGCGGCGCAGTGCCTGACGGCTGGTGCCTACGGTGGTATCGAGTGGAGCCCGGGCCTCGCGCAGCACGTGCTACTCGCCGGTGACGAGACGGCTGTTCCCGCGATCAGCGCCATCCTCGAGGCGCTTCCCGGGGACCTCAGCGGTCACGCGTTCCTCGAGGTGCCGGACGGGCAGGACATTCAGCACATCGAGACGCGCTCCTCCGTCTCCATCACGTGGCTGGTTCGTGGTCGACGCTCGCGCGGCGAGCTGCTCGAGGCAGCCGTTCGCGACGCGGTTCGGGTTCCGGGATGGGTGTCGCTCTCCGGCCGGGAGGCCGTGAGTGGCGGGAGCGAGCCCGAGGATGTCGACATCGACAGGACGATCCTCTGGGAGACGCCGCAACTGCTCGAGTCGGCCATCGTGAAGTCGACCGTGAACCCGGAACGCCCTCCCGGTACGCAGCCTTTCTACGCCTGGATCGCGGGAGAGGCCGCGGTGGTACGCGGGTTACGCCGCTACCTCGTCCGGGATGTCGGCGTCGACCGGAAACAGGTTGCCTTCATGGGTTACTGGCGCAAGGGCCGTGCTGAGCTCTCCTGACGCATTGTAGCTGCGCCTTCCGTGTCCTATGTTTGACCAGTCAAAGCTGGTTCACACCATCCCAGGTCCGCACGTCTGATCCTGTCGGCGGACCGCCTGCACAACCTGTGACAGGGGTGGAGGAACCACAGTCCAGCGGTATGAGTTGCCTCGGGGTGAACCGCGCACTCCTCAGCACGGTCACGCTCGCGATTCTCCTCGGTCCACTGCTGCGCCGAGGGGGCCGAGTCACCACTTGCTCGGATCCGACAGCTGACGCGCGCGTCCTGAGAGAGGTAAGCAGTTGACCCAGATGGTCAGGTCCGGGCGCCGTCACGCGTCCGACGATCGCGTGCACTACCCGCACCCGCTTTCGAACCACTCCGCCCATTCCCCGCTACCGAGCCGTCGCTCGTTCCGCGTGGCCCCGCACGTCCCCGAGACGCTCGCCCGGCTGCGTGACACTGCGGCGACCGCCGGGATCGTCCTCGCTTCGGCCGGACTGCTCATGGGCGCCGTCGCTCCATCGAGCACGACCGGCACGGTGTCCGACGCGGACACCGGCGGCGTTCCACCGGCTTCGAGTACCACCCCTGCCGTCACCGCACGGGCCGATGCCACCGTGACCTTCGGCCTCGAGAGCGCGGGCCCGACCGACGAGGGCATAGCCGAGAGCATCGACCCGAGCATCGCCGAGAGCACCACCCCGAGCATCGCCAGCGCACAGGCACTTCCGGCCGTACGAACACCTGCAGTCACGGACAGCAAAGCCACGGACCGCGAACCCTTGAGCGCTCCTGTGTAGAGCCCTGTCGTTGCGTCGACCTTCGGATACCGTGTCGATCCGCTGGACGGGTACGGCTCGGAGTTCCACACGGGCCAGGACTACGCGAGCGCCTGCGGTACGCCGGTCACGGCGGCCGCACCCGGAACAGTCGTCGACTTCGGGTGGCACGCCTACGGCGGGGGCCAGCGCGTCGTGATCGACCATGGTGACGGTCTCAAAACCACCTACAACCACCTGGGTGCCCTCTACGTCGCGGCCGGCACAATCGTGCAGCGCGACGCCCAGCTGGGCGCCGTCGGCAGCACGGGCACCTCGACCGGATGTCACCTCCACTTCGAGGTCATGGTCGACGACGAGAAGATCGATCCGCAGCCCTGGCTGTAGGCCACGGCGAACGAAGACCCCGCCTGGGACGAGGTCGACACGTACATCGCCCACACGACCATCGCCGACGCGCGACCGGCGCCGACCGGATTCTCCGGCCTGCCGTCCCTCCGACCGGCGCCAACCGGATTCTCCGTCCGACCGTATCCGACCGCGTCCGTCCGATGAGCCTCAGGGCAGCGGTTCGCTCACGATGGCGGGATCCTTGTAACCCAGCGGCATCCGCAGGCGGAGCGAATTGGGCTTGACCTCGAATGCCATGTGCGTCGCCTTGCCCAGGGGATCGCCGTCGAGCTGCACCTCCAGCGGCTCGCGCAGGGTGACCTCTGCGGTGCGGCACTGGAAGTACTCAAGCGAGGAATCCTTACCCTTGCCTCGCGCGACGAGCTTGCCGACGACCGCCAGCCAGCCCAGCGCCCCCCTGGGCGCGACGGTCATGAGGTCCATCAGGCCGTCGTCGATCTTCGCTCCCGGGAAGATTTCAAGACCGCCCATGATCTTGCCGCAGTTGCCGCCCATCACGCTGCGCAGCCTGCGCTCGAAGGGCTTTCCGCCGTCCACGGAGATGGTGGTTCTTGTGGGCTTACCCGGCAGGTTCCTGATCCCGGCGTCGACGTAGGCGAGCCATCCGACCTTGTCCTTCAGGTCGTCCCGGGTGTCCGACATGATGGCGGCGTCGTAGCCGATGCCGGCCATGACGAGGAAGACGTGGGCGTCCTGCGCCCGGTTCACCGTCACGTGCACGACGTCGATGCTGCGTTCGGTCCCGCGGAACGCGGCCTCGACGGCGGCGTCCGGATCATCGACGGCGATGTCCAGGTTGCGGGCCAGGAGGTTGCCGGTGCCCAGGGGGATGAGGGCCAGCATGGTGCCGCTCTCGGCGAGCTCCTCGGCGACACACCGCACCGTGCCATCGCCGCCGGCGGCGATGACGAGGTCCACGCCGGCATCGAGCGCCTGGCGTGCCTGGCCGTGCCCTGGGTCCTCCTCCGTGGTCTCGATGACCAGCGTCTCCTCCCACCCGTCCTCGGCCGCTATGCGCCTGACGGCTCCCTCGACGTCGACGGTGGTCGCCTTGATCGGGTTGATGATCAGCGCGGCGCGACGACCGGCCGACCCGGTGCCCGCGTCCGTGCTTGCCGGGGGTGGTGCTTCGGTGGGCATGATGTCCTTCGCGCGGGTGTCGACGGGGTGGCTCCATAGAGCTTATCCCGGGGCACCTCGCCGCCGAAGGTATTCTGTGGGGCGTGACCAACACCTCGCGATACGTGGCCCTCGGCGACTCCTTCACGGAAGGGGTGGGTGACTGGGATCCGCAGTCCCCGAACGGCGTCCGGGGCTGGGCCGACCGCGTCGCGGAGCAGCTCGTCCTCGCCGATCCCTCCTGGGATTATGCGAACCTCGCGATCCGCGGCAGGAAGATGCGCCAGATCCTCGACGAGCAGATCGACGCCGCCCTGGCGCTCGAACCGACACTCGTCACGATCTATGCCGGCGCCAATGATATCCTCCGGCCGCGCCTCGACATCGATCTTCTGATGTCCCACTACGACGACGGTGTCGGCAGGCTCCGTGCGGCAGACGTCGACGTCGTGCTCTTCACGGGCTTCGATGCCTCTGGCTCCGCCGTGTTCGGCAAGACCCGTGGGCGCACGGCCGTGTACAACGAGTGGGTGCGGGAGATCGCCGACACCCGGGCGGCGACGATCGTCGACTACTGGCGATTGCGCGAGTTCCAGGACTGGCGCTACTGGGACGTCGACCGCATGCACATGTCCACCGCCGGTCACACGCTCATGGCGGCGCGGGTGCTCGAGGCCATGAAGGCCTCCCACCGGATCGACCTGCCGGAGCTCGGTGCCCGCCCCGCGCTCAAACGGGCGGAGCAGCTGCGCGCCGACGCGCAGTGGGCGAAGGAGTACCTCACCCCGTGGGTTGGCAGGCGTCTGCGGGGTGTCTCCTCGGGCGACGAGCTGACGCCCAAATATCCCACGCCATGCCGTCCCCACTGGTCGTCCGTCAACGCCTGAGGTCGCCGCCTGAGGAAGCCCGGCGAGCACGCCCTCCCGCGCCTCCGCAACCGGAGGACCGCTGACAGGGGAGGCCTACGGGGCGGGACACCGGTTGTGCCAGAATGAGCGGATGGCGGCGCAGTGGCTCACACCCGACGAGCGGCGGGCATGGCTCGCACTCTACGCGCTGACCTCCCTGCTCCCCGCCGCCCTGGATGCGCAGCTGTTCCGCGAGGCGCGCATCACCCTGTTCGACTACCACGTCCTCGCGATGCTCTCCGAGACGGAGGGTACCCGGCTGCCCATGAGCGAGCTGGCAGCCCGTTCGACGGCATCGCTCTCGCGCCTCAGTCACGTGGTCAAGAAGCTCGAGGGTCGCGGCTGGGTCACACGTGTCCCGTCCGTTTCGGACGGGCGGGTGACAACGGCGTCCCTGACTCCGGCAGGCCTCGACATGCTGACGGAACTCGCGGTGTCGCATGTCTCCCAGGTCCGCGTCACCGTCTTCGATGCCCTCGACGGGCAGGACGTCGCCGATCTCGAGCGGGTAGGCCGCAAGATCCTCCGCGGTATGGACAGCGCGCACTGGATACTGTCCGACGGCTACACGCCGGCCGAGGACACCGTCACGGGCGGTGCGACAGGTTCGATCATCGGCGGCACGGCCTCCGTGCCGGACCATCGGGTGAATGGCACCGGGACGTGAGCCCGGCAGGACAGGACGGCAAATGGACCATCAGGTGACGTTCCGGCACCAACCGCGCATCCTCGCGATCGTCCCGGCCGGCGGTGCAGGAGGTCGTCTCGGCGCCCTGACGGACCATCGCGCCAGGCCGGCCATGCCCCTCGGCGGCAGCTTCCGGATGATCGACGTTCCGCTGTCCAACCTGCACCACAGTGGGATCTCGGACGTGTGGATCATGGAGCAGTACCAGCCGAAGACCATCAACGACCACCTCCGCAACGGGCGTCCCTGGGACCTCGACCGGACGCGCGGCGGACTGCTGATGTTGCCGCCGTTCAGCGGCCACGCGGGTGAGGGCTTCGCCGAGGGCAACGCCGACG
>JAABUN010003447.1_pt1 | contig 24475 bp, 23 predicted proteins | sample 5559311 | NCBI WGS metagenome assembly JAABUN01 (sample SAMN10711877, study PRJNA513370) | rock metagenome | isolation source: Antarctica rocks | place: Antarctica: Victoria Land, Siegfried Peak sud
GCCAGCGGGGCGGCGGCCGTGCGGTGGCGGGAGCGCGACCGGGTGCAGCTGCTGGCCGCTGCCGCGGTGGCCGTGGGCGCCGTGCTGCTGCTCCAGCGGACCGGCTTCTTCTCCCCGGCCGCGCTGCCGCTGCTGTTCGCGGCCAGCGGTGCCGCGGTGGTGTGGCAGCAGGCCGACGCGGCGCAGCGGGCGCGGTGGCGCACCGTCGGCGACCGCCGTACCCGCGTCCTCGCGGTCGTCGGCGGCAGCGTGCTGGTGATCCTCGGGCTGGCCGGCTTCCTCGCGAGCACCGGTCAGCTGGGACAGGCCCGGGACGGGCTCTTCTCGACGGCGGTCGTCGTCGTCGGGCTCGGTGTCGTCACCGCCCCCTGGTGGCTGCGGCTGACCGACGACCTCCGCAGCGAGCGCCGCGAGCGGATCCGGGTGCAGGAGCGGGCCGAGGTGGCGGCCCACGTCCACGACTCGGTGCTGCAGACCCTGGCGCTCATCCGCAAGGCGTCCGACGACCCCCGCGAGGTCAACCGGCTCGCTCGCACGCAGGAGCGCGAGCTCCGAGGCTGGCTGTACGCGCCACCCAGTGCCCCCCAGGACCTGCGCCTCGCCGGTGCCCTCGAGGCGGTGAGCTCGGAGGTCGAGGAGGGACACGGGATCACGGTCGACGCCGTGGTCGTCGGGGACAGCCCCCTCGACGCCTCCCTGCAGGCGCTGGTGGCGGCCACCCGCGAGGCCCTCGTCAACGCGGCGCGGCACTCCGGGGCCGAGACGGTCTCGCTCTACGCAGAGGTGGAGGCTGACCGGGTGGAGGTCTTCGTGCGCGACCGCGGTGCCGGCTTCGACCTGACCTCGGTGCCGGAGGACCGCTTCGGCGTGGCGCAGTCGATCGTCGGCAGGATGGAGCGGCACGGCGGGTCGGCCGTCGTGCGCAGCTCCCCCGGGAGCGGCACCGAGGTCCGGCTGGAGGTGCGACGTGGCTGACGTGAGCGAGGAGCGGGCGGGGCAGGAGCCGCCCGGACCGCTGCGGGTCGTGCTTGTCGACGACCACCGGCTGTTCCGTGCCGGGGTGCGCAGCGAGCTCGTCGGCGCCGACGCGGGGCTCGAGGTCGTGGGCGAGGCCGAGACCGTGGCAGCTGCCGTCGCACAGGTGCTGGCGCTGCAGCCCGACGTCGTGCTGCTCGACGTCCACATGCCCGACGGCGGCGGACGGGCCGTCCTCGTCGGCGTCGGCGTCGGCGCCCCGCAGACGCGGTTCCTCGCGCTGTCCGTGTCCGACGCGGCCGAGGACGTCATCGGGGTGATCCGCGGCGGCGCCCGGGGCTACGTCACCAAGAGCATCTCGACGGTAGAGCTCGCCGACGCCGTGCGGCGCGTGGCGGGCGGGGACGCCGTCTTCTCCCCGCGGCTCGCCGGGTTCGTGCTCGACGCGTTCTCCGCCTCCCCGCCCGTGCCGGAGGACGCGCCGGCCGCCGACCACGCCGACCTCGACCGGCTCACCGCGCGCGAGCGCGACGTCCTGCGGCTCATCGCCCGCGGCTACACCTACAAGGAGGTGGCCGCCGAGCTGTTCATCTCCGGCAAGACCGTCGAGACCCACGTGTCGTCCGTGCTGCGCAAGCTCCAGCTCTCCAACCGCCGCGAGCTGTCTCGTTGGGCCGCCGATCGCCGCCTCGTCTGACCCCGCCGCGTCGGGTCGTCGGATCCCCGACGCGCGACTACCGTCGGCGCATGGCTGCGGATGACAGGGCGGGCGCCCGCGGGAGCAGGCTCCTCGCGCCGGCCCGGCCCGGTCGTCTCGGGTCGTGGAGCTATGCGCTGCGCACCACCAACCCGCCTCCCGGCGCCGACGTCCGGGCGCTCGACGGGGTGACGACCTGGCTCGTCGCGACCCGTGCGGCCGTCCTGCCGATGACGGTCTTCGCCGGGCTCGTGGCCGGGCTCCTCGCGGTGCGGGCGGAGGGCTTCTCCTGGCCGCTCTACCTGCTGGCGCTGCTGGGCATCACCCTGGCCCACGCCTGCAACAACCTCATGAACGACCTGTCGGACACCGACGTGGGGCTGGACCCGGGCGAGGGCTACCCGCGGGCGCTCTACGCCCCCCACCCGATCCTGTCCGGCATGGTCCGTCGCCGCTCGGTCGGCGTCGCGGTGATCGGCCTCAACGTCGCCTGCTTCGCCATCATGGTGGTGCTCGCCACCCAGCGCGGCTGGCCGGTCGTCGCCTTCGCCGTCCTCGGCCTCGTGCTCTCGATCGCCTACACCTCCCCGCCGCTGCGGCTCAAGGCCCACGGCCTCGGCGAGCCCGACGTCTTCGTCGTCTGGGGACCGCTGATGGTGGCGGGGACCTACTTCTCCGCCGTGGGCGAGCTGCCCTGGCAGGTCTGGCTCGCGTCGGTGCCGTACGGCCTGCTGTGCACCACGGTGCTGATGGGCAAGCACATCGACAAGCTGCCGTACGACGAGGCGACGGGCACCAGCACGCTGCCGGTCGTGCTCGGCGAGCGCCGGGCCCGCAGCGCGACCCTCGCGCTCCTCGTCTCCTTCTACGCCGCCACGGGGCTCGCGGTCGCGCTCCGCGCGCTGCCGTGGCCGGTGCTCGTCGTCGCCGGGGCACTGCCGCTGCTCGGCAAGGTGGCAGGGGCGCTGCGCCGCCCGCGCCCCGACGAGCCGCCTCCCGGCTTCCCCGTGTGGCCGCTGTGGTTCGCCGCCATCTGCTTCGTCCACGTGCGGCTCGCCGGGGGGCTGCTCGTGCTCGGGCTGCTCGCCGCAGCGGTCCTCGAGGTGGGACTGCCGCTGTCCGGCTGATCGCAGCCTGGCTAGTCTGCCCGCGTGCTGCTGACCGTCCCCGTCCTGGTCGGGAGCCGTGTCCGCCTCGAGCCGCTGTCGGAGTCCCACGTCGCCGGGATCGCGGCCGCCGGGGCCGAGGACCGCGGCACCTACGGCTTCACCGGCGTGCCGCACGGGCTCGCCGCCACCGAGGCGTACGTCGCGGACCTGCTCGCGGTGGCTGCTCGCGCCGAGATCGTGCCCTTCGCCCAGGTCGCGGTGGACGGGACCGTGGTCGGTGCCACGCGCTACCTGGACCTGCGCTGCCTCCCCGGGTCGCCCCTGCCGTACACCGTGGAGGTCGGCGGCACCTGGCTGGCGGCCTCGGCCCAGCGCAGCGGCATCAACGTCGAGGCCAAGCTGCTGCTGCTGCGCCACGCGTTCGAGGTGCTGGGCGTGCAGCGGGTGGACTTCCGCACCGACGCCCGCAACGCCAGGTCCCGCGCCGCGATCGCCGCAGCGGGTGTCCGTCTCGAGGGCGTGCTCCGCTCGGCCCAGCCCTCGCGCGTCCCGGGCGAGGCCGGGCTGCTGCGTGACACGGCGCTGTTCTCCGTCGTGACCGCGGAGTGGCCGTCCGTCCAGGATCGGCTCAGCGCACGACTGAGGTGACCACGCACCACTCGTGACTGTCCGAACACGGCGCGTGACCGTGCGTCAACCAGGGTTCACAGAACAGACGCCCCGGGATAACTTCACCCGGTTATCCCACCGTGCGCAGTGTGTCCCGGGCCGATCGTCCGGGGACTGCCCCCATGTGAAGGAGCAACATGAGAGGTCGACTCGCCGCAGCCATCAGCGCGGCGTTCCTGATCAGCGTCGTGAGTGCAGGCACCGCTGTCGCCCACGACGAGGCCGGCGGGTCCTACACCCTGCCTGGCCAGGACTCCAAGGCCGAGCAGTTCGCGGACGTGCGCGCGGCGAACGCGAACGCGAAGAGCAACGCGCCGAAGAGCTTCGCGCCGTGCGTCCGGGGGAAGTCCGCCGGGATGTACCCGTGCGACGGGGTCGACATGATGAGCAACGTGGCGCTGAGCGAGCTCGGTCTGAGCTTCGGCAACGACATCTGGGGCTGGACGGACTCCGCCACCGGTGACGAGTACGCCCTGATGGGCGGCATCGAGGGCACGGCGTTCGTCGACATCAGCGACCCCAAGCGTCCCGTCGTCCTCGGCCTCCTTCCTACGCGCTCGACGGCGGGAGGCGACTTCTGGCGTGACATCAAGGTGTACGAGGACCACGCCTACATCGTGTCGGAGAACGACGGCCACGGCATGCAGGTCTTCGACCTGACGCAGCTGCGTGACGTCAGCGAGCGCACGGTCTTCACCGCGACCGCCGTGTACGACGAGTTCGGCTCGGCCCACAACATCAACATCAACGAGGACACCGGCTTCGGCTACGTCATCGGCACCGACACCTGTGAGGGTGGGCTGCACATGGTGAACCTCTCCGACCCGCAGAGCCCGCAGTTCGCCGGGTGCTTCCAGGAGCACGGCTACATCCACGACACGCAGTGCGTCGTCTACTCGGGCCCCGACGCCGAGCACCAGGGTCGCGAGATCTGCTTCAGCTCCAACGCCGAGATCCCCGCGACCGGCTTCGCGGACATCGAGAACACGCTGTCCATCGTCGACGTCACGGACAAGGAGAACCCGGTCGCCCTCTCGCGCACCTTCTACGACAACGACGGCTACAGCCACCAGGGCTGGCTCACCCCCGACCAGGGCACCTTCCTGCACGGTGACGAGCTCGACGAGCTCTTCGGCGAGGTCGACGAGACCACCACGCGTGTCTGGGACGTCCAGGACCTGGACGCCCCGTTCGTCAACGGCGTGTACAGCAACGGCACCACCTCGATCGACCACAACCTCTACACCAAGGGTGACCGTGCCTTCGCGTCCAACTACACCTCGGGTCTGCGGGTCTTCGACACCGGCGCCGCGGCCGACGGTCAGCTGAGCGAGGTCGGCTTCTTCGACCTGTACCCCGAGAACGACGACCCCACGTTCGAGGGCGGTACGTGGAGCAACTACCCGTACTTCAAGAAGGTCGTCGCGGTCAGCAGCATCGACCGCGGCCTGTTCATCCTCAAGCCCAGAGGCAACGTGGGCTGATCACCAGTGGACTGGTGACCCCAGACCGCTGAGCAGCGGAGCCCGCGAGGACCATCCTCGCGGGCTCCGTCGCGTCAACGAGAGGCGAGTCCCATCGCCGGCGCCACCGCCGCACCGGGCTCGCCGGACCGCGTGCCGGGTCAGGCCGTGCTCACCACCCGGAAGGCCTCGGCGAGCCGGTCGTCGCCCAGCCCGCCGGCGACCGCGTTGACCTTCAGCCAGGTGCGGAGCATCCCCTCGAGGTCGTCCATGTGCTCGGTCTGCGACAGGTGGGCCTTCAACGCGGCGAGCTTGCGCTCGAAGACACCGGTCACGTCGACGTAGCGGTTGGCGTCGCCGCCGATGAAGGTCATCACCCAGACCTCGTCGACGGTCCAGGCGTCGAGCCCCTCCGCGGCGAGCTCCAGGTGCGCGAACGGGTTGCGGGCGTCGGGGTAGACCGCGCACAGGGCGGCCTCGCCCGCGGCGAGGTGGTCCGGGTGGGAGGCGTGGATCCGCTCCCAGTTGCGCTCGGGCGACTGCACCAGCATCCGCTGCGGCCGACGCTGGCGGACGACCCGCGAGATGTCGCGGCGGAGCTCGATGCTCGGGGTCAGCCGGCCGTCGGGGTAGCCGAGGAACACGACGTCCTCGACGCCGAGCTCCTTGGCCGCCGCCCGCTGCTCGGCCTGCCGGATCCCGGCGATCTGGTCGCGGGGCACGTCGGGGTCGAAGCCGCCCGCGTCGCCGTCGGTGCACAGGCAGTACGTCACCTCGATGCCCGCCTCGGTCCAGCTGGCGATGGTGCCCGCAGCAGCGAAGTCGGCGTCGTCAGGGTGCGCCACCACCACCAGCGCGCGCTCGACGGCGGGCTCAGAGTGCGTCATGCGGACTCCTCCCAGCGGGCCGCGTGCCCGTCGCCCGCCATCCTGCGTCAGCCCGGGGGGCGGTCACCACTCGGGGCGGTTCGACGGGGAGGGTGCGTCGGACCGCGCTCCTAGACTGGAGCGGGTGAGCCTCTTCGCGCAGGACGACTTCGGACCGGCGGTGCTGGCCCCCGTCCGCGCGCCCGTGGACCAGCCGTCGGTCGACCGGCTGCTCGAGGGGCTCAACCCCCAGCAGCGCCAGGCCGTCGTCCACGAGGGCGGTCCGCTGCTCATCGTGGCCGGTGCCGGCTCGGGCAAGACCAAGGCGCTCACGACCCGCATCGCCTACCTGCTCGCGGCCCGCGGCGCACAGCCCGGCGAGGTGCTCGCGATCACGTTCACCAACAAGGCCGCGGGTGAGATGAAGGAACGGGTGGCCGCTCTCGTCGGTGGCCGCGCCCGTGTGATGTGGGTGCTGACCTTCCACTCGGCGTGCGTCCGCATCCTGCGGGCGGAGGCCGCCAAGCTGGGCTTCACCCGCTCGTTCTCGATCTACGATGCGGCCGACTCCCAGCGGCTGATGACCCTGGTGTGCCGCGACCTCGACCTCGACCCGAAGCGCTTCCCCGCGCGCGGCCTGTCGAACAAGGTCAGCGACCTCAAGAACGAGCTCGTCGACTGGGAGACGGCGCAGAGCAACGCCGTGAGCGAGCACGACAAGCAGGTGGCCGAGGTCTACGCCCGCTACCAGGCCCGGCTCCGCGAGGCCAACGCCCTCGACTTCGACGACCTCATCATGACGACGGTCTCGCTGCTGCAGGCCTTCCCGGACGTCGCCGAGCACTACCGGCGTCGCTTCCGCCACATCCTGGTCGACGAGTACCAGGACACGAACCACGCGCAGTACGTCCTGGTGCGCGAGCTGGCCGGTTCGCCGGTCGGCTCGGCCGCGCGCGGCGAGGGTCCGCTCGTGGCACAGCCCGAGCCCGCCGGCGGGGTGCCGCCCGCCGAGCTGTGCGTCGTGGGTGACGCCGACCAGTCCATCTACGCCTTTCGCGGGGCCGACATCCGCAACATCCTCGACTTCGAGGTGGACTACCCCGACGCCACCACCGTGCTGCTCGAGCAGAACTACCGCTCGACCCAGACGATCCTGTCCGCGGCCAACGCCGTCATCGCCAAGAACCCCGGCCGCAAGGACAAGCGGCTGTGGACCGACGCCGGTGACGGCGAGCAGATCGTCGGATACGTCGCGGACAACGAGCACGACGAGGCAGCCTTCATCGCCGGCGAGGTCGACCGGCTCGGAGACGCCTGCGGGGTCAAGCCGCACCAGGTCGCCATCTTCTACCGGACCAACGCGCAGTCGCGGTCGTTCGAGGAGGTGTTCATCCGGGTCGGCCTGCCCTACAAGGTCGTCGGCGGCGTCCGCTTCTACGAGCGCAAGGAGGTCCGAGACGCGCTGTCGTACCTGCGGGTGCTCGCCAACCCCACCGACACGGTGAGCCTGCGCCGGATCCTCAACACCCCCCGGCGCGGCATCGGTGACCGTGCCGAGGCCTGCCTCGAGGCCTTCGCGTCCCGGGAGCGGGTGCCGTTCGCCGAGGCGCTCCGCCGCTGCGACGAGGTCGGCGGCATGGCGACGCGCAGCGCCAAGGCGGTCCGGGAGTTCGCCGACCTCATGGACGAGCTGCGGGCCCTCGTCGCGGGGAACATGCCGCCCGCCGAGGTGCTCGAGGCCGTGCTCGACCGCACCGGCTACCTCGCCGAGCTGGCTGCCAGCACGGACCCGCAGGACGAGGGGCGGGTCGAGAACCTCTCCGAGCTCGTCGGCGTGGCCAGGGAGTTCAGCGAGCAGCACCCGGAGGGCGGGGTCGCGGAGTTCATGGAGCAGGTCTCGCTGGTCGCCGACGCCGACCAGATCCCCGCTGGTCCCGATGCAGATGGTGACGGTGACGGCGAGGGAGTGGTCACGCTGATGACGCTCCACGCGGCCAAGGGGCTGGAGTACCCCGTGGTGTTCCTCGCCGGGCTCGAGGACGGCGTCTTCCCGCACGAGCGGGTCTTCGGCGACACCAGCGAGCTGGAGGAGGAGCGCCGGCTCGCCTACGTCGGGCTCACCCGGGCCCGCGAGCGGCTCTACCTCTCGCGGGCGGCGGTGCGCAGCGTGTGGGGGCAGGTCAGGGCCAACCCCGCCTCCCGGTTCCTGGACGAGATCCCCGAGGGGCTCGTCGACTGGCAGCGCTCGGAGAGCTCGATCAGCGCCCCGGCCCCCGCCCTGTCCCGCGCTGCCGACCGGATCGTCGGCACCGCGCGCGGCCGCTCGGCCGGCCCGGGGCTGCGGCCCATCCCGTCGCTCGACCGGGGGGACCGGGTGACCCACGACGCCTTCGGGCTGGGCACCGTCACGGCCACCCGGGGGGCGGGTGACAGCGCCCAGGCCGAGGTCGACTTCGGTGGTGCGACCGGTGCCAAGTGGCTCCTGCTGCGCTACGCCCCGCTGGAGAAGCTCTGACGAGACCGTCTGCGCTGCAGCGCATCCGACCCGAGGATGGGTGGAGCGCTCTTGGTGCCGGCGGCCGGTGTGTCGGCCCGGTGGGGCCGCCACCGGATGCTCAGCGCGTCCGGACGGACCGCAGCTGCAGGACGCCGAGCACGCCGGTCGCGAACGCGCTGACCAGCGCGAGCACGGCCCCACCGGTGGAGAAGACCCCGAGCACGACGAGCCCCAGCACGGCGACCTCCCAGGTCAGGCTGCCGATGCCCGCCACGAGCGTCGCGGGCCGGACCCAGCGGCTGCGGCTGAGCAGCGCGAGGTCGGCGGCGTAGCCGAGCAGGACCACGCCGACGACCAGGACGGCCGCTGTGGGGACGTCAGGTCCGAGCGCGTCCGCGACGGCCGGCGCTGCGACGACCGCAGGCAGGCCGTGCAGGGCGCAGAGCGCAGCGTCCAGCCGGAGCAGCGTCGCGGGCCGCCGGAGGTCGAGGGCGCCGGAGGTCGAGCGTCGTGTGGTCGAGGGAGCGGTGCTGGTCGCGGTCGTGGTCACGGTGTCCTCCTGGTCGATGGCGCCGCCCAAGTGGCGGCAGGAGGACCGTGGCCCGGTGACCGGTGCCCGTCCATGACCTGCCGGGTCATGGCGGCTGTGCTGCCGCCGTGGCAGGTTCAGCCCATGACCACCGCGACCCGCACCGCGACGACGTCCCGGTCGACCACCGGCACGACCGCCGCCCCAGCTCTCCCGAGGAGCCCGGTGCGCCGGGCGGCCGGGGTCGAGGTCGGCCCGCTGCTGCGACGGTGGCGCACGCAGCGCCGGCTGAGCCAGCTGGACCTCGCCAACGAGGCCGACGTCTCGACGCGGCACCTGTCGTGCGTCGAGACCGGACGCGCCCGCCCGAGCCGGGCGTTCCTGCTCCACCTGGCCGAGCACCTAGACGTGCCGCTGCGGGCCCGCAACGAGCTGCTGGTGGCGGCCGGGTTCGCGCCCGTCTACGGCCACACCGACCTGGACGCTCCGGAACTGGCGGCGGTGCGCCAGGCGCTCGACCTCGTGCTCGGGCACCACGAGCCGTTCCCGGCACTCGTCGTCGACCGGCACTGGAACCTCGTCCGAGCCAACGCCGGCCTGGCGCTGCTCCTGCACGACGTGGATCCGGCGCTGCTGGAGCCACCGGTCAACGTGATGCGGGTGAGCCTGCACCCCGCGGGCCTGGCACGGCACCTCGCCGACCTCGGCACCTACAGCGCGCACGTGCTGTCGACGCTGCGCCGGGAGGCGGCCGTCCACGGCGACCCCGAGCTGCTGGCGCTGCACGACGAGCTCGCCGGCTACCCCGGGGTGCGCCTGGTGGCAGCCGCCGAGCCCGCCGGTCCGGTCCTCCCGGTGCGTCTCGCGACACCGCTCGGCGAGCTGTCGTTCTTCACGACGGCCGCGCGCTTCGGCATGGCCGCGGACGTGACGCTGGCCGAGCTGACGATCGAGTCGTTCTTCCCGGCGGACCTGGAGACCGAGCAGCGGGTGCGCCGCGCGGGCGCCGCCGCTGCACCAGCGGACTAGACCCGGATGCCGCGCTTGTTGAGCCAGGGCACCGGGTTGACCGGGGTGCCGTTGATGTGGATCTCGAAGTGCAGGTGGGGGCCGGTCGACCGGCCGGTGTTGCCCTCGCGGCCGATCTGCTCGCCGGCTCCGACCTTCTCGCCCTCGCGGACCATGAGTGAGGCCATGTGGCCGTACAACGACACCGTGCCGTCGGCGTGCAGGATGCGGATCGCGTTGCCGTACCCGCTCTCGGAGCCGGCCGACTGCACGACGCCGTTGGTGACCGCGTAGATCGGGGACCCCGTGCCGGCGGCGAGGTCGACGCCGGCGTGCAGCCGTCCCCAGCGGCGGCCGTAGCCAGAGGTCAGGCGCCCGGTGCCGGGACGGGCGTACTCGCCGTCGCTGGTCGACACGACCCCGTCGGTCGGAGCGTCCGAGCGCTCGCGGGACGCGCGCTCCGGCCGGGCCGGCGGGGGCGGCGGCGGCGGCGGAGGGGGCGGCGGCGGCGCGTTGACGATGTCCGACCCCTTCTGCAGGGCAGACATCAGCGCGGCGTTGGCGGGTGCGTCCGCGGCCGGCGCGGCGAGGTCCACGGGTGCCAGGTCGACGGGTGCCAGGTCGACGGGCGCGAGGGCCTGGGCGACGTTGACCCGGGGGGCGGTGTCAGCGGCTGCTGCCGGCATCACGGCCAGACCGGCGAACGCGGTGCCTGCCGCGGCCAGCAGCACACCGGGCAGCACGGCGCGCGTACGGGACGGGTCGCGAGGTGCGGCATGGCAGGCTCGGGACTGCTTCGAGGGCAAGGAGGAGTCTCCGTCATCGGGGGCAGGACAGCCGAACCAGGGCCCCCATGGGGCCTCGAAGTCCGATCGTGCAGCCGGCCTCCATGACAGAGCCGGGTCGTTACCGTGACGTTATCGTCATCCACGGTTGAGGGCAAAACCCCCCGACGCGACCTTGCTGTCAGCGGCCCGCCTGGCGGCGTCCTCGGGTCGCCGCGGGAGCCGGGGCAGCGGCGGTCGGCGCGGGCTCGTGGGCGCCGCTGCCGAGCAGCTGGGTCACGCCCGCGGTGACGGTGGCACCGTCCTCGTCGAGGTGCGCGAGCAGCGTCGAGATCTCGTGGGTGACGCGGCCGGAGATGGGGAGCGACATGTGGCCCACACCGCTCACGAGCACGTTGCGGGCCATGAGGTCGGGGTGCTCCAGCCGCGCGGCGCGCTTGGGGACGATGAGCTGGTCGAGGTCGCTCCAGTAGGCGACGAAGCGGGTGCGGCACCCGGGAGACGGCGCGTCGAGCTCGGCGATCAGCTCGGAGTCGGGGCGCAGCTGGCGCAGCAGGCGCGAGGGCAGCAGGTGAGCGGCCACGGTGCCGCCGTGCGGGCTGCCCAGGGTGACCAGCGTGTGCACGCGGCGGTCCCCGCCCAAGCGCTGCACGTAGTAGCGGGCGACGATGCCGCCGAGCGAGTGACCGACGACGTGGACGCGCTCGTACCCCGTTGTCTCGCAGGTGGTCTCGACCAGCTCGGCCAGCCGTTCGGCCGCCGTCCGCAGGTCCTGCGTGAAGGGGCTGTAGTTGAGGGTCAGGACTTGGCCGAAGCCGCGGCGGCGCAGCGCCCGACGCAGCAGCAGGAAGATCGAGCGGTTGTCGACCAGTCCGTGCAGCAGCAGGATCGGCGTGCCAGCCGCGACGACGTCGCCCATCAGCAGGCCGCGCTGCGCCGGGGGCAGGTCCGCGAGGGTGAAGCGGTCGGCCTGCTCCCGCCCGGCCTGGCGCTGCCGCTCCCGCATGAGGCCGAGCGGGTAGAGGGCCGCGTGAGCGGCGGACCAGGCGACCTCCGTGCCGGCGCCGCGCAGGCCGGCCGGGCTGAGGACCGTGCGCGCTCCCCTCACCGCGGTGCGCCGCGCTCGGCGGAGAGCAGGTGCGAGCTCGGGCACGGGGGGTCCTCCGAAGGCGCGGGGCAGGGGCATGCGGCGTGTGTGCCCGACGCTAGCCAGAGATCACGTCAGCAGTGGTGAGGCTCACACGGCGAATCGGCGACGATTGCGCCACAGACGGTCACGAATGGGGCGGAACGACGGCTCACAGGGCCCAGGGGACGGGGGAGGACCACCGCGCGCGTCGCCGCGCGAGCCGGTCCGGCATCCCCTCGAGGGCAGCCAGCCGGACCGGCAGCTCGGCCAGCCGGCCGAGGACGGCGTCGGCCGCGCCGAGCGCGAGCAGGTCCGCGGGCGTGACGCGCATGAGGTCGGTGCACTCGTCCGGGCTGCGGCGCAGCGCCGCGCTCGCGCCCTCCGGCCCGATGGCCGCGAAGTAGCTGTCGGGGGTCAGCAGCAGCAGGTCGGCGGTCGCCGCCGCGAGGGCACCGCCGGAGCCGCCCTCGCCGTGGACCAGGGCCACCGTGGGTGAGGCACAGGTCAGCAGCGCGTCGAGGGCCTCTCCCATGGCGGGCGCGATGCCGTCCTCCTCCGCCTGCGTACCGGGCTCTGCTCCAGGGGTGTCGACCAGGGAGAGGGCCGGCAGCCCGAGGCGACCGGCGAGCCGGTAGGCGCGGGTCGCCAGCCGGTACCCGGCTGGGGTGGGTCGACCTCCGACCTCGGCCGCGAGGGCCACGCCGACCACGGGGCGTCCACCGAGCCGCCCCACCCCGGCCGCGACCGTCAGGTCACCGCCCGCTGCTCGCAGCGGCACGAACCCCTCCAGCAGGTCGACCAGCAGAGCGCCGCCGCCGCTCGTGCGGCGGCGGGCGAGTGCCACCTGCGCCGAGCCGGTCACCGGCGGGTCCGGCGGCGTCCACACCGGGAAGGCCGCGGCCCCGGGAGGTGCGGCGGGACCGGAGGAGGGCGGACCGGTCAGGGCTCGCAGGGCCGCCCGCAGCCACTCCGCCACCCGCTCGCCGGGCAGGGCGGCGTCCACGAGCCCCGCGGCGTGCGCCGAGCCGGCGGTGTGGCTGCCGGGCTCGGGCCGCTCCCCTGTCGTGGCCTCGACCACCCGCGGCCCGGCGAAGCCCACGGTGGCCCCCTCGACGGCGACCCGCAGGTCCGCCGCCGACGTCACGCTGATCCACACCCCGCCGGTCGTCGGCTGGTCGGCTACCGAGAGGTGGGGCAGACCGGCAGCGGCGAGGTCGAGCAGGGCGATCCGGGCCCGGGGGATCCCGACGAGCGCCGCCATGCCTTCCTGCAGCCGGGTGCCGCCCGAGCGCACCAGCGTGAGCAGCGGGACGCGGAGGCGGGCGGCCTCGCTCGCCGCGATGAGGAGGGCCGTCGCGTCGTCCTCGCCGAAGCTGCCTCCGTGGGCCGAGAAGTCCCACACCGCCGCCACCGCCGCTGTGCCGAGGGCATCCGGCGACAGCCGCCAGGCAGCGACCGCCGGGCGCGCCTCGTAACCCGGCCAGGCGGCGGGGTTGCGGCCGGCCCCCGGCGTGGGCAGGCGGGTCGCGCCCGACAGCAGGGTACGGCGCCAGTCTGGGGTGTCGGTCACGGGCGCGTAGTCTCCCACCAACCCTGTCCCGTCCCTACGGAGGCCATCGTGACCAGCCCCGGTCGCATCCGCGTCGTCGTCGCCAAGCCCGGTCTCGACGGTCACGACCGCGGCGCCAAGGTCGTGGCGCGGGCGCTGCGGGACGCCGGCATGGAGGTCATCTACACCGGCCTCCACCAGACGCCCGAGCAGATCGTCGAGACGACCGTCCAGGAGGACGCGGACTGCGTCGGCCTATCGGTGCTCTCCGGCGCCCACATGACGCTGTTCGCCAAGGTGATGCAGCTGCTGCGCGAGCGGGGAGCCGACGACGTCGTGGTCTTCGGCGGGGGGATCATCCCCGAGGACGACATCCCCCTGCTGACCGAGCTGGGTGTCTCGAAGGTGTTCACGCCCGGAGCGACGACGATGTCCATCGTCGAGTGGGTGCGCGACAACGTCGGCGCGCCCAGCACGGCCTAGGACATCCCTGCCGCCCTCGCCCCCACGGAGCGCGGCTCGCAGGTGACGGGGCGGTTGCCCTGAGGTGACGGACGGTGGCTACCCTCGGCCAGGCACGTCCCGCTGCGCCCCGGCCTGCTGGGCGCACCCCCCAGCACCTCACCCGTCACAGGACAGGACCCCCCTCGTGGACCTCATGGAGTACCAGGCGAAGGAGCTCTTCGCCAAGCACGGCGTGCCCGTGCTTCCGGGCGAGACGGTCGACACGGCCGAGGCCGCGCGCGGCGTGGCTGAGCGCATCGGCAAGCCCGTCGTCGTCAAGGCCCAGGTCAAGACCGGCGGCCGCGGCAAGGCCGGCGGCGTCAAGCTGGCCGACACGCCTGACGAGGCCGTCGAGAAGGCCGAGGGCATCCTCGGCCTCGACATCAAGGGCCACCTCGTCCGCAAGGTCCTCGTCACCGAGGCCAGCGACATCGAGGTGGAGTACTACGTCTCCTTCCTGCTCGATCGGGCCAACCGCTCCTACCTCGCGATGTGCAGCGCCGAGGGTGGCATGGAGATCGAGCAGCTCGCGGTGGAGCGCCCCGAGGCCCTCGCCCGGGTGCAGGTCGACCCCGTGCAGGGCGTCGACGAGGCGAAGGCGCGCGAGATCGCCGAGGCCGGCAAGATCCCGGCCGACGTGATCGACGAGGTCACGCGGATCCTCGTCAGCATGTGGAAGGTCTTCGTCGAGGAGGAGGCCACCCTCGTCGAGATCAACCCGCTGTGCCGTACGCCAGACGGCCGCATCGTCGCGCTCGACGGCAAGGTGACCCTCGACGCCAACGCGGAGTTCCGCCACAAGGACGTGTTCGAGGCCTACGCCGACGTCGTGGCGGCGGACGACCTCGAGGGCCGGGCCAAGGCCAAGAACCTCAACTACGTGAAGCTGGACGGCCAGGTCGGCATCATCGGCAACGGCGCCGGGCTCGTCATGAGCACGCTCGACGTCGTCGCCTACGCCGGCGAGGCGCACGGCGGCGTGAAGCCCGCCAACTTCCTCGACATCGGCGGCGGCGCCTCGGCGCAGGTCATGGCCGACGGGCTCGAGATCATCCTCTCCGACCAGGACGTCCGGTCGGTGTTCGTCAACGTCTTCGGCGGCATCACGTCCTGCGACGCCGTCGCCGACGGCATCGTGCAGGCGCTCGGCATGCTCGGCGACGCAGCCACCAAGCCGCTCGTCGTCCGGCTCGACGGCAACAACGTCGAGGAGGGCCGCCGCATCCTGTCCGAGGCCGCCCACCCGCTCGTCACCGTCGTCGACACCATGGACGGAGCGGCCGACAAGGCCGCCGAGCTCGCGAACAAGGGGAACTGACCGTGGCCATCTTCCTGACCGCAGACAGCAAGGTCATCGTCCAGGGCATCACCGGTTCCGAGGGCACCAAGCACACCCGCCGCATGGTCGCCTCCGGCACCCAGGTCGTCGGCGGCGTCAACCCGAAGAAGGCCGGCTCCGACGTCGACGGCATCCCGGTGTTCGCCACCGTCGCCGAGGCGATGGAGAAGACCGGCGCCGACGTCAGCGTCATCTTCGTGCCGCCGGCGTTCGCGAAGGCCGCTGTGGTCGAGGCGATCGACGCCGGGATCGGCCTCGCGGTCGTCATCACCGAGGGCATCCCGGTGCAGGACAGCGCGTGGTTCTGGACCTACTCCCAGGGCAAGGGGACCCGCATCATCGGCCCCAACTGCCCCGGCCTGATCAGCCCCGGCACGTCCAACGCCGGCATCATCCCGGCCACCATCGCGCCGACGCCCGGACGCATCGGCCTGGTCAGCAAGAGCGGCACGCTGACCTACCAGATGATGTACGAGCTGCGCGAGTTCGGCTTCTCCACCGCCATCGGCATCGGCGGCGACCCGGTCATCGGCACGACGCACATCGACGCCCTCGAGGCGTTCGAGGCCGACCCCGACACCGACGCCATCGTGATGATCGGTGAGATCGGCGGCGACGCGGAAGAGCGCGCGGCCGACTACATCAAGGCCCACGTCACCAAGCCGGTCGTCGGCTACGTCGCCGGCTTCACCGCCCCCGAGGGCAAGACGATGGGCCACGCCGGCGCGATCGTGTCCGGTTCGTCCGGCACCGCCCAGGCCAAGCAGGAGGCCCTCGAGGCCGCCGGCGTGAAGGTCGGCAAGACGCCGTCCGCCACCGCCGACCTGATGCGCGAGATCATGAAGGCGCGTACCGGCTCCGACCTCTAGCCCGACGCACGACGAAGGCCCGGTCCCGAGGGGGACCGGGCCTTCGCCGTACGCCGGATCGCTCAGCCCTGGGCGAGCCGCCTCGCTGCTGCCTCGGCCCAGCGGCGCGTCTGGTCGAGGCCGGGGTCGCCGTCCGCCTCCTGGCCGAAGACGGTGACGCTCACGAGGTCGCGGTGCCGCTGCACCGCGTAGTACTCGTAGCCGTAGATGCAGGCGAAGCACTCCAGGGACGTGCGGATGACCTTCGTGGGGACTCCCGCCGCGGTGTACTCCGCGACCACCTCGTACCGGCGCCCCGAGCTCTCCGGGGAGTCCTTGCGGAGCGGGCAGCCGCGCACGGCCCGCTCGTAGCCCTCGGCCGCGTCGGTCGCGGCCGCCTCGGAGCTGTAGCGGGCGATCGTCTGCAGCAGGCCGTCGGTCATCTCGCCGGTGGTCTCCAGCGTGGTTGACGCCCGTGTCGTCCGGTCGGCATCCCGCGGATAGCGGGTGCCACCGCACGGGTCCAGCAGCGGCTCCGAGCCGGCCGGGACGGGTCCGGTCCTCGCCCACGTGCCTCCGAGACTGCGTCCGGCGTCGGCCGGTGTCAGCAGCAGCGCGCTCGGCTCCGTCGCGGGAGCCACCGGTGAGGGAGGTGCGGAGGACGGCACGGCTGGGGGCGCCGAGCCGGCAGGGGAGGGCGTCGCGCGGGGTCCCGTGCTGGGCGCGGCCGGTGCCGGGCTGGGCGACAGCGACGGCGACAGCGACGGGGCCGGCGTCGCGCTCGGCGGCGGGCTCGGGGAGGTGCTGGGAGGGGCCGACGTGGGAGTGGCGGCCGGGACGAGCTCGTCACGGGTGTCCCCGCCGGTGAGCGCGACCCCGAGGGCGAGGGCCAGAACGATCGCAACGCCACCGGCGCCGGCGAGCGCGGCCCGGCTGCGACGGCGTCGCTGGTCCCCGCGGGCCCGGACGGCCGAGGCGTCGGCCAGGGGGGGCAGCGGCTCGCGGTCGAAGGAGGAGAACAGGTCGTCAGCCACGGGAAGCCTCCTGGACGGGGTCGGAGAGCAGGACGGCGAGCGCGGCGCGCCCGCGGGAGAGGCGGGCCTTGACGGTGCCGATGGGCGCACCGGTCTCGGCCGCGACCTGGTCGACCGCCAGATCGCACAGGTGGTGCAGGACCAGCGCGCGGCGCTGAGCCTCGGGGAGTCGGCGGAGCGCCGCGACGAGCGCCACGTGGTCCGGGCTCGCCGCCGCCACGTCCGGCGGCGGTCCGGACCGCCGCAGCAAGCCGACGCCGACCTTGGCGCGGCGCAGGCGCGACACAGCGAGCCGGTAGGCGACCTGGCGGACCCAGGCAGCCGGCTGCTCGTACTCGCCGACGTCGGACCAGCGCTGCCACGCGCGGGAGCTGGCCTCCTGGACGCAGTCCTGGGCGAGCAGGAGGTCGCCCGTCATGGCGTGCAGCTGGCGGACCAGCCCTGGTGCGTTGGCCGCGTAGAAGTCGTCGAAGGACGCAGCCCCCCCCGGTCCGTTGCTCCACCGTGCTCCGTTCCATCGTGGTCATGGCGGTCACACGCACGGCAGGCGAGCCCGGTTGCACTCAGCCGAGAGCTCTTCGGCGACTCCGGACAGCAGCTCGCGAGGCTAGCGGGTGTGTCGCAGGTCGCCCGGCGTGCCTCCCGGTCAGGCGGGGTGGTGCTGCGAGAGTGGCCCGGGTCATGACCGAGACCCTCCAGCGCCCCTCCCGGCCCTCGCCACCGCCCCGGCGGCCGTCCTCGGGCGGGCCGGGGCGGCGGGGGGTCGTCGTCGCGGGGGTCCTCGCGGCGGCCGAGGCCGCCTCGCTCGGGCTCGTGGTGCTCGGTCTGCCGCTGCTCCTGGTGTGGGCCACCGACCCCCGCAGCGGCGCGGCCCTTCCCGAGGCGGTCAGGACCGTCGCCGCACTGTGGCTGCTGGCCTCCGGCGCCGTGCTCCAGGTGCCCGACGGCAGCGTCGGGCTGACCCCGCTCGGCGTGCTCGGACTGCCGCTGCTGCTGCTGGCCCTCGCTGCGGCTCGGCAGGGACGCCGCAGTCGACTCACCTCCACCGGTCGCGCCGTGCGGCTGTCGGGCGTCATCGCGGTGGCCTACGCCGCGATCGCCGTCGCGGTCACCGTCCTGTCCGGGACGGGGGACGTGCGCGCCGATCCGGTGTCGGTCGCGGCCGGTGCTGCCGCGGTCGGCTTCTCCGGCGCGCTCGTCGGGTGCCTGCGGATCGACCGGCTCTGGCGGGCTGCCTGGCTGCGGCTGCCGGTCGGCGCGCGCCGGCTGGTGCGGGCGACGACCGTCAGCAGCGCTGCCCTCGCCGCGGCGGGAGCGCTGCTGGCGGGCACGTCGCTGGCCGTCCACGGCAGCTCGGCGATCGAGCTGGCGCGGGCCGGCGACCCCGGTCCGGTGGGCGGGTTCGGGCTGCTGCTGCTCGGCTTGTCCTTGGTGCCGAACGCCGTCATCTGGGGCGTGTCGTGGCTCGCCGGCCCCGGCTTCGCCGTCGGCGTCGGCACGGCCGTCGGCCCCTTCGGTACCGAGCTCGGACCGGTGCCGGCGGTGCCGCTGCTGGCAGCTCTCCCCGCGTCGGGCGTCCCGGGCTGGGTCGGGGTCCTGGTGATGGGCGTCCCGCTGGCCGCCGGCGCTCTGGCCGGCCGCATCGTCCACCGGGAGCTCGCCGACCGGGGAGCCTGGCGCGTCGCGCTGGCCGCGGCGGCCACCGGCCCGGCGACAGGCGCGGTGTGGGCGGTGCTGGCCTGGTGCTCAGGTGGACCCGCGGGCGGTGACCGGCTGGCGGACGTCGGGCCGTCGCCGTGGCAGGTGGGCTTGGCGCTGGTCGGGCTCGTCGGCGCCGGCGCGGCGCTCAGCGTCCTTGCCCTGCGGTGGCGTACGGCCCGTCGGGGCTCGGCAGCCACGAGCTGAGCGTCCGACCCGCCCCGGTCGAGGCGGGTCGGACGGCGCGCTCAGCTGTTGAGGTTGTCCTGGAAGTCGGTGTTGCACTGCTCGATGGCGGCCTGGTCGTTGCCGGCGTCATCGAGGCAGCTGACCAGGTCGGTGCCGCCGAGCTGCTCGAACAGGGCCACCCCCGCCACGATGAAGACGATCGACAGCACCATCGAGATCGCGCCGAGGATGATCCCCGCCAGCGCCATGCCCCCGTTGTCGGCCTCGCCCCGCTTGACGCGGCCACGACCGATGATGCCGAGAATGATGGCGATCAGGCCGAACAGCAGGCCGCCGACGATCGTGATCGTCGAGAGCAGTGCCAGGATGCCCAGCACCAGCGCCGCGATGCCCAGGCCGTTCTTCATCGTCCGCGGACCCTGCGACCCGTGCCCCGGCTGGTCGTAGCCGGGCTGGCCGTACGCCGGCTGGTCGTATCCCTGCGGCTGCTGGCCGTAGCCCGGCTGCTGCTGACCAGGCTGCTGCTGGCCGTACTCCTGCGACTGCTGGCCGTACTGCTGCTGGCCGTACTCGGGCTGGCCGGTGGGCTGGTCGGACGGTGTCCCGTAGCCGGGCGTCCCCCCCTCGCGGCCGGGGCCGTCGGACGTCGGGACAGAGCCACCGGAGTCGCGCTCTCCGGGCGTCGGCTCGTCAGGTGTGCGGAACGGGTCCTGAGGTGTGGTCATGGGGCTTCCCCTGCTCGCAGGCGGTAGTGGTGACCGCGCGAGGCTAGCGCTCAGGAGGGCGGCTCCGGCGCGCCGGGCAGCGGACCGGCCCGTGTCGGCGGAACGCCCTCCGTCACGTCCCCTCGCCGCTAGGGTGCGCTCCTCCTCCGCGCCGCGGCGGACCGATCAAGGGTGCCCTCATGTCCGGCTCACAGCTCGAGGCCAAGAACCTGCTCTCCGGCCTGCTCGACTTCAGCTTCACGAGCTTCGTGACACTCAAGTTCCTCCGCGTCATCTACGCCCTGCTGCTGGTCCTGATCGTCCTGGGCGGCATCGGCTTCTTCTTCAGCCTCGCGGCGCAGGGGGCCGGCTCCGCGGTCGTGGCGCTCATCGTGGTGCCGCTGGTCGTCTTCCTGTACGTCGTCATCGCCCGCATCTACATGGAGCTCGTGGCGCTGTTCTTCCGCATCGCGGAGAACACCTCCATCCTCGTCGCCCAGGGTGCGGCGCAGGGGCTGGCCGGCCCCGCCGGCGTCCCGACGGGCCAGACCCCGTACGGCTCGTCTCCCGGACCCGACCCCTACGGCCCGCCCACCGGGTACGGCCCCTCGCCCCAGGCCTGACCAGCACTAGGCTCGACCTCCGTGCCGCACCTGCTGGAGGACGCCCTGCCCGCGCGCCTGGTCGTCCTCGCCTCCGGAGCGGGCAGCACGCTCCAGGCGCTGCTCGACGCCGAGCGGCAGCCCGACCACCCGGCGCGCGTGGTCGCCGTCGGCACCGACAAGGCCGACACCGGTGCGCTCATCCGGGCCGAGTCTGCCGGGGTGCCCCGCTTCACCGTCCGGCCGCGCGACTACGCCGACCGACCCGACTGGGACGACGCGTTGGCCGACGCCGTCGCCGCCCACGAGCCGGACCTGGTGGTCTGCGCGGGATTCATGCGCATCCTGGGTCCGGCCTTCCTCGCCCGGTTCCCGCAGCGGGTGGTCAACACCCATCCCGCGCTGCTGCCCTCTTTCCCCGGAGCGCACGCCGTCGCGGACGCGCTGGCGTACGGCGTGAAGGTCTCGGGTGTCACGGTCCACCTCGTGGACGAGGGCGTCGACACCGGCCCGGTCGTCGCGCAGGCCGCGGTGACCGTCCTCGACGGCGATGACGAGAGCCGGCTCCAGAGCCGCATCCAGGACGTGGAGCGCCCGCTCTACGTCGACGCAGTGGCACGGCTGGCCCGCGGGGGCTGGACCGTCGAGGGAAGGACCGTGAGGTTCCGATGACACGCACGCAGATCCGCAGAGCACTGGTCAGCGTGTACGACAAGACCGGCCTGGTGGAGCTCGGCCAGGGCCTGGCGGCTGCCGGCGTGGAGATCGTCTCGACCGGGTCGACGGCGGCGCGGCTGCGCGAGGCGGGACTCCAGGTCACCGCGGTCGACGAGCTGACCGGCTTCCCGGAATGCCTCGACGGGCGCGTGAAGACGCTGCACCCCAAGGTGCACGCCGGGATCCTCGCCGACCTGCGGCTGCCCGACCACGTCTCCCAGCTCGAGGACCTCGGCGTGGCGCCGTTCGAGCTGGTCGTCGTCAACCTCTACCCGTTCACCGAGACGGTCGCCTCCGGTGCGGCGCCCGACGAGTGCGTGGAGCAGATCGACATCGGCGGGCCGACGATGGTGCGGGCCGCGGCCAAGAACCACCCGTCGGTCGCGGTCGTGGTCGACCCGGCCTCCTACGCCGAGGTGCTGGCTGCCGTCACCGAGGGCGGCACGACGCTCGAGCAGCGGACGTCGCTGGCAGTCACGGCCTTCCGGCACACCGCGTCCTACGACATCGCGGTCGCGTCCTGGATGGGTGGCCAGTTCACCAGCCCGGAGGGCGGTTTCCCGGAGTGGGTCGGCGCGTCGTGGCAGGTGTCCGACGTGCTGCGCTACGGCGAGAACCCGCACCAGCGCGCGGCCCTCTACGCCGGCCCCGACACCGGCCTCGCCAGCGCCGAGCAGCTGCACGGCAAGCCGATGTCCTACAACAACTTCGTCGACGGCGACGCCGCCTGGCGCGCCGCGCACGACCACGGCGACCAGCCGACGGTTGCGATCATCAAGCACGCCAACCCCTGCGGCATCGCGGTCGGCGCCGCTGTCGCCGAGGCCCACGCACGGGCCCACGCGTGCGACCCGGTCTCGGCCTTCGGCGGCGTCATCGCCACGAACGTCCCGGTCAGCCTGGCGATGGCCGAGCTGGTGTCGACCATCTTCACCGAGGTGGTGCTCGCGCCGGCGTACGACGACGGGGTCGTCGAGCTGCTCGCGAAGAAGCCGTCGATCCGCCTGCTCGTCGTCCCGCAGTCGGGTGAGCAAGCTGTCGAGTGGCGGCCGATCAGCGGCGGCATGCTGCTGCAGAGCCGGGACCGGTTGGACGCGCCCGGCGACGACCCGGCGACGTGGACGCTGGCGACGGGGGAGGCCGCCTCACCGGAGCTGCTCGCCGACCTGGCGTTCGCCTGGCGGGCGGTGCGCGCCGTCAAGAGCAACGCGATCCTGCTCGCGTCCGGCGGCGCCACCGTCGGCGTCGGGATGGGGCAGGTCAACCGGGTCGACTCCGCCAAGCTCGCCGTCACCCGCGCCGGGGACAGGGCGACCGGGGCGGTCGCGGCGTCGGACGCCTTCTTCCCGTTCGCCGACGGACTCGAGGTGCTGCTGACCGCCGGCGTCCGGGCTGTCGTTCAGCCGGGCGGGTCGGTGCGCGACGAGGAGGTCGTCGCCGCGGCGAAGGCCGCCGGGGCGACGATGTACCTCACGGGCACCCGCCACTTCGCGCACTGAGCGGGCCGGTCGTGACCGATCTGACGCGGGCCGACTTCTCGCGAGAGACCCTGCAGGGCAGGCGCTTCGAGGACACCCGACTGGTCGGAGCCGACTTCAGCGAGGCCGAGCTCGAGGGGGTCGTCTTCGAGCGGTGCGACCTGTCCGGCGCCGAGCTGACCTCGGCGACCTTCGAGCGGTGCGCCTTCCTCGGCTGCTCCTTCGAGGGCGCGCGGCTGTTCGGCTCGACGCTGCGCGGCTGCAAGCTGACCGGCTCGACGTTCCTGCGCAGCCAGCTGCGGCCGCTGACCGTCGACGGCGGCGACTGGTCGTACGTCTCGCTGCGCGCCGCGGACCTGCGAGGGGTGGCGCTCGCGGGTCTGCGCCTGCTGGAGGCCGACCTGACCGATGCCGACCTGTCCGGGTGCGACCTGCGGGGCGCCGACCTGTCGAGGGCCCGGCTGCGGGGGGTCAGGCTCCGGGGCGCCGACCTGCGGGGGGCCTTCCTCGACGGGTGCGACGTCGACGGCATCGGCTGGGAGGGCGTGCGGATCGACCTGGCCCAGGCGGTGCTGCTCGCCCGGGCGCGGGGCGCTGTCGTCGAGGACGACTGAGCCGCTCCCCGCCCTTCGCTGCGCGACCGCCTCGCGCGGCCGCCCGCACTAGGCTCGGCGACCGTGACCGCCAGGATGCTGCCCGGAGCCCCCGTCGCCGACGCTGTGATGGCCGACCTGCGACCGCGCATCGCGCGCCTCGTCGAGGCGGGCCACCAGCCGGGCCTCGGGACGATCCTCGTCGGCGGTGACAGCGCCAGCGGCGGCTACGTCGGCATGAAGATGGCCAAGGCCGCGGAGCTCGGGCTGACCAGCCCGCACCGGCACCTGCCGGACGACGCGACACAGGACGACCTCGTCCGCGCGATCCGCGAGCTCAACGACGACCCGGCCGTCGACGCGATGCTCGTGCAGCACCCGACGCCGCCGCAGATCGACTTCGAGGCCGCGCTGCTCGAGATGGACTCCGACAAGGACGTCGACGGCCTTCACCCGGTCAACATGGGCCGGCTCGCGCTCGGCATGCCCGGCCCGGTGCCCTGCACCCCCGCCGGGATCGAGGCACTGCTGGCCCACCACGAGATCCCGGTCGCCGGCCAGGAGGTCTGCATCCTCGGCCGCGGCACGACCCTCGGCCGGCCGCTCGCGCTGCTGCTCGCCCAGAAGCGCCCCACCGCCAACGCCGCCGTCACCGTCGTGCACACCGGCGTCCCGGACTGGGAGCGCTACACGCGCCGTGCCTCCATCGTCGTGGCCGCCGTCGGCGTGCCGTACATCCTGAAGCCCGAGCACATCACGCCCGGCGCGACCGTCGTCGGCGGCGGCGTGCGCTACGAGGGCCGCAAGCTGCTCCCGGACGTCGACGAGGCGTGCAACGAGGTCGCGGGTGCCATCACCCCCCGCGTCGGCGGCGTCGGACCGACCACCGTCGCGATGCTGTTCCGCAACTGCGTGGAGGCCGCCGAGCGGCGGGCCGGGCTGGGCGACTGAGCGGGCCTGATCACGGGAGCACCCGAGGAGCTACCCGTCGGCGGAGCCGCGCATCGCCTCGATGTGGGCGAGCGTGCCGTCGACGAGTGCCGGGTCGAGCAGGGAGCCGAGCTGGTCGGCTGCGGTCGGCAGGGCGTCCGTCAGGGCGGTGAGCGTCGCCTCGAGCACCCCGCGGGCGATCGTGGCGGGGAGCCCCCACTGCTCCATCTCGCGACGCAGGTGCCGTCGGGTGACCCATCGCAGCGTGGCCTGACCGTCGATCCACAGCCCGCTGGTCGTCCCGGCGCCGAACAGGTGCGTCGGTGCGACGTCGTAGGCCGGTGCGAGGCGGGCGACGCCGTCGACCAGGAGCAGCGAGAAGTTCCTCGCGTGACCGTCGGTGTTGCCGACGGCCCAGCCCAGCGTCATCTGCTGTGCGAGGCGTACGAGCTGTGCGTCGGCGTCCGCCGCGTGGGTGCGCAGCAGCCGTGCCAGATCGGCGTACGACGGCGGCGTGTCCGGCGAGCTCTGGTACTTCGCGGCGAAGGTCGGGTCGATCCCCA
>JAABUN010003448.1_pt1 | contig 24450 bp, 15 predicted proteins | sample 5559311 | NCBI WGS metagenome assembly JAABUN01 (sample SAMN10711877, study PRJNA513370) | rock metagenome | isolation source: Antarctica rocks | place: Antarctica: Victoria Land, Siegfried Peak sud
AAACAATGACTTTTGCCTGTTCGATAGCCTTTTTCCAACTCCGCCCGTTGTTTGGCGGTCAATTCGATTATTTTTGTTTTACCCATCTCAACAAATAGTCTAACCTATTTCTGTTGGGGTGCTTAGTGTGGGTAAGTTCCCACGATCGGGGGAAAGTCCCACAGGATTTTATCTCCAGAGACCTTCAAACCGATGTGCCGCAGTTCGCGTATAATGAACCGTGTGTGTAATGTTTTTATGTCCAAGGTAATCTTGAATCAATCTGGTATCACAGCCTTTATTCGCCAGATAAAAGCCCGTTGAATGACGAAGACTATGCGGCGTAACCTTGAAATTAAACTTAGCTCGCCTTCCGGCTTGTTCGACCAGGTAATTTATCGATTGTCTGGTCACCGGACCGCGCTCGCTCAGGAATAGATAATTTGAACTCGCGTTCGGGTAGTTTTCGCGCACGCGGAGCCACGCTCTGATTGCCCGCAGCTCATCGCCCTCGATTGGATGATGGGTTGACAGACTTCCTTAGAGCCGCCGGATAAAAATTCTCCCCGAATCGAAATCCAAATCTTTGAGGCGAATATCAACCAGTTCGGAAACCCGCAGCCCGTGGCAGTAAGCCATCAACATCAAACAGAAGTTCCGAACTCCGTAGCAGCTTTTTCGCGCGGCATCAAGAAACTTTTTCATCTCGGATTCGGTGAGAAAGTTTTTGGCGTTTTGGTCAATTGTTTGCGATTCGGCTTTCGGCATTTTTATCACTCTTTACATTACGAGAATCAGCGATGTAATTTGGGAGGCAACTTTAGTTCGATGTTTATTATACTTTGACTTGCTTACTCTTGACAATAGAGTTGTTGTGTGCTGGGTTAATGTTGATATGCGACAGCCAAATCGGAACAAACTCGCGTATCAATAAAGACCGTTTTTGAGACTGGAATCTGAAATCGAAGCAGTATTAAAAGACGGGCAAACAAGCTGACATAACAATTGCTTTCCAAACATCAAAATTTGTCCTATATTTATACTCAAACATTTACGTTTGTCGAGCGTGTAGTACTTTGAGCCGAGACCGTCACACTCATTTTTAGATGCTGTGAGACTTTCAATCTTGTAACCCAACTTGCCAGCTTATAGGATTTGATATTTGAAAACGGAAAAGTCCTCTTTTAGAATTTTGTCGTCAAACAATTTCACAAAACAGGACTAATAAATGTGCCACAGCACTCTTGCAGTATACTGTTTTATTGACGATTTTCTCAAGGCGAGCGGACACACGGAAGATATTCGAGTAGAAGTTACCGATGCTGAAGTCATCCCCATTGCCATTACCGCCCTGCTGCATTTCGGCGGAAATTTTGATAAAAGCCGCCTTATTTTAACGGAACTCGGCTTGATTAAAAGGCTTTTGTCGCGCTCTAGATTTTCGCGTCGGGTAACACGGCTCACTGATTTGATTGCTCGACTGTTTCATCAATTGGGCAGCACACTCAAAGAGTTGCATTGGGAGTCGCGCTATTTGCTCGATTCGTTTCCCGTCGCCGTGTGTGACAACATTCGGATTAAAAGATGTCGAATAGTCGGCGAGGAACGGTATCGCGGCGCAATGACGAGCAAACGCCGCTACTTCTATGGTGTTCGAGTGCAGATAATGGCAACTTCGGACGGTCTTCCGGTTGAATTCTGCATCCTGCCGGGCGCGTGTTCGGATTTGCAGGGCTTGGCGGAACTCGCTCTGGACTTGCCGACAGACGCGCAATTGTTTGTCGATGGCGGCTACAATTTTTACGAGTGGGAAGATTATTTGCAGGAAACTAACCAAATGAGATTGCAGATTCCACGTAAAGCCAATTCGAGGCGCGCCAGAGAGCCGTGGTTGGAAATCCACAAATCGTTGATTCGTAAGTATATTGAAACGACGGTTGGAGAAATTACTAAATTGTTTCCAAAAAAGATTCATGCGACTAATCTAAATGGTTTTCTGTTGAAAATAGCTTTGTTTTTATTCGCCTTTCAAATTGATAAGGCTTTTATTTAATAACTGCAACTTGGGTTTGGTAGAAAAACCGAAAGGGAAATCGAAATAAGTTATGACGACAAATATCAGACCATTATATGCTCACCTGATTGTGAAATGTATCAAGGAAGGCAATCAAGTAGGCGGCATCAACAACAAATCCGTGTGGCAGCATCTGTCGCCGGGGGTGTTCGCCCTGCTCTTAACGGGGATGCTATGGAATACGGCGGCGCAGATACCGCAGCGCGTTTATGTGACAAATCACTGCCGCAACACTGTGACGGTTATAGATACGGCGACCAACACGGTGGCTTCAACTATTACTGTCGGGAATGGTCCCTATCGGGTAGCAATTACACCCGACGGCAGCCGTGCTTATGTGCCAAATTATTTGTCCGATACGGTTTCGGTAATCAATACGGTAACTAATACTGTGACTGCTACTATTTCTGTTGGAGATAGTCCTTTCGGAGTGGCGATTACTTCTGACGGCGCTCGCGCTTATATAACGAATGGAGATTCCAACAGCGTCTCAATAATTAACACGGCGAACAACACCGTGATAGGTTCTATTCCCGTCGGGGCTTCTCCGCGCGGGATAACATTCACACCTGACGGCACTCGCATCTATGTAGCGAATTCCGACTCCGACAATGTTTCGGTTATAGACACGGCGACCAACACCGTAATCTCGACCGTCCCGGTTGGTGCTTTTCCCGTTGCGATAGCGATTACACCCAACGGCGCTCGCGCCTATGTTACGAATTATCTTCCCAACACCGTCTCGGTAATCAATACGGTGACGAACAGCGTGATTGCTACTATTCCGGTCGGAGTCGGTCCCGAACTGATAGCGATTACACCTGACGGTACTCGCGCTTATGTGCCGAATATCAAATCCGACACCGTTTCAGTAATCAATACGGCGACTAACACCGTGATTGCGACTGTTCCGGTCGGGATTTTCCCCTTTGGAGCGGCAATCACGCCTGACGGCACCCGCGCTTATGTAACGATTATCAATCCCGGCATCGTCTCGGTCATCGACACGGCAAACAACACCGTAATTGCTAACGCACCCGCCGGTGAGTGTCCGTTTGGAATAGCAATTTCACCGCTTGCGCCGATAGCTACGCCAGTAACAATTCGCGGGCGCGTCAGGTCGGCTTCCGGCAGAGGCATTTTCCGTGCGATGTTAAATTTGACCGATAACGAAGGCAATACTCAGACAGTCTATACAAATTCAATCGGTTATTACCGATTTGAAAGTGTAACGGTCGGCAAAACTTATAACTTAACAATCAAAGCTAAACATTACGAGTTTGCGCCGCAAGTTCTGACAGTAAATGAAGAAATTAAAAATCTGACTTTCACCGCACAGTAATAATTGACTGACAAGCTCCAAAACAATAGAACAGATAGTAAAATATTAAGATTATTCATCCTATGTCCTTAGGTTTTTATTTGACCGTTGAATGCATTTTATTATTACGCGAATCGATAAAAAACTTGTTAATTATCCGAAATTTTGGATAATTATTGCAAAACTCGGATGATATGCTCATTTTCCACCGCTAAAGATAATACATAACTCAGAATAAAACTTATAGAAAAAAATTTTTCTAATTCAACGATTAATCGCAATATAACTATTTTTAATAATAATTGTGAGAGATATAAAGTATATTTTAATGAGCAACTGCTTAGATAAACAATAAACTAATAGTTAGTCTGCTAAGTTGGCATAAAGATTGCCTTTCACCGATGAGCTAACTCTTAACTTAATACTTTAACTAGGAGCAACGTAATACATGAAGTATGTTTATTTATATTTCTGTATCGTTACAGCAAATTACTTTGGCTCTCTCTCCCTTGATTGAGCCACATTCCAATAGAAACTTAGCCGGTTGATTTTGTAGATTAAGTGTGCAAAATCCGGCTAGTACACAAGTTTCATAATGGCTGCCGGTTCAGCGCAGTACACACACAAGGAAGAATTACCAAAATAAAAAACAGGAAGGATTACAAATGAACACAAAAACTTTATATTTTATCAAGCGCATCGCTTTCGTAGCGTTGTTTGCGATGGGCTTTCTGCTGCTGCCGACCGCAGGCACCGCGTTAGCTCAAAAAGGAGTTGACAAGGAAGTTGCGACAACCGAGATGCTCTCGTACGCATTAAACCTCGGATCAGTAAGCGACGTTGCCATTTACAGTGAAAATGGTGTTTCCGATAAACACACCACACTGACAGACGGCTACCGAGCCCGCTGGAGCGGTGCGGAGAAAGACGACACAAATCGTAAAGATTTAGCTAAAGCGTTTTCTTCGATCAACCAACTGCCGTGTAAGGAGATTGCCGATACGGATTTGAGCGGCAAGACTTACGGCGCGGGCGTCTATTGTCTGTCGTCGGCTGAATTGTCGAGCCGACTGATTCTGGACGGCGAAAACAATCCGAATGCTGTGTTTGTCTTTAGAATAGCAGGCGCGCTGAACGCCAAGAGCGGTTCAAGCATCGGGCTTGTAAACGACGCTCAAGCTTCAAGCGTTTTCTTCGTGTCGAATGATTCGGCAACGGTTGGAGAAGGCGTCGACTTCAAAGGAAACATCCTCGCTCGCAACAGCATAGGTGTCGGTAAGGACGCAATGGTTGACGGACGAGTATTATCGGTCAAAGGCGATGTCGCATTAAGCGGCAACAGTATTCTCGGACCGCAGCAAACCGGTATCCTCGAAATCTGTAAAAGGATTGACACCCAAGTTCCCGGTAACTTGGCAAACAGAGTATTCCGCTTCCAAATCGGTAATTTGATTGCAGAAGTTCCGGCTGGACAGTGTTCCGGTCCTCTGGTAGTGCCGACAGGTCCGCAAGTTATCACAGAGTTGCAGACCGGTCGCCAAACCGATGGCAATACTTTCAACGGCAACTTCCAACTAACCGGTGTTAGTGTGCTTGGACAGACACCGACAACAGCTATCACCAGTCGTAATCTTCCGGCGTTCACCACTAACGTCAACATTCGTGAAGGTAATATCGACAATCAAACCAGACTCCAATTCACCAACCAATTCGCTATCACCGCCATCATTGAGATTTGTAAAGAAGCTATCGACTCGGGTGTCACCGGCTTCTTCAATTTCACCGTCAATGAACTGCGTGACGGCGCCGGTAATTTGATACCGTTCACAGTTCCTGTCGGTCAATGTACCAATCGGATCGCAGTCGTAGTGGCATCAAACCAAGATAGTGGACCGCCGAGACGAGGTACGGTCACGGTTAATGAGCAAGCGCGCACCGGTTTCTTATTCACCAGCGCGACAACGGCTCTCGGCATCGGCGACCCTACAAACAGACTGATCAGTTTCAATGTCTGTGGTAATCTTCCTACTCCTGGTTGTAGTGGTCCTCCTACCGCCGCTAATCCTAACAATCTTAATACGCTTAACGGCGGCGGCAACGTAACCGTGGTAGTTGTTGCGGGCGAGGACGGCGGCATAACTGATGTCGGCGCGACAGCTCGGCAGACGACAATCTTCTTTAACAATCGCAGCGCACCGGCGCAACTGAAAGTTTGTAAGATTGCCGGACCTGGAATTGCAGAGTTGTCTATCTTCAACTTTACAGTCACCGGTAGTAGTCCGCTTAGTCCGATTACAACTCCTACAACGCTTCCGGGTGGTGGCACGGCACAACCTGGTGCTACGCTTGACGGCCCCCCCTTTGTTACGGTTACGCGAAACGTATCGGTATTAGCCGGTCCGGTAGCTAACGGCGGCTTCTGTCAAGTCGTTCCCGGCACGTTCGTGGTTGACACGCTCGCGTTGATTACCGAAGCGCAGGCAGTCGCTAACTTGGGTGAAGTCAGAGTCTCGAGAATCAGATCATCATCCGGTATCATTGCGGCAACAGGAACAGCACTACCACCAACAACAGCAATACCAGCTGGATCCTTTGGACGTGCTCCTGGTGTTCCTCTGTTCCCGCTGACGGGTGGTCTTAACACTGGTGCTGTTGCCTCAAGATCGGTAGTAGTTCCTGTCATCAGAGAAGTAGCCGAGGTGGAATTCGTCAATATCGCATTCCTGCCGGTGCCGCTGAAGATTTGTAAGGTTGCCGGAGCTGGCGTTGCTGTTGGAACTCCTTTCACCTTCACTGTGACAGCTGATACAGCAGGCGGATTGCTTGCACCATTCAGTAGGACGGTGACTGTGCTGGCGGGTCCTGCTTCAACTGGTCCTGGAACACAGAACGGCTTCTGCGACTTCGCAGGCGGTCAGTTTGGTGGCACCTTTGGTGGTGTTATTGATGGTGGTATTCTCAACGGTTTGGGTTCGTTTAACCTCGGCTCGACCGTGACAATCCAAGAAACCGGATTTGGGACTACTGTCATCGCACCGGGCGGTATTACTTCACCGACCGGTGGTGTAATCGCCAACCTTGCTAATCGAACAGCGTTAATATCGGGTATGATTAGAGGTGTCAATGAAGTGCAGTTTGTTAACCAGGCAGCAACAGCACCGACAATCGAGCCACCACCGACAATCAAGTCACGTAAACGAGCCAGATTCTTTTAATGGAGCTGGTTGAATAGACGGCATCTGTTTTGAAACAGATGCCGCTTGTATCTAGTTTCGCTTTCGGGTGAGATTAAGAGGCGAGGCAGATGAAATACAGAAGGCGAGATTAGCTTCAATGAGCTAATCACGCCTTTCTGCATATTTAGTGTGGGTTCAACAGCAGGGGAAGGCTGCAATCGTCAGATTTTATGCGCTAATATCAATGTTCGCAATGTCCAACAACTCTCGAACCTTACGTGCTAATAATTCGCGGGGAACAGCTTTTCGATAAAGTTTGTTGTTTTGTCAGAAAGAAAACTAAATTGAGTTATGTTCTCCCGAATTAATGATCAATATCGTATTTGTTTCAAATGGAGCGAATCAGGAGCCGAAGAAGTAGAGATTGTTGACTATCATTGAAGAAGTTAGATATTAAAGAGGTAAGAATACAATGAGAATTCCAACCAACCGACAACCAACTCATCCGGGCGAAATGCTGAGAGAAGAATTTCTGATTCCGATGAACTTAACCCAAAAGGAATTAGCCGATTCTATCCAAGTTCCGTATCAGCGCATTAATGAAATCATCTCCGGCAAGCGCGGCGTAACTCCGAGTACGGCTCTAAGGCTTGCCAAATACTTTGGAATGAACGCGGACTTCTGGCTCAATCTGCAAATTAAGTTTGATCTGTATCTCGCTCAGAAAAAAGAAAGAGATGTTTTGGAAAGAATACGGCAGATGAGAAATCCAGTCATGAGGGAAGCCACTTAAAAAAACCAGGGTTCAGCTATACTCTTAACAAAACAACTCTATTGTGTGTCGGGTCAAAGCGATTATGCGACAGCCGAATGCGAACGATTTTCACAGTTTGAAGCGTGGTTAGGTTTCGTTTGAACTCTTAACATTTGATTTTCCGTTTCCAGCCGTTTTGAGACACGAATCGGTTTGAAATAATAAGTTTTGTCATCTTTCGTCCAGCTTCCGCAGACAAACCTTTCCAGTAGGCGGCAGATTTTGGTTTTATAATCGGGCAGAAAATACAATCGACCCTGCTTGTCTTCGGCTTCAAGTCCGTCGAGCGTTTCAAAGATTTTAATTTTTTCTCCGGCTAGCTTGGGGCTGATATAAACTCGTCGCCCATTGAAATACATCAGTCCGCTTGCCCCAATTCTCTTTGTCGGGCGTTCGCAGTGCGCGAATCTTTCCAGATTATTAAGAGCGTTCGGCAGCGCGAAATAATCTTGTTCTTTTAATCGGCAGGCGGACGGTTTTCCTTCGAGCGCGAAATGACCGCGAACTTCGTTTCGGTAGCTCACGTATTCAGGCAGCTTTCGTTTTAGAGCCTGCAATTTCCATTCGTCGAAGCGATGGTAAAACTCGTTCATATCATCGCGGAAGGCGCGTTCGAGTTTGCCGTTCGTCTGCGGGTGATTGACCGCCGAGTGAATCAATCTGATATTCAATCGCCAGCAGAATTCTTGCAATAGCTTACCTCTGAAGAATGAGCCGTTGTCGAAAACAACCGCCTGCGGAATCGTCCCGTATTTTCGCATCGCGGCAATCACCGCTTTGATGGTCGTGTTGACCGTAACTTCCCGGAACAAATCGCAGAACATATAGGCGCGCGAGGAATCGTCGAGCAAAGTTAATTGAAAAGCCGTGCGGTCTTCGTCAGTCAGAGTTACTTTTTCCGTCAAATCGCCGTGCCAAAGCCGGTGCGGATGATTTCTTTGGTAAAATTGCCAGCGCGGTTTTGGCGGCGGCTTGAGTTCGAGCAGAATGCCTTGTTTGATTCGTTTGGCGGTCGAAGGGCTGATATTGATTCCGTATCGGTTGCGAATGTCCCAAGCCAGACGCTCGCTGCCCAAAAACATTTTGTCTTTGATAGTTTGTTGAATGATGAGCTTTTCGGCGGCGGTGAAGCGATGAGCTTTGAAAGTCGGAGACGGTCTTTGAGCGACGCGCGGCAGAAAATGTCTTTTTCTGATTCGCTGCACGGTTTTGAGATTAACCGTTTCGTTCTCAATCTGCTGAAATTTCCGGCTGATTCGGTAGGAGATTAAAGCCGGATGTCTTTGGCATAATCGAACGATTTTATCTTCCTTTTCTTGGAGTGTGCGATTATAAGCGGGCTTTTTATTCTTAACCGGTTTTTCAATTTCGCGGCGAACGGCGTCCCGCGCTCGCCGTCGCAGCTTGTAAAGACTGGCGCTGCAAACTTTAAACTTTTCCGAGACCTCAGCGACGCTCTCGCCCGCAAGCATCAGAAAAACCGCCCGCAGATGCGCTTCGTTCATTTTGTCTGTTTCGCCGCCACCGGTTTGAGGTATCGGTAGAGCGGCGTATTCAATACAAGACAGCAGTTTTCCAAAATTACCTTATAACGTCTCGTATTCTGTCTTAAAACTCTGTCTCACAATCTATGTTGCATTTATTGTCTTTAGCATTGACTTCTGAGACAGAGTTCCCAAAAAGATAAATACACAAATCAAAACCGACTCGAAACCGCAACTTTCGGTTCATAGAAAATGTTGAAGAGATTGCGCATTTGCCGCAACTTCTTCAACGTAATCAACGAAATGCGCGTTTGCTTGATTTAATGGCTCTTGGCTTTCGGTTTTGGCTGTGCCGGTTTGCCTTTCTTTGAATCGTTCACCGGAAAGCCGCGTTTGCGCATCAGGGCTTCGATTTTCGGGTCGCGCCCGCGAAAGGCGCGGTAAGCGTCAGCCGGGTCAATCGTGTTGCCGACCGAAAAGACATATTTGCGAAGACGCGCGGCGACGGCTTTATCATACGGTCCGCCCGCCTCGACAAACGCATCGTAAGCGTCGGCGGATATTACGTCAGACCAGATGTAACTGTAATAACCCGCCGAATAACCGTCGCTCGAAAAAACGTGACCGAACTGCGGCGTGCGATGGCGCATCACGATTTCGCCTGGCATTCCGAGTTCCGAAAGCGTCTTTCGCTCAAAAGCGTCCGGGTCAATTTTCCGCGCGCCGGCAAGGTGCATTTTCATATCAACCAACGCGCTCGCCAGATATTCGACCGTCGCAAAGCCTTGATTGAAAGCTGAAGCGCGTTCAATCCGCTCAACCATGTTTTGCGGAATCGGCTTTCCGGTTTGATAGTGAACGGCGAATTTTTGGAGAACTTCCGGCGTGGAAATCCAGCGTTCCAAAATCTGCGAAGGAAACTCGACATAATCGGTGGCAACCGATGTTCCCGACAGCGAAGGATATGTAACATTCGAGGAAAGACCGTGCAGCGCGTGACCGAATTCGTGAAACAGCGTCGTCGCGTCATCCCAGGAAATCAACACCGGCTCGCCCGGCTTGCCTTTCACGAAGTTGGAATTATTCGAGACAATTGTCGTGATGTCGCCGTCCACTCGTTCCTGATTGCGGTAAGCGTTCATCCACGCGCCGGAGCTTTTACCTTCGCGTGCGAACGGGTCGAAATACCACAGTCCGATATGTTTTCCGGTCGTTTTATCTTTCACCTCCCAAACTCGCACGTCTGGATGATAAACCGGAACATTGCTCACCGGCGTGAAGTTCAAGCCGAAAAGCTCACCCGCAACCCAAAACATACCTTCGCGCAATTTGTCGAGCTGGAGATATTGTTTTACTTCATTCTGGTCTAAATCGTAGCGCGCCTTTCTGACCTTTTCGGCGTAGTAGCGATAATCCCAAGGCTCAATCTTGATGTCCGCGCCTTCTTTTTTGGCGAGTGCCCGCATATCTGTAACTTCCTCGCGGACGCGGGCGACGGCGGGTTTCCAGACCGCTTCCATCAATTCCATCGTGCGTTCCGGCGTTTTTGCCATTTTGTCATCGAGCCGCCAGTGCGCGTGCGTCGGATAGCCGAGCAGTTTGGCTCGCTCGGCGCGAAGCCGGAGAATTTCGGTAATGATTTTGTTGTTATCGTGAGCATCGCCGTTGTCGCCGCGGTTAACGAACATCCCCCACGCTTTTTCACGAAGCTCGCGCCGGTCGGAATAAGTCAGAAACGGGTCAATCGAAGAGCGCGTATTTGTAATTACCCACGCGCCCGACATTTTCTTCGCCGCCGCTTCCTGAGCCGCCGCGTCGCGCAGCGATTGCGGAAGTCCGGCAAGCTCCGCTTCACTTTTGATAACGAGAAATTGTTCGCTTTCGTCAGCAAGTTGATTTTGGCTGAAGCGCGTGAAAAGCCCTGCAAGCTGCTGATTAATTTCTGACAGACGCGCTTTATCAGCGGATTTAAGCCGCGCTCCGGCACGAACAAAATTAGTGTAATAAAGCCACGTCAGGCGTTGCTGTTCTGATGTCAATTTTGTTTTGGCGGGCGAATTATAAACCGCCTCGATGCGTCTGAAGAGTGCTTCATTCTGGGTAATTTTATCCGAGAAGGCAGCTAGTTTCGGACTCATCTCGCGCTCGACCGTTTGAAATTCGGCGTTATTCATCGCCGAACTCCAAACGCCGTAGACGGCTTGTACGCGGTCGAGCGTCCGTCCGGCGCGCTCCATCGCCGCAATCGTGTTCTCAAAAGTCGGAGCGGCGGAATTTTTCGCAATCCGCTCGACCTCCGACAGTTTTTCAGCCATTGCCGATTCGAGTGCCGGTTTGAAATCGGCAACTTTAACGCGGTCAAACAGCGGCGTGCCGCCAAACGCTCCTTCCCACTTGGCAAGCAGCGGATTCTCAGCCGTCAAAGAACTCGCTTTAGCGATACTGAATTGTGTGTTTGTGGATTCCATATTAGTGTTCAGGTTAAATTCGTTTTTTGTTCGATTCGCCTGCGCTTGAATCAACTGTGTCGGAGCAAGACAAGACGACAGCAAACAGATTGTTACGATTGATTTAAGTTTCATTGTTCTAACTTCCCTTATTTCGCAGTTATTACTTTTCTAAAATAAAACTTTTCGGCACAAATTCCAACGCGACGATTTCACCGTTTGATTTAGCTTTCGGGTCGGAATTTTCCTTGTAAGTAAAAACAACCGGAATGTCGACTTGTTTTAGATTACAGCCAAATTGAATTTGTGCAGCCTCAGGCGTGAAAGCTCGCATTTGGATTGACTGCGGCGAGACTGCCGCTAACTTAAATGTCTGCGTCTGAGTTTTAAGATGAAAAAACATCGCTTTGTCGGTGCATTCGATTTTTTCGATCAAACCGATTTCGCGTTTTTCATCCGCTGACGGCTGACGCATCGCCTTTTTGATTTGCTGCATCATTGCCTGGCTTCGCCGCGCATCAAAATCCGCATTGTTAATCGGCTGTGGCGGCGGTTGCGCGGTTTGAACCGCCGATTCTTCTTCGATGTAGACTTCTTCCGTTTGTTTCCGCATTTCGGTCGCGTCCATCAGGCGAAAATTTTTCGGCACAAAATCAACCGCGATTAATTCGCCGCGATTGATATTTTTAGCGTCGGTTTGCGGTTTATAAGTCAAAAACGCATTGAAATCGGCGATGTTCGCACCGCAGCCGACCTGCGCTTCCTGAGCGTCGACAACAAACGCCATCAACGCCAGATTTTCAAAATCTTTGCTCGAAAGCGTGAAAGTTTCGCTGTCGGTTTTGACTGTATAAGCGACGAGTTTTCCTTTGCAGTCTATCTTTTGAATGCGACCGAGAACTTGTTTCTCGCCGGTTTCCGCTTTTCTCAACGCCTGATTGACAGCGCGAATTTTGTTGTTTTCTTCAGCTTTGGCGGCTTCTTCAGGAGAAAGTTTTTCCCCGTTTCCAGCGCGGCGAAGCAGAACCGGCTGAGCGCCTCTTTGACCGCTTGCGGCAACCGCTGCTTCGTATTGTTTGCGGGCGGCTTCGTTTTGCTGGTTAATTTCCTGTCGCTGCTTGATTTGTCCGATAAAACTTTCGGCTTGCGACTTGATGGCGGGTTCGTCGGCGGTTTTGGCAATCTTGTCGGCAATCGCCGCGGCTTCGGCAAATTTATCCTGCCGCATATAAATCTCGGCAAGCCGCAAAGCGTATCGCTGGTTGCCGGGCTGAATATTCAGAGCTTTTCGCAAATACGCATTCGCTTCGTCGAGATTCTCGTTGTTGACCATATTAACGAACGCATACAATTCGTAACTTTCTGTAAAAGTCGGATTTATCGCAATCGCTTTTTTCAGAAGCTCGCGCATTTTCGCCGCTTTTTCGGGCGGAAACGACCTGACGTAGCCGAATTCGTCACGGTCTTCGCGGTTCAAAAGAAGAGCGTAATTGAAAAAAGCGAGGTGATTTTTCTGGTCTTCGGAAATAGCTTTTTCGAGATATTTTTTGGCTTCGTCAAATTTTCTCTGTCTTATTTTAACCATTCCGAAAGTCGTGTTCGCCATACTCAAATCGGGTTTGAGCGCGACCGCTTTTTGCAGATACGCTTCGGCATCGTCGGCGCGGTTCGTGTGATACAGCAAATCGCCGAGATGAGCGTTGCTTTCGGCTTCAGACAGCGGCGTTGTCTGCATTTCGCTTTCAAAAACGAGCTTGTTTTTGAAAGTTACCAGCGAATATTTATAAGTATTTTGCTCGACGTATTTTTTTAATTCCTTTTCCATCTGCGCGTAAGACATCTGAAAAGCGTCCTGAAACGCTTTTTCGGACGGAACATCTTTTAGCGAAAGCGTCAGAAATTTTCCGAGTCCTTCGGATTTTCCGCTCTGCACGAGATAATGAATCAACGCCCAAGATTCGGCGTAAAATATGCTGCGCGAATGATTTCCGTTTTGATGAAGCGCGTAATTGCTGATTTTAAACAGCGTTTCGAGCGGAATCAGTTTGGTTTGCTGAAGCACATACAAATGCTGGCTTTGCGGTAGACCGAGCTTCACCTTCTGGTCTTCTTCAATCGCGAATGTTTGATAATACTCGGCTAAACCTTCGTTAAACCAGGGCGGAACTTCTGATTTCCCGAAATTCGTATTGACGATAAAATGAACGTATTCGTGAAAAATCGTGCCGTAAGTGTCGGCGTCTTCGCCTTCGGTCGAAATCGTGATGTAGTTGGCATCGTCGCCCGGCTGAAAATATCCGGCGATTCCGGTGTCGGCTTTTCCGTCGGCGCGGCGCGGCAGAAAAGGTTTGTATGCCGATTTGCTTTTGAAAACGACGACATTGGTCGGAATCGAAGAATTTAAGTTGGCTTGATTGAAAACCTGACGAAAAGTCTCGCGGAATTGTTCGAGTCTGGTCGCAACTTTGCGAATGTCTTTTTCGCTCGCGTTGCCGACGAGATTAAAATTTTTCGAGCGCACGCGCAACCATTCATCTTTTGCCGAAATCGAAACGGACGAAAAACCGAGAATGATAAAAAACAGCCAAAACAAAGCGAGCGATTGATGTTTTTTCATAAATTAAAAAGCAATTTAGTAATTGAAAATTAAAGAATTCCAGCCCTGGATTTTAGGAAATTCGAGTGATTTCGGAAAACCTTTGAAGAAGTGAGCCGGGACAAAACAACAGAGAAACCTTCCGCCTTTTTGTGAACATTTGACTTCTCTTCAAAATTTATCCGATTTGAGAAGAGACTGGTAAATTTTAATTTTATATTTGAGTTTGTGTCAACAAAAATTCAAAACCTTTCGTTCGACCCGGCTTATTGCAAACCGGCAGTCAGATATACATTTCTGATGCCGCCGGATTTGCCTAACGATTAATCACTTTCACGTCGCGCTCGCTGACGATTCGCCAGCCGTCGCCGGATTTGACCCATTGCAGTTCTTGTAGGACTTCGCCGTTGCGGCTTTGCTGTCCTTGCTTGATAACGTATTTTTTCCGAAACCGCATCGTTGCAGTTTTTCCGTCGGGGCTTACAGTGATTTCCGGCTTGCTTGTTCGTATGTTAACCGCGTCGGCGCGTTCAAAAATGCGTTTCTTTTCAGCCCGCACCGATTCGGGCGAAGCGTTTCGCCTGCTATAGTAAGCGTCGACCTTTGGCGCGTAATAATTCATTTGCTGCTCGACATTCCGCGAATTCGTCGCGGTAACCCAGCGGTCGAGCGAGGTGCTTAATTCCGTCTGCGCGTTGCCGTTCGCCGACACTATACGCGAGCGAGTGCCGCCGTCGCTTTCCGTCGCTGCCGGATTTTCACGCGCGGTTTGGTTTTTAGTGGATTCGTTTCGTTTCGCCGCTTTGTCGGTTGTCGGTATTTCTTCACGCGATTGACTTTCGCGTTTCGATACTACCGCAGGCGATTTTTCAATCGCATCCGGCGCAGATTTTTCAATTTCCGCTACATCGGATTCCGTCGTGTCGTCGCTCGTATCAAAAACCGTTTCCTGCGGCTGCGATGCGGAGGAAGAAGCGGGTAATAATTGAGAACTTGTCGGCTCCACGGTTGACGGCTGATGTTGCCGGTTATACAACAGCACGCCCAGCAGAACGGAAGCCAGCAAAACTAAAAGACTCGCGCCGATGAAGAACGGTCGGCTGGTCGGTAAATGCCGCGCACGGTTTTCGCCCGAAGAATTTACGAAAATCGGCGTGGTTGATTGCGTTTCTTTTATTTCCTTAACATCGGCATCAGGCAAGTCAATCACTTCCGGCGCGGCTGCGGCGATGTCAGCTTTTTTCCGTTTAACGAAAATCGGCTCGGATTCAAACGGAACAACGCTCGATTCTTTTTTCTTGATTAAAATCGGTTCTGCCGAAAACGATTCAATACCAATCTCTTTTTTCTCGACGCGAATCGGTTCAGGTTCGGAAAAGGGAGCGGCGGCATCGATTGTGTTTTCTTCGATTTTCTCGACAGGCGACGACGCGGCAAGCGGAGTTGTCGGTAAAATTCTGTCCGCGATTTTTTGCGTCGTCATCTCGCGCGGTTGATGTTTCTCGGACGGCGACTCGCCCGATTCCGGTATCGGCGTGCCGTTAAAAACAACCGGCGCGGCAGATTCGTTCACTGTCGAAGATTTCGCAACCTCATGCGAAGTCGTTACCGGTAATCCCAGGAGCTGCTCGATGTGGCGCAGCTGACGCGCAAAATTGCCTGCGGTCTGCGGTCTGGCTTCCGGTCTTTTTTGAAGCGACTGCTGCAAAATGTGTTTCAGCAACGCCCGCGTGTTAAAGCTCAATTGTTCAAGCGGCTGCTCGTTAATCCGCCGGTCGATGATTGCCGTAGGTGTCGGCGCGCCGAACGGCAAGCGTCCGCAGAGCATTTCATAAAGTACGACGGCGAGGCTGTAGATATCCGCCCGCGCGTCCGCCGCTTGTCCGGCGCATTGTTCCGGCGACAAATAGCGGAGCGCGTCAATCGGCGGCTTGGCATCTGAAAAACCGGCGACAATGCTTTGTTGTTTGATGCCGCCGAAATCAAAGTTTTGCAGCTTGACCGCCAGCTTTTGCTCGTCTTGAGCGAGAATTATATTCGCCGGACCGACAGCGCGGTGAACTACGCCGACGCTGTGCGCCGCTTCGAGCGCTTCCGCCGCGTGTCTGGCAATCATGACGGCTTCGGCTTCTGGAAACGCGCCGACTTTTCTCAGACATTCGCGTAAAGTCTGACCGCTGATTGATTCCGTGACCGTATAAAATTCACCGTTGCCGGTTAAACCGGACTCGTAGACGCGAGCTATATTCAAGTGATTGATACCGGCGGCGGCTCGCGTCTCACTTTGGATTTTTTCACGCCGCTCCGCATCGTCCATTAAATTTGGAGAAATTATTTTGACAATAAAAGGCTGGTCGAAACCGGAGCGCGCCGCTTGATACGTCTCACCCGTCGCGTCGCGTTCGAGCAAAAAATCCAGGCGGTAATTTGCAATTATTTCACGAGTACCCGAACGCGCCGCGACCAGCGAGCCGTGATTTTCTTCACAGTCGAGGGCGGCATCTTCGTAACAACGCTGACAAACGGAACAAATTTTCATTTTATTTTTACTCCGACAATCACGAATACATAACCTAAAAACCTTTTGGGCAGCCAACTTAAATTAAAAATTCTAAATCCAAACGCCTGTTTAGCAGCGTTATAGACGCTGTGTTTTGTCAAAAAAGTTGCAGTTTTTTTTGGAGCTATCACCAAAATCAAAAATTCGTCAAACCGTTTTGACCGTTTATCCGTCAGCGGGCGATTTGTTTCGGACGCAACTCGTATTCCTTCGGCGGCTCCGCGCCCAGCAAATGACGCACGAAATAATCCCAACGGCGGCGCATCATATAAGAACTCGCGCTGCCGAAACCGTGTCGGGCGTTCGGTATCATTAGCAAATCGAAATCCTTGTTCGCTTTTATCAGCGCGTCGACGACGAGCAGCGTGTTGTCCGGCGGCACGTTGTCGTCCATCGTGCCGTGCGCGAGCAGCAATTTGCCTTTCAAATTTTTAGCGTAATTTTGATTTGCCTGGTCTTCGTAATTTGATTTGCCGTTCGCGTCTTTGGTCAGCAAACCGATGTAACGCTCGCCCCAATCGTCTTCGTAGTTGCGGTTGTCGTGATTGCCCGACTCGCTAATGCCGACTTTGAAAAAATCCGGGAAGCGAAACATTGCCGCCGCCGTCGCGTAACCGCCGCCGGAATGTCCCCAGATTCCAACTCGCTCGATGTCAATATACGGATATTTTCGGGCAAGCTGCCGCATTCCGGTTATCTGGTCGGGCAGAGTGTTGTCAGCCATATTTCCGTAACACGCATCGTGAAATTTCTTCGAGCGCAACGGATTGCACGTGCCGTCAATCAAAACGACGACGAAACCGAGTTCGGCGAGTGCCTGATGGTCGCTGCGGGCGGGAGAAAACGAGCGACTGCCGACGCTGCCGCCCTGCGGACCCGGATAAATGTAATTGATAATCGGATACTTCTTTTTCGCAGTTGCGTTGAGATTCGTCGGCGTGAACATCAAACCATAAAGGTCTGTCACGTTGTCACGCGCTTTGACGACAATCGGCTGCGGCGGTTTCCAGCCGGTTGCCAAAAGGCGTGAAATGTCAGCTTTCTCAAGCGTATTAACGAGCTTCCCGCTCATATCGCGCAAAACGGTTACCGGCGGAACGTCCGGTTTTGAATAATTGTCAACGAAGTAGTTTTCATTCGGCGACAAAGTAATATCGTGATGTCCGTCTTCGGGCGTGAGCAGCGCGAGATTTTTTCCGTCAAAACCGACGCGGTAGAAATGCGCGAAATACGGGTCGCGTCCCTTTTCGCGCCCGCCTGCGAGAAAGTATAACGTGCGGTTCTTTTCGTCAACTTTGAGTAGCTGCCTGACCAGCCAATCGCCGCTCGTGATTCGATTTTTCAATTTTCCGGTCGTCAAATCGTAGAGATACAAATGTCCCCAATTGTCGCGCTCTGAAAACCAGATGATTTCGTTTGAAGCGGGCAGATAACGCCAGTTGACAGTTTGCGTTCCCGATTCAAACTGCGTGTCTGCAGTTTCGCTCAACACATCTCGAATTACGCCCGTCGCCGCGTCAGCCACGCGCAAATCCGCCCGTTTGTGGTCGCGCGTTGTCGAAACGAAAGCCAGCCGGGAAGCGTCCGCGCTCCATTCGACATCGGTAAAATCGCCGTTGCACGAAATATCGTCGCACAAGGTCGTGCGATGCTGGTCGGGCGGCATCTTCAGCCGAATCACTTTCGGGTTGTCGACTTCGATGATGACGCGCTCAATCATCGTGACGTTTTCGTCGCCGGGCAGCGGATATTTCCAGGCTTCGAGTTTCGGACGACCGACGTTTGTCGAAACCAGATACATCTCGCCCGTTTTACGCTGGTCTTGCTGAAACGTCGCAATCTTTTTAGAATCCGGCGACCACATTAAAATCGCGCGGTCGCTGCGCGTCCAGCCCGCGTTGTCAGTGGCGTAACCAAAATCTTTCACGCCGTCGGTTGTTAATTGCGTTTCCTTTCCGGTGGCGACATCGCGCATCCACAAATTCCAATCGCGGATAAAAGCGGCGCGTTTTCGGTCGGGCGACAAAGATTCGTTAGGATTGCGATTTTGATTGACCGCCGCCTGAACTGTTCCGGCGGCGCATTGTTTGCCCGACACATCGCAACTCCACTTTTTGTCTCCGATGTTAAAAGAAATCGTTTGACTGTCGGCTGACAAATCAAATGCCGTGAACGGCAACCGCGCCGCTTCAAATTTTGTTCCGGCGGCAGTAGAAAGCGCAACCGCGAGTTTCGTCTGGTCAAAAGCGACTTGCCGTGTTCCGTTCGCCGGATTCACCAGCACAAATTCGCTTCCGTTTGCCATCAAGTTGCGATACCAGAAACGCCCGTCCGCGAGCCAGACGGGACGCACGCCGGCGTGGTCAACCAGCGGCGCGGTGTTGTAGCCGAGAAACTTCTCCGCGCGGGCGTAATCGGCGGCGGTGAACGCAGGCGGCGCGTTGTTATTAGTTTGTTGGGCAAAGGCATTTCCGGCGGCAAACAAAATTGAAAACGCGATTGCAAATTTCAGAAAACAAAATTTATTCATATAATTCAACTATCAAACAACGAGTTTGAAATTTTCTTAAATCATATTACAGGCATTTTGAAAAACAAACTAAAATTTTTTAAACCACAAAAGAATGTTGACTTCCGATTTAGCCGTCAGTTGGCGGCGCGGCGATAAAATCACTCCGCGACTGCTCAAAACAAACGACGCGGGTTATCTGCGCGACGCTCAAATTCTAATCGAAATTTTTGAAGAATTCGTGGGCAAAACACGCGGCGAACTGGGAAAGGAATTGGAAGAATACGTCGGCACGGGAACTGATTACCGGATTTTGCGCGGTTTTATCAAACTGCTGTCTGACCGTTCCGAGTTTGAAACTGCCAGCATCGCCGAGCCGAGCCAGATTCGCCAAAAAGTCTTTCTCGAAGCCGGAAAATTTCAGCCGGTTTTGCCCGATTCCAAACAAAAAAGCGAAGTCTTGAAAACCGTCGCCGACGAATTTCAGACCGACGCGGAAACAATCGTTTCAAATCTTTACGCCGATTTGTCCGTGCAGCAAAAACTGATTTCATTTGACACAATCTCGCCAACGGATTTGCTCGACCGCTACAATCTCGCGCAGGCGCAGGCACTGCTTTACAAATGCGTCGAGATGAAAATCCGCATCGCGCCGTCCGACGCGAAAAATTACCGTTCGATTTTCGGCTGGATAAAGCATTTCGGCTTGATTCATACGGTTACCGGAAACGCCGCGAACGGTTATGAAATAACGCTGACCGGCGCGGCTTCCTTGTTTCACCGCTCGCAAAAATACGGCATTCGGATGGCGGTTTTTCTTCCCGCGCTGCTTCTCTGCGCCGATTGGAAAATGTCTGCGGAAATCGCGCAAAAGGAAGGCGGAAATGTTTTTTATGAACTTTCGAGCGAGCAGACCGAACTAAATTCCTGCTATTTCGACGAGCCGGAATATGAAAATTCCGACATCGAAAAATTAAAAAAGAATTGGGAAAAGTCTGCGGCTGGTTGGGAATTGCGCGAAAACACGGAAGTCGTCGATTTGGGTAAAACGGCTTTTATCCCGGATTTTGTTTTAATTTCTCCGAGCGGCGAGAAAATCTATCTCGATGTTTTGGGCTTTTGGACACCGAAATCTTTGAAAAAAAGATTGGAAGAATTTCGCGTCGCAAACTTTCAAAAGTTTATCTTCGCCGCTTCGCGGGAATTGCGTGGAAGCCGTGAAGAACCGCTCTGGACAAGCGAAAACGTCGTTTTTTACAAAACAAAAATCGAGCCGAATCTGCTGGTTGAAACGGCGGCGAATTTACTTGAATAAATTTCTGTTGTCGCCGGTTTTCTGATTCTGAAATTGGCGAGCGTCGGTGCGCCGTTGACTGATGTGTTCTTCGGTCGTGTCGCGCGTGATGATTTCATACAAAATCGCCTGTTTGTTTTCCTTCTTTCGCAAGATTCTGCCGAGGCGTTGGATGTGTTCGCGCGACGAACCCGAACCGGAAAGAATTATTGCCACCGAAGCGTCGGGAATATTCACGCCTTCGTTCAAAACCTTCGATGTCGCAAGTGCCGAGACATCGCCTTTGTTGAGAGCGTCGAGCCAGAATTTTCTTTCCTTGACGTTTGTTTCGTGCGTGATTGCCGGAATCAAATAATCGTTTGAAATTTGATAAACCATTTCGTTCTCAGCGGTGAATATCAAAACTTTGTCGCGCCGGTGGCGGATGAGTAAATCCTGCAAGACGCGCAGCTTGGCATCGGTTCCGAGCGCGATTTTTTTCGAGTTGCGATACGCTTTCATCGCGCGTCTGCCGTCTTCGCTCCGCGCGCTGTGCGTCACGAAAGTTTTCCAGCCGTCAATCGAACCGAACGAGATGTTTTTGGCGCGAGTAAAATCACGAAAAATGCCGCGTTCGTTTTTGTATAATTCGCGTTCTTCGTCGGTCATATCAACCTCGATTCGTTCGAGCGTGTAGTCAGCCAGATATTCGCCCGCGAGTTCCTGCGCTTCGAGCCGGTAGACGAATTTTCCGACGAGTTCTTCGAGCAAAGAATCGTTGCCGTCGGCGCGGTCGGGAGTCGCGCTCAAACCGAGACGAAACGGCGCGATCGCAAATTCCGCCGCGTATTTGTAGCCTTCGGACGGCAAATGATGACATTCGTCGAAAATTATCAAGCCGAACTGATTTCCGATGCGTTCCTGATGCCGATACGCCGAAGCGTAAGTCGTCACGGTAATCGCGCCGATTTCGTAAAAACCGCCGCCGATTAAACCGATTTCGGCGTTGAATGTCGAAAGCAAAAGGTCATACCACTGGTTCATCAAATCGAGCGTCGGCACGACGACCAGCGTCTGCCGCCCGCACATTTCGATTGCCATCGTCGCCGCGTGAGTTTTGCCCGCGCCGGTCGGCAAAACAATCACGCCGCAACGCTCGTTTTGCCGCCACGCTTCGACTGACTGGGTTTGATACGGGCGCGGATTTAATTGGAATTTTTGGCGAAAATCGAATTTGTCATACTTTTTGGCAAAGTCTTCGTAAAGCGTTTTCGCGCGAATAAAATCTTTAATAATTTCACGGTATTTGAAGGCTGGCGCGCGAAAATGCAGCGTCCGTTTGTCCCAAACAAAAGCGTTCGGCACAAAATCATTCTCGTTCGCGCCTTCCAAAATCAGCGTGCCTGATTCAAACTTGAGTTTGAAATTCGGTTGCTCCGACAAAATTTTTCTCATCAGAAGTTAATAAAAATAAGGAGTTGACTAAACTTTATGGTATCAGAGTTAAATTGATTTAAGTAAAAACTTACTGCTTTTCAACTACCGAATTTAATTTTTTAGATTAGCCGGTTTTTATGCCTCAATTTTGCGGTATTTTTGCTGGCACTACCTTTTTTGAGGTTGCATCAGTCACTGATACCCTTCTGTTTGGAACAGATTTAGGCTTTAATTTGCTTTTCATTGCTTTCTGCTAACCTACTATGCTTTAGATTCTAAAACTGCGTCAGAAAGCGTTTATTTGAGTTTTTATCTTTCTACCTTTTTTGCAGATAAAACCTTCCGCTTTTTTATCATTTTTCTGCCGCTTCATCCGGCAAATTTTTTGACAACCATTTCCAGTCTTCTGTGGTGTAGGTATCTCGGAGACTCATCACAAATTCACGTTGTCCCTTCCCAATATATTCCCGCATTGTTTTCAGAACCGTTTCCCTTGCCTGTGCGGTTAAGGATTCGGCTTGATAAGTTTCAGCGGCGGTTTGAATCGAGTTATCAATTTTATCAACCGGCACATCTTTACCGGTTTTACCGGTTGATTTTGCACCTGAAGTTTTGTTTGAGGTTTGGACATTCGGTTTTCCCAAAAGGCGGCGGCGAAGATGTTCGGTCAAAAACGCTGGCACATTCGAGATTGTGTCGGTACGGGCGGCGGCAATCTCCAACTCCATAACGAGAAGTTCCGCCAACTCTCTCAATTTTTCATTGTCATTGGATTTTAATTCTTTGCCAATTAACTTTTTTGAAATTTCGTTAATGACTTTTTCCATCCCACCGATGTTCGCGTCCGATAACGAAAGCTGACCACTTGTCTCAAAACTCATCTCGGCTAGAACTTCCGCTTGCCGAAAAGCAATTTTATTATCAGACGTATATAGCGCCGCAGGCTCATCATCACTCTTAAAGTCTTTAATTAAAGTCTTAGGGTCACTGTAAACCTCTTTATTTTCAATAGTTTGACCCACCCCACCCACGCCACTTTCTGCAGGGGGTACCCCCCCCACTTTCTGCAGTGACTGGTGTGAGTGGCGTGGGTGGGGTGGGTGGGGTGGGTCAGACAGTATTTCTTCGGGTAAAAATGTCTCATAACCATTACCCTGATGTTGCCCTTCAAACTCAATAATTTTGATTAATCCGAGCGATTGCAAATGTATCAAATTCTTGCGTAATGTTCTTTCCGAACCGATATCGGCGTTTTGCATTAAATTCGTTTTTGTTACCCGCACACTTCTTGTTGGTTGAACCGCACCCCTGGTGATTGAATAGAGATAATCGTAAATTTGCTTCGACTTGCCGATAAATAAACCATCCGGGACGGCTTCGCGGACAATCGAATTGGCAACCCGCGTAAAGTCCTTTTCGGGCGCCGCGGCTTTCAAGGCAGGTGAAGCAAGCTTAAGATTAAGTCTCTGCTTGTCCTTATCCGCTCCGGCTTTTAACAAATCAGCAAATGATACTCGTGCGCTCATAAATTATCCTCAGCTTTGTGCGGCTTCTCTTTTCGCGCTTTTAAAATTTACCGGAGCAGCAAAAGGAATTAATACTTCCGGCTGCGACATCTCAATAAATTCAGGGGTTATTTCGGGCAAATTTTCCATTTCCTTAATGTGATACGCAAAGGCGCAGATTTTCAGCACCGAGCGGGGAACGCCGCCGGAAACTTCGTAAATCATTTCGATAGCTTCAGGCGTGAATGGATTTTCGATATTTTCAAACCGACACCGGTGAATAATCATTTCTCGCGTTTCGTCAAAGGTGAGCGGCGACAAAATAGAATAGGTCGATACGCGCGAGGCGACGGCTCTGTTTCGTTCATTCGATAAACGGTCTTTCAACTCGATTTGACCGGACAAAACGATTTGCACGAGTTTCTGTGTGTTGGTTTCGTAATTCAAAAGCGAGCGGACGAGTTCCAACTGCTTATTATTGACGTTTTGCGCTTCGTCAATAAAAATTACGACATTTTTATCCGCCGCGTAAGTTTCGACCAGAAAAGACTGCAAAGCGTCCTGCTGTTTTTGAAATGAGCGTTCAGGTTCAAGCTTGAAATCCATCGCAATACTTTTGAGCATCGCAAACGGAGAAGGGAAACTCGGTGTCGGTATAAGAGTCGTCACCGCATCTTCACGTGCCGAATACTCACCGTATAAAAAACGCAGAATTGTCGATTTGCCTAGTCCGATGTCGCCTAAAACGCACGTTAAGCCTTGCCTTTTATCAATGGTAAAACGTGATTTATGGACGACCGCCCGTAACGAATCGGTTAAATACAGACTATTCGGATTAGGTGAAATCGAAAATGGTGTAAAAGAATTGTTAGTCATAGCAATTTATGCTTGTAGCATAACAAATTGATTAAATCAATGATAATTTTAACCAAAAACTGCTAAAACCATGTTAACTTCTACATTCTAGGCATCACCGACGCACTTATATTTTGCAACGACTCAAAAAAAATTAGAAGTATGCCTTGGTAAGTAGTCGTTCACAATTATGTTTACCTATATCAATTCGAGCTTTTAGTCATAGACAACATAAGTCTATTCACTCCAGTAATTAACTAATCACAAGATAGTTAAGTCTAATTGTGAACGACTACTTAAGCACCCCAACAAAATTAGTTTAGACTATCATTTGGCTGAATGCGATTTTGTATTCTGCTCCGATGCCGGTAAAAATGGCTTTAATCTTCTTCTTAAATTTGGCAAACGAGCCGTAATCAG
>JAABUN010003449.1_pt1 | contig 24436 bp, 22 predicted proteins | sample 5559311 | NCBI WGS metagenome assembly JAABUN01 (sample SAMN10711877, study PRJNA513370) | rock metagenome | isolation source: Antarctica rocks | place: Antarctica: Victoria Land, Siegfried Peak sud
GGTGCTTGCGGCCTCCCTCACCCCGACCCTCTCCCGGAGGGAGAGGGGGAAGGAGCGTCCTCATTCCGCGAGCATCACGCAGGCGTTCGGCTGCCACGACACCACCACGGCACTGCCCGGCGGCAGCAGGGCGCCGGCGCCATCGGCCAAGGGCTGCGATACCAGCAGCGCCCCGCCGCCAGGCAGCCGGACCTCGTGGTCCACGGCGTCCCCGCGGTAGGCGCTATCGGACACGGTGCCGGCGGCGCTGTTCACCCCGCCCGCGGTGCCCGGCGCGATACGCAGCCGCTCCGGCCGCAGCGCCACGTGCATCACGGCGCCGGCAGGGCAGGGAGCCGGGCCTGCGGCCTCCGCCGGGCCGATGCCGTCCAGGTCCAGCACCGCCCGCGGCCCGGCGTCCCGCACCCGCGCCGGCAGGATGTTCGCCGCACCCATGAAGGCCGCGACGTAACGGCTGGCCGGGCGCTCGTAAATGTCCGCAGGCGTCCCGACCTGCGCCAGCCGCCCGCCATGCAGCAGGCCGATGCGCGTGGCCATCGCCAGCGCCTCGTCCTGGTCGTGCGTCACCAACACGAACGTCGTGCCGGTCTCGCGCTGCACGCGCAACAGCTCCCGCCGGGTCTGCTCCCGCAGGTTACGGTCGAGTGCCGACATCGGCTCGTCCAGCAGCAGCAGCCGGGGCCGCGGCGCCAGCGCGCGGGCCAGGGCCACCCGCTGCCGCTGCCCGCCGGACAGCGCATCCGGACGCCGCCCGGCAAAGTCCCCCAGCCGCACCAGGTCCAGCAGCGCCGCGACGCGCGACGCGACCTCCGCCCGCGGCACCCCCTGGCGGCGCAGGCCGAAGCCCACGTTGTCCGCCACGCTCATATGCGGGAACAGCGCATAGGACTGGAACGTGGTGTTCACCGGCCGGCGGTGCGGCGGCAGCCGGGTGATGTCCTGCCCGCCCAGCACGATCCGCCCGGCCTGCGGCTGGATGAACCCGCCCAGCGCCCGCAGCAGGGTCGTCTTGCCGGACCCGGACCCGCCCAGCAGGACGAACATCTCCCCCGCGCCGATCTGCAGATCCAGCCGATCCAGCGCGACGGCCGGGCCGTAGCGGACCGTCAGCCCCTCAATGGACACCCCGGCCGTTACGGCGGGAGCGTCCCCGGTAGTGGCGTCAAGGGTGGCGGCGCCAAGACTGGGCGCATCGGCGGCAGGGGCACGGAGAATGGTGGTCAAGGCTCGTCCTAGCCCGCCTTGAACCGCGCCCACATCCGCGTCCGCGCCCGGTCCGCCGCCTGCACCGGGGCGCGGACGGTGAAGAAGCGGGCGCCCGTCACGTCCGGGAACACGTTGGCATCGTCCCGCACCTCGGCGTTGACCATCGAGAGGCTGCCCGTGACGGCGTTGGGGTAACGCACCTGGTTGGTGATCGCCGCCATCACGTCGGGCTGCAGCAGGAAGTTGATGAACTGCATTGCCTCCGCCGGGTGCGGCGCGTCCTTGGGGATGGCCATCACGTCAAATGTCAGCTCCGCGAACTCCTTGGGCGCGACATAGCGGACCTCCTTCTGGTTGGCCTCCTTCGCCCGCACCGCCGCCTGGATCACGTCGCCGGAATAGGTCATCGCCAGGCAGGTTTGCCCGCCCGCCAGCGCCTCGACCGCGCCGCCGCTGGCGAAGGTGCGTATGTAGGGGCGTATCGCCATCAGGGTCTTCTCAACGTCGGCGAGGTCCTTGACGTCCGCGCTCTCGGGGTTACGGCCCAGGTACTTCAGCACGCTCGGGATGGTGTCTATGGCGCTGTCCATCAGGGTAATGCCGCAGAGCGCGATGCGCTTCGCATTCTCGGGCTTCAGCAGCAGGTCCCAAGAGTCCATCGGCGCGTCGGGGGCCAGCGCCCTGATCTGCTCGGGGATGGTGCCCAGGCCGACGGTGCCCCACAGGTAAATGGCGCCGAACTTGTTGCCGGGGTCGCTGGTGGCGACGCGGGCCATCAGCTTGGGGTCCAGGTTGGACCAGTTCGCGATCTTCGCGCGGTCCAGCGGCAGCAGCGCCTTGGCTGCGATCAGGCGGCTGAACGTCGGCTCAGCGGTGGGCACGATGATGTCGTAGCCGCTGCGGCCCGCCAGCATCTTGCCCTCCAGCGTTTCCAGGCTGTCGTAAACGTCGTACTGGACCTTGATGCCGGTCTCGGCGGTGAACCGCTCGACCACCTTGGGGTCTATGTAGTCGGTCCAGTTATAGACGTTCAGCACCCGTTGCTGGGCGTGCCCCACTCCTGGCGCGGACCCGACGCACAGCAGCACCATCGCCAACGCCCGCAGCAGCCTGACCATCGCACCACTCCATGTCGCGCCGCGACCCTACCGGTCCATGTCGCGCCGCGACCCTACCGGCGTGCGGGACCGATTGAAAGACGCCGCCGCGGGGCCAACGTGCATCGCATGTGCGGACGATATTTGCTGACGGCCTCCCCGGACGAGCTGCGCCAGGTGTTCCAGACCCTGGGCGACACGCCGAACTGGGAGCCGACCTGGAACATGGCGCCGACCCAGAACGGCCCGGTGGTGCGCCGCCATCCCGCGACCGGCGACCGCAGCCTGGACCTGCTGCGCTGGGGCCTGCTGCCGCACTGGGTCCGCGGCGACCCGAAGAAGGTGCGCCAGCCGATCAACGCCCGCTCCGAGACGGTGGCGACGGCGCCGATGTTCCGCGACGCCTTCGTGCGCCGCCGCTGCATCGTGCCGATAGACGGGTTCTATGAGTGGCAGGTGCTGCCCGGCGGCAAGCAGCCCCATGCCGTCGCACGGGCCGATGGCGCGGTCATGGCGCTGGCCGGGCTGTGGGAGGGCTGGCGCAGCCCGGACGGGGAGGCGGTCCGCAGCTACGCCGTCATCACAACGACCGCGGTGGATGCGCTGGGCCACCTGCACGAGCGTATGCCCGTCGTGCTGGAGCCGGAGGACTGGGCGGCCTGGCTGGGCGAGGAGGACGGCGACCCGGCCGCGCTGCTGCGCCCGTCCGCTGCCGCGTTCCGGGTTTGGCCGGTGTCCACGCGCGTGAACAGCGTGCGGAACAACGGGCCGGACCTGGTTGAGCCGGTTGTGCAGGCGCCTGGCGAGCCGTCGCTGTCCACGGCTGGGCCGTAGGCTGCAAGTCAGGCTGAGCACCCGTCCTCCGCCATCCGCCGCACGTCCTCCGGCGTCACCCCCGCGTCCCGCATCGCCCGCAGCGTCGCCGCCCCGTCGCGCTTGGACAGCCGCCGCCCGGCGGCGTCCAGCAGCAGGGGATGGTGCAGGTACTCCGGCTCCGCCCAGCCCATCAGCGCCTGCAGCAGCCGGTGCAGGTGCGTCGCGGCCCGCAGGTCGTCGCCGCGCGTCACCAGCGTCACGCCCTGCGCCCAGTCGTCGTGCGCCGCGCACAGGTGGTAGCTGGCCGGGGCGTCCTTGCGGGCCAGCACGGCGTCGCCGAACGCCTCGGGGCGGCACGGGTGGCGCTGCCCGGCTTCGGCATAGGTCAGCGGCCCGGCCAGCGCCGCGGCGGCGGCCATGTCCAGCCGCAGGGCATGGCGGTCCCCGCGCGCCAGGCGGTCCGCGCGCAACGCCGGGTCCAGGGTGCGGCAGGTGCCGGGATACAGCGGCGCCCCGTCCGGGCCGTGCGGCGCGCTGGCCGATGCGGCGATGTCCGCCCGGGTGCAGAAGCAGGGATACGCCAGCCCGCGCGCCTGCAAGCCGTCCAGCACGGCGCGGTATTCCGCCAGGTGCCGCGACTGCACGCGCACCGGGCCATGCGGATGCAGGCCGAGCCAGGCCAGGTCCCCCAGGATCGCCGCGGCGTGTTCGGGGCGGCAGCGGCCGGGGTCTATGTCCTCCAGCCGCAGCAGGCAGCGGCTGCCGTGCGCCCAGGCGAACAGGGCGGCGCGGGCGTGGCCCAGGTGCAGAAGGCCGGTCGGGCTGGGTGCGAACCGCGTGACCGCCACGGCGTCAGGCGGTCCAGCGATACAGCCAGGTTTCCGCCAGCGCCGCATCCCTGCCCAGCAGGGCGCAGCGCAGGTCGGCCGCCGCGGCGCCGGCCGGGTCGAACTCCAGGCTGATCCGCCAGCCGCCGGTTTCCGGATTCGGGCCGGACCAGCCCTCCTGCAGCCGCCCGGCGCTGCTGCCGAGGTCCAGCCGGGTCGGCACATCCGGCGGCAGCGTCCGCAACGCGTCCCCGGTCAGGTCGAGCACGAAGGCCCGCGTGCCCGGCCGGCTCCCCGCCCCGGTGCGCGTCCGCACGACCTGGGCTGCGGGCGTCGGCGGCGCCGGGTCCGCGCCCCAGTGCAGCCGGTAGGCGCTGCGGTGCTCCTGGCCCGCCCGCAGCGGCTCCCGCCCGCGCCAGAACGCCACGATGTTGTCGGCGTACTCGGTGCCGGTCGGCAGCTCCACCAGCTCCACCGCGCCCGCGCCCCAGTCGCCCAGCGGCTCCACCCACAGACCCGGGCGATGGTTGTAGAGCACCTGCAAGTCCCCGAAATCGTCGAAGCCGCGGCGGCGCTGCAACAGGCCGAAGCCGCGCGGCCCGGCGTCGGCCAGGGCCGAGACCTGCACCGTGCGGGGGTTGTCCAGCGGACGCCACAGCCGCTCGTTGCGGCCGGTCAGCGCCGCCAGCCCGTCGCTGTCATGCACGGCGGGGCGCCAATCGTCGGCCCGTGCATGGCCGCGGGCGCTGAAGTAGTACATGCTCGTCAGCGGCGCCATGCCGGCCTGTGCCAGGTCGCGCCGGGGGAACAGCGCGCTGTCCACCTCCATCACCGTGGCCTCCCCCGGCGTGACGGCGAAGCGGAACGCGCCCGTCGCGTCCTCGCCGTCCAGCAGGGCGTGCAGCACCAGGCTGGCGGCACCGGGCTGCGGGCGCTCGATCCAGAAGCTGCGGAAGCGCGGGAACCGCTCCGGCCCCGGCGTCCCGGTGCCGACGGCCAGGCCGCGGGCCGACAGGCCGTATTGCAGCCCGCGCCCGACCGCGCGGAAGTAGCTGGCGCCGAGGAACACGCAGAACTCGTCGAACGCGCCGGGCCGGTTGATCTCCGCGTGCAGCCGCAGCCCGGCGAAGCCCAGCCCGTCCGCAACCGCGGCGGCGGGGTCATCGGCGCCGAACAGGCCGGGGCCGCTGGGCACGTGGGCGGCCTGGCCGTCCCGGACCTCGTGGACCTCGACCTCGGGCCGATACAGGAAGCCGCGCGGGAAGAAGCTGACCTGGAACGGCAGCCCGGTGCCGTGCCACAGCGCCCGCTCCGGCCGGAAGCGCAGGCCGCCGTACTGTTCGTAGGTCAGGGCCTCGGCGGCGGGCGGCAGGGCGGTGTCCGGCGGCTGGTAGGGCCGTGCCGCCAGGTCCCGGGCGGCCTGCCGGACGGTTGCGGCGGTGAATGGCTCCGCCCGTGCCGGCTCGGCCGCGGCGATGGCCAGCGCCGCGCCTGCCTGGACCATCCGGCGCCGCGTCAAACCTGCCAAGCCCGCCCCCTCCGCGCTTGCCCCGGACAGGGGCCGGTGGCAAGCCTGCGGACCGGCGCCGGCGCTTGTCAACGGGCCGGCAGCCTGCGCCGCAGGCGGAGGGGGTCTAGGATGCAGCAACTCGATGGCCTGCGCTGGGGGCCGCGGTCGGGACAGCCGGCGCGGCAGCTCGTGGTGCTATGCCACGGCGTCGGCGCGGACGGGCACGACCTGATTGACCTGGCTCCGGCCTGGGCGCCCGCCCTGCCGGATGCGGTGTTCGTGGCGCCGAACGGGCCGGAGCCGTATGACAACCAGGTGCCCGGCGGCCTGTCCGAGGGACCGGGCCGCCAGTGGTTCAGCCTGGCGGACCGCACGCCTGCAACCCTGGCGGCCGGCGCCGCCCGTGCCGCGCCGCTGCTGGACGCCTACGTCGCGGCGGAGCTGGCGCGGCTGGGCTTGGCCCCGGACGCGGTGGCGCTGATGGGGTTCAGCCAGGGCGCGATGATGGCGCTGCACGCCGGGCTGCGCCGCCGCCCGCCGCCGCGCGGCATCCTGGCCTATGCCGGGGCGCTGCTGGACGCGTCGGACCTGGCCGCCGCCTGCACCGGCCACCCGCCGACGCTGCTGGCGCATGGCGAGGAGGACAACGTGGTGCCGTTCGCCCGCGCGCAGGCGGCGGAAGCCTCGCTGCATCGCCTGGGCATCCCGGTGCAGACGCTGTGGTGCCCCGGCCTGGGCCACGCGATAGACGATGCCGGGCTGGCCACCGGGGCGCTGTTCCTGCAACGGCTGTTCGCGTGAGCCGGGCCGCCCCGGACGGCGCACCGGGCGGACCGCGGGCTAGGGAGTGCGTTGCGTCCGTCCTTGGTTCACCGCCGCTTGCGCCACAGGTTGGTGCTTTCTTTGCGTGGTCGTGTGTCAAGCGGAGCCGCAGTGACCGTCACCGTCCCGAACGGGGCGAACACTTGCCGAAGTCGTTCCGAGATAACATCGAGGGCTTGGCCGTCCGCCATGTCGGCACGCCAGTAGATGGCGAATTGCAGACCGGGAGCGCCGAGCCTGTTGCTTCCGATGATGAAGGAACTCTGACTATCAATGTCATACACGATGGAGTCCCGCTCTGCCCCCGGCGAGCTGACCTGAAAAATATATCCCTGCTCTTTCGCGAAATCCTTCAACGGAAAGCCGACGACCGCAAAATTTCCGATGTCTGGCATTATCAGGCGACGCAACGGGAAGTAGTCGTAATCATCCTCCAGTGGGGCGCCATTGTCAGGTTTGATCGTTGCCATAATGCCACCAAGCGTCAGCAGAACAAGCATAAGAGCAGTTGCGAGGCGCATCTACCCGCCGCCATGATGGCGGAGGATGTTCTGCCGCATCTGATCGTCCACCCGGTCAAAGATGCGCGGCCCTGCCAACTCGTTCGCCTCCGCGCCGAGCGGGATGAAGTTGTTGCCGCCTCCAACCGCCGAGGCCGACTACGAGCTGTTCGGACTCTGCATCACGTTCCGCAACAGGGTGCAGCCCTGTTACTTGCGGCGCCATAGATTGGTGCTTTCCTGGCGTGGGCGGCTGCCGGGCGGTGCTGCCGTGACCGTTACCGTCCCGAACGGGGCGAGCACTTGCCGAAGCTGTTCCGCGATGGTGTCGAGGGCTTGGTCGTCCGCAACGTCGGCGTGCCAGTAGATGGAGAACTCCAAACCGGGCTCATCGAGCCTGTTGCTTCCAGAAATGTCGAAGGCCTTTGATTCAATATCGAATAGGATTGAGTCCCTTGCTTCTCCCGGAGAACTAACCTGAAAGGTGTAGCCTCTCGTTTTAGAGAAGTCCTTCAACGGATAGATTACGGCCGCAAAGTTCTCTATGGCAGGCATCACAAGGCTCCGCATAGGGAAATAGTCATAGTCACCACCTGGCGGGGTGCTGTTACCAAGCTTGACCGCTGCCAAAATGCCTCCAAGCGTCAGCAGAACAAGCATAAGAGCAGTTGCGAGGTGCATCTGCCTGCCTCCGTAATGGCGGCGGATACTTTGGCGCATATGCTCGCCCACCTGTGGCGTACGCATGAACTGCGGCGCCCTTATTTGCGGCGCCACAGGTTCGTGCTTTCCTCACGTGGGCGGGTGCCGGGCAGGGCTGACGTGACCGTCATCGTTCCGAACGGGGCGAGCACTTGCCGGAGTTGTTCGGCGATGGCGTCAAGCGCCTGATCGTCCGCGACGTCATCTTGCCAGTAGACAAAGAACTCGAGGCCGGGTTGCAGCAGCCTGTCGCCTCCTACGATCTCAAACCTTTCGTGCGTGATCGTGAACATGATTGAGTCCGGACCTCCGCTCGGGTGAGTAACCACGAAGCGGCACCCTTTCTCCTGCGCGAAGACCCGTAAAGCTTTGGTCAAGGCCGAAAATTCTTTGATGTCCAACGCTGTGACGGTCCGCATTGCCCTGTAATCATAATTATCCTCCTGCGATTCTTTACTGTCAGATTTGGTCATCACCGCGCCTCCAATGAACGCCGCAATCAAGAGGATTAATGTGACAACACGCACTTAACTGCTCCCATGATGGCGCAGGATGCTTTGGCGCATCTGCTTGTCAACTCTGTCGAAGATGCGTGGCCCTGCCAACTCGTTTGCTTCCGCGCCGAGCGGGACAATGTTGTTGCCGGTTCCGGTCGTAAAAACCGACCACGATCCGTCCGGATTGCGTATCGCACTGCGCGTAATCTGCCCGTCATGCAACACATGTCCTGGCAATGTCCTGTTCTGGGTGGTCAGGCCATCCGGCGACACCGTTGTGGTGACTCTTCCGGCAAACAAACCGGTAAAGGGATCATAAATTCGGTATTTTCGTCCACTCTCGACAGGCTGGTCTGGCGACTGCCCTGGCACGGCAAAGCGGGACATTTGATCCGCGATCTCCTCCCGCGAACACTGTAGTTCCGCCGGGCAGACCGCATGCGGGCCGGCTGTGTAGTGGTGGTAGCCCGGCTGATCCGGCGAGTAGCCGGTGCCATCGTCGGGCGAGGGCTGCAAGGAGCGGTCGTGGCGCACGAAGTCGTCCAAGACGGCCAAGGCTTCAGCATGGTCGGACGGCGATTGCCGGTTCGGATTGGACAAAGCAAGCGCTGCCTGGATCAGCCCAATTTGCGCCGCCATGATCTGGTTGCTGTAGAGTTGCTTGATGCGGCGGATCAGGCCAGTCACGTCGTCGCCCGGCTGAACCTTGCGGATGTCGGCCACCAGCGGCGGGCCATAGCGCCAGGCTTCGCGGGGGTTGATCGTGTCCCCAGGTGAAGGCGTTCCGCGCGTCGAGGCAGAACCGTCGTCGTTCCTTGCGGGCAGTGCTCCATCTGCGTCCGTGGCAGTGTTGCCAGCCCCGGCCTGGGCCACCTGCGTCCACCCCGTCCGATCCCGCGGCGCCCCGGCCCGGGCGTCCGCACCCGCCCAGAGGGCCGCCGCGGCAGAGGCAGGCCGCCCGTCGTCCACGCCGGTCGCATCGCCGGGCTGCTCTGGGCCGAGCGCTCCCTGCATCACGTTGGCAGCCGCGTTTACCGCTGCCACGTCCTGCGAGGCCAGCGCCTTCCTAGCCTGCGCGGCAGCCGCCCGGATCGCGTCCGCCCCGGGCGGGTTGCCCGGCATCACCTCCTTCGCGCGAAGCGCGAGCTGGGTCAGCCTGGCCCGGGCCGCGGCCATGTCGTCCGAGGCAGGGACGGCGACGCTTCCTTCACCTGCTGCGCCGGACCCTGCCGGGGCTGTGCTTGGCAGGGCGGTGGCTGTCCGGGCCGGGCCGGATAAGGAAGCGTCACTTGCCCCGGCGCCCTCGTCGGCCTCCTCGTCGTCCGCGTCCTCGCCGTCCTCGGTTTCGGTCTCCAGCGCCTCGTCCACCACGAACTCGCAGCGCTGGTAGCCGGCTGAGCGCATCTGCGGCAGCATCAGCATCCGCATCGGGCCAGGGGGCGCCTTGTTGACGGTGAACGTCACCTCTGCACTGTCGCTGGCGCCGTCCACGACCGCGCGCCCGAACCTGACTGTGGCCGTGTCCAAGTCCATCCCCGACACGCGAGCTTTCTGCTTCAACTCCGCCAGGAGCTTGCGCGGCTTCAAGCGGCGGTGCAGCAGCACCACGGCCTGACGGTCCCGGGTTAGCGCGACCGCGCAGCTTACGCTGCGGCGGCGGGACAGCTTGAGCAAGGGCTTCATCTCGGCTGAGGACATCAGGGGTGCGAGGGCGTCGGCAGCCATGCTTCGGTTCGGTCACGATGATGGAACGACACTGCAATGGCCCGGCCCGGAGCACAACGCGCCCGGCCATCAACAGCGCAGGAGCCGGGTACAACGGCCATCATGCCAGACAGCAGGCCGGTTCTGCGCGCAGGGCCTAGCCCGCTCTTGCCCAGCCTTAGCGGTGAGATGGAGGATGCGGTTGCGGCCGTTGAGGGGCAGCGCCCATGACGACGCCGTGACATGCTCCGGTCCGGTCGCAACCCCGTCTTGCCGAGTTGACGCCCCGGTGCGATAGAGAGGGTACGTGTCGGCGCATCACCGGCGATTCGTCCCTGGCAAGGACCCCCGTCCGGCGCACCGGCTTCCTGGAGGAGCTTCCCTTGCCCGACGGCGGTATGCATTACCCAGCGCTGGTCCTGAACGCCGACTTCCGTCCGCTGTCCTACTTCCCGCTCTCGGTATGGGCGTGGCAGGACGCGGTGAAGGCCGTGTTCCTGGACCGCGTGAGCGTACTCAGCGAGTATGACGACGAGGTCCACTCGCCGAGCATGTCCATGCGGCTGCCCAGCGTCATCGCGCTCAAGGACTATATCCCGGCGGCGCGCAAGCCGGCGTTCACGCGGTTCAACGTGTTCCTGCGCGACGCCTTCTCCTGCCAGTACTGCGGCCAGCGGCACCCGACGCAGGACCTGACGTTCGACCACGTGATCCCGCGCAGCCGCGGCGGGCGCACGACGTGGGAGAACGTCGTGACCGCGTGCGGCGGCTGCAACCTGCGCAAGGGCAGCAAACTGCCGCGGGAGTGCCACATGCACCCGCGGCTGCTGCCGGCGCAGCCGTCCACCTGGGTCCTGCAGGAGAACGGCCGGGCGTTCCCGCCGAACTACCTGCATGAGAGCTGGCGGGACTACCTGTACTGGGACAGCGAGCTGGAGAACTAGGGGCGAAGGGCTGCCGGACCATACTGGCCGGCGGTCTTTCGACTGCTTCCGCACGTCATCGCAGAGAGTGCAGCGGTGCGGCAGCCCAGGGACTGCGAGGGCTGGCCCCGCCGTTCCCGGATCGCCGCGCTGCAACGCCGGGTGGGGATTGGCCAGGGCATACGGCCGCCGGCATCAAACGTCCCGGCCATCCTGCCCCTGCGTGTCCAGCCACGCCGTCACCAGCATGTGCGGCAGGGTCAGGGCGGCGATGACGCGGAACATGGGCGCCAGCACGTCCGCCGCCGTGTCCCGGCCAAGCAATGCCAGCGCGCCGATCCCCGCGGCGCAGACGGCGGCAGCCGGCAGCATCGTGAGCGCCAGCCAGCGCACCGCCGCCCGCGGCGTGCCGCCGTGCCACGCGCCCAGCCGCAGCACATGCCGCACGGCATGGCCGGCCCCGAAGTACACCCCGAACGCCAGCAGCGGCGGCAGCAGCACGAAGCCTGCGGCCATCGCCAGCCGCTCCAGCACCCCGCGCCGCTCCCGCACGGCGGCCAGCACGACCAGGGCGAAGGCGGCGGCCCAGGCCGGTAGCATCCACCATGCCACCGCCAAGGCGTCCTGCATGGCCTCCACCGGAACCCCGGCCAGCGCCGCCAGCACCGGCGCCGCCTCTGCCGGATGCAGCGCCATCGGCAGCAGCAGCGGCAGGGTGCCGTATGCCAGCACGGAGACGGCCAGCGGCACTCGCCGGGGCGCCAACCCGTCCTCCGCGTCGCCCAGGCCGAAATGCAGGGCCGACGCCGCCAGGAACCCGGCCAGCGTGACGGCCGGCGCGGCCCACCACGCCAGCAGCACCAGCCCGGCCAGCCCCACGTAGCCCGCGCCGAACGGCACCCACCACCACCGGCCCAGCCGTGGCCGCAGCAGCGGCCGGGCCACCAGGTGGTCGAAGGCGCCGTGCGGGAAGCCGACCAACACGATGCCGGCCAGCAGCACCCCGACCTGCGCCTCGGCGCCGAACCGCCCCCCCGCCAGCGCCGCTAAGCAGAACCCCGCCATCAGCCCGGCCGCCAAGGCGGACTGCACGCGCATCGCGACGTCCAGGCCGGGGGGCGGCAGAGCCAAGTCGTGCGTGCCCGGTGCGGATGGATGCATCTGACGCGCTCCTGCCTTGGTTCTTGCAAGCATCCGCCCGGCCCGGACGAAGCCGTTCGATCCGAACATGCCCTAGCCCGCCGCGGCCGGGCGCGGCCACTCCATCCCGCCCGCGGCCAGGCGCAGGGTGGCGCCGACCGTGGGCAGGAAAGGGATGGCGGCGGCGACGGCCACCAGGTCCGCCGGCCCGGCGGCGTCGTTCATGAAACGCACCAGCGCCGCCGGCGGGCAGCGGGCGAACAGGGTGGTGAAGACGTGCGGCGCCAGGTCCGGCCGGCGTTCCAGCAATGACAGCAGCACCCGGTCCATCATGCGTATCGCGCCGGGCCGCGGCCGGGCCGGGCCGGGACGGCGGCCCGCGTCGAGGTCCGCCACGATCCCGTCGCACCGCGCCTGTATGGCGCCGAAGGCGTATCCCGTGCTGGGCCGCGTGGCGCCACCGGCCGTGCCGAGCGGCAGCAGCCTCCGGCCCGGGCGGGGCCGGAACTGCGGGTCCATCGGCAGCGCGCCCTGCTCCTCGAACAGCACGTCGTAGCGGTCCACGCCGTATCGCGCCGCCATGTAGGCGCGCACTGCGCCCCGGTGGTCCGGCGGCTGGAAGCCCGGCGGGCTGAACCAGGTGTCCTCCACCAGGGCCTGGCAGGGACTGCTGGGCAATACGTAGGTGAACTGCGCCGCGCCCGCCGGGCCGCCGCCGGGCTGCGGGCAGCGGAAATCCATCAGCGTGGCGACGCCGGCATCGAACACCGGGCGGTCCGTCCGTATCTCCTGGCCCAGGAACGCCTGCGTCAGCCCGTGCCGGCCGATGCCGGGCGGAGGCCGCGTGTCGAAGGCCAGCCCGGCGCGCACGGTCCCGTCCGGCAGGCGCAGCGTTGCCGCGTCCTCTCCATCGGCGGCGTCGGCGCGGACGCCTAGCCGCAGCTCGATGTGCGGGGCGGCCCGGATGCGGTCCAGCGCCAGGCGGTAAAAGGCGTCGGCGGCGATGCTCTCGTATCGCAGGCCCGGCGCGGCGAGCACCGTTCCACCCTTGCCGGACGCGACGGACCAGCGGTCCCAGCGGCAGGACACGGCCTCGGCGAAGGGATGGGGACGCAGTGCCCAGCCGGACCAGGTGCGGTCCCTGCGATACTCGGTGCGCGGCTCCACCAACAGGACGCGCAGGCCGGCGAACCGCGGGGCTGCCAGGCGCGCGGCCAGGCTCAGCCCGGCCAGGCCGGCGCCCAGTATGGCGATGTCGTAATCTGCCCGGCCCTCGCTCATGCCCGGCGCTCCGGCAAGCCTTGCAGCGCAGCATGTCGGCCGAGGCCATGCATCGCGCCGCGGGCGGGGCCATGCATCGTGCCGCAGGCGAGGCCATGCGCCGCGCCGCAGTCGCGCTCAAGGCCGCCTTGAAGCCGGGTACGCCGCCCAGCCCGGCAGCGCGGCCCAGCCATTGCCGCCATCGCGCGCCGCGCCTCAGCCGCCAGCCGGCGTGAACAGCGCATCCAGGTCCCCTTCCGTCAGGGCCAGCGTCGCCGCGGCGCCCGCGCCCAGGATGCCGTCGGCCAGGGCCTGCTTGCGCGCCTTCAGCGCCAGCATCTTCTCCTCGATGGTGCCCTGGGTGATCAGGCGATGCACGAACACCGGCTTGTCCTGGCCGATGCGATGGGCGCGGTCGGTCGCCTGGTCCTCGACCGCCGGGTTCCACCAGGGGTCGTAGTGGATCACGGTGTCCGCCGCCGTGAGGTTCAGCCCGACGCCGCCGGCCTTGAGACTGATGAGGAACAGCGGCACCTCCCCGGCCTGGAACCGCCGCACCGGCGTCGCGCGGTCCGCCGTGTCCCCGGTCAGCATCACATAGGGCAGGCCCAGCCGCGCCAGCTCCGGCTCGATCAGCGCCAGCATGGAGGTGAACTGCGAGAACAGCAGCACCCGCCGCCCCTCCTCGACCATGCGCGGCAGCAGGTCCAGCAGCCGCTCCAGCTTGGCCGAGCCTGCCTTGGTAACTTGCGCCGTCGTGAGCCGCAGCAGCCGCGGGTCGCAGCACGCCTGGCGCAGCTTGAGCATGGCGTCCAGGATGATGATGCCCGACCCGGCCAGGCCGCGCTTGGCGATGGCTGCGCGCACCTTGGCATGCATCGTCAGGCGTATGCCCTCATAGACCGCGCGCTGCGCGTCCCCCATCGCCACCTGCTGCTCGATCTCGGTCTTGGCCGGCAGGTCCGCTTCGACCTCCTCCTTGGTCCGGCGCAGCAGGAAGGGGGTGATGCGCCGGCGCAGCAGCGCGCTGCGCTCCGTGTTGCCCGCCCGCTCGATGGGCGTGCGGAACTGCCGGGCGAACCCCTTCTGGTCCCCCAGGAAACCCGGCATCAGGAAGTCGAACAACGACCACAGCTCGCCCAGGTGGTTCTCCAGCGGGGTGCCGGACAGGCACAGGCGCTGCCGCGCCCGCAGCGTCCGAGCCAGGCGGGAGGTCGCGGCCAGCGGGTTCTTGATCGTCTGCGCCTCGTCCAGCAACACGGCGTGCCACTCCTGCGCCGCCAGCACCTCGTGGTCCCGCGCCAGCAGCGGATAGGTCGTGATGACCAGGTCGTGCCCGGCGATCTCCGGGAACCGCGCCGCGCGCTCCTTGCCGTGCAGCACCAGGGTGCGGAGCATCGGGGCGAAGCGCGCGGCCTCCGCCCGCCAGTTCGGGGCGACGCTCGTGGGGCAGACCACCAGCGCCGGGCGGTCCAGCCGGCCCGCCGCCTGGTCCACCGCGAGGTGCGCCAGCGCCTGCACCGTCTTGCCCAGGCCCATGTCGTCCGCCAGCACGCCGCCCAGCCCGGCGGCGCCCAGGAATTGCAGCCACGCCAGGCCATCCGCCTGGTAGGGCCGCAGGGTGGCGCCGAAGCCGGGCGGCGCCGGGCAGGGCGGGATGCCGCCATGCTCCCGCAGGCCGCGGCCCAGGGCGCGCACCGCATCGCCGCCGGACCAGGCCAGGCCGGCGTTCCTGCCCTCCGCCTCCAGCAGCGCGAGGTCGGCGGCACTGCGCCGGGACAGGCGCAGCGTGCCGTCCGGCCCCGGCTGGGCGCCCGCCATCAGCTCCAGCAGCGGCGCCAGGATCGGCTGCAGCTTGCTGAACGGCACCGCGAGCAGCCGCCCATCCGGCAGCGGCAGCAGCAGGGGGCTGGCCGCATCGTCCGGCAGCCCACCCTGGGCCAGCCCCGCCAGGGCCATCGCCGCCCCGGCCTCGCCGATCAGGTTCAGCAGCGCCGGTACCAGGCTGATGCGCTCCCCGTCCACCATCACGCCGAGGTCCAGGTCGAACCAGTCAATGCCCGAGCCTTCCTCGATCCGGACCACGACATCGCCCGTCGCCGTGGCGATGCGTACCGGGAAATCCGCGTCCGCCTCGACTGCCCAGCCCTCGGCCCGCAGCTCCGGCACGTCATGGAGCACCAGGTCTATCCAGGCTTCGGGGTCGGCCTCCGGCAGCGCCAGGTCGGCGGCGTTGGGATGGTTGAACGGCAGGTACCACCTATGGCCGACGCGGACAAAGCCGAGGCGGCGCAGCCGGTTGACGGCCTGGATTTCCCCCATGGGATCACGCACCGCCTCCAGCAGGCGCCCGTCCTGCACCACCACGTTCTTGGTGGCGTCCGCCGGCAGGACCACGTCGCCATACCGCCACGTCAGCTGGGCCAGCGGCGTGCGGGGCGCAGGCCCCGGCATCCGGCCCTGCATCGCCTGGCGCCCGAGCGCCGCCAGGTTGGCGCGGGCATAGGCGTCGTGCGGCGACGGCGGCAGCGCGGCGGACAGCAGGCGCAGGCAGGGCTGCAACGGCGCCCGCACCTGCACCGGCGGCGCCAGCAGCGCCGGCTGCGGCAGCGGCTGTTGCGGGGCGCGGCGGGCCAGCTCGGCGGCAACCTGCCCGGCCAGCGCCGGGGCCAGCGCGGGGGCGGACAGCATCGCCCGCACGATCCGGTCCGGCAGCCCGGCCTCCACCGGGCCGACCGCGCCAGTTCCGGGGTCGGCGTACCAGGGACCGGCCAGCAGCATCGGCACCAGCGGCGTCGGCAGCTCGACATGGGGGCGCTGGCTGCCGTCCTCCGCCAGGTCCCAGGCGATGCGGCCCGGCACCGCGGGCGCCTCGTGCAGCGCCGGGCCGTCCCAGGCGCCCCAGCGGCCCCGGCCCGTCGCGATGATAGCGCGCAGGGTGTCGGCAAAGCCCTCGCCGGTGCCGTTCACGGCGACCGCGCGCAGGATGGCGCGATCGGACGGGCGCAGGAAGCGCGGCGGCTGCGGGGCGTGCGGCTGGTGCTGGTAGGCCCTGGCGCCGCCCACGGTGCCGTCCCGGCGCAGCTCGATGGTTTGCAGGTCGAGCTTCGGCCCAAAGCGTTGGGACGGGCTGCTCAGCACATAGAGCAGACGCTTCCGCACGCCGGACGGATAGTCCTCGCCGTCTTCCGTTTGGGCGGCTTGCAGGAGGCGCAGCCATGCCTCGACCTCGTTCGGCAGCGGCACGCTGGCGGGCGCAGCCGCCTGCTGCGTCCTACGCCGGTCGTCGTTCTCCGCGTCCATGTCCACCTCGATCCGGCCTCCGGCATTAGGATACCCTGGTCGTGACAGGAAGGGGAGCGGGGACCGGATAACGCCCGCGGCGTCCGGCACGGAACACTGTCACCGTGCGTATAACAATTTCTTGCGTGCCAGGCAGGTTTCCGGACGCCCTCCACCGTTGCGCGGCAACCGGAGGGTGACTAACCAGGAAAGGAGATGGCGCACGCGACCTCCGATCCGGGCATCCCGGAAAGCCGTGCATTGACCGGCCTGCGCGGCATCGCGGCCGTGCTGGTGGTGATGCACCATGCCAGCCTGCACATTGGCGGCACCGGCCTCCCAGCCATGGGCGAGTTGCTGCGCAGGGGCTACCTGGGCGTGGACCTGTTCTTCGTTCTGAGCGGCTTCGTGATCTCCATGGTCTATGGGTTCTGGTTCACGGGCGGGCCGCCGGGTGCGGCCCTGCCGGGAACGGGCGGCAAGGCGGGCCAGGACCGGACGGACACGGCCGGCGCAGTCGCCGTGTTCCTGATGCGCCGCGCCGCCCGAGTCTGGCCGCTCCATGCCGCCGTGCTGGCGGCGCTGCTGGCGGATGCGGCGCTGTCGGGCGGCCCGCTGCCGTCCCCGCGCTTCGCCCTTGCCAACTTCATGCTGGTGCAGGGGTGGGGCGTCAGCGGCGAGATCAACGCCCCGGCCTGGTCGGTCAGCACGGAGTTCCTCGCCTACCTGCTGTTCCCGCTGCTGGCCGGGCCGGTGCTGCGCCGGCGGTGGGGAGCGGCGCTGGGCCTGGCTGCGGTGGCGGCGCTGCTGGCGGCGTGCCTGGCGCTGGCGCCGACGGGGCCGGGCCGGCGCGGGCTGCTGGACATCTACCAGAACTATTCCGTGCTGCCGGCGATGCGCTGCCTGGCCGGGTTCCTGCTGGGGATGCTGGCCTGGCGTGCCGGGCAGAGGCCGGAAGTGGCGCGGCAGGCCGCCCGGCCGTGGGTCGCGCCGGGGACGCTGCTGCTGGCGCTTGGCATGATGCTGGCCGGCGCGGGCGACCTGCTGGTGCTGGCTCTGCTGCCCGTCATGGTGCTGGCCCTGCATCACGGCCGGGGGCGGGCCTGGCGCCTGTTCACGGTGCAGCCGCTGCACGGGCTGGGCACGCTGTCCTATGCGATCTACCTGATCCACTACGCGCTGCTGCCGGTGCTGGACGGTCCCGGGCCGGTAGCGGCAAGGCTGGCCCTGTATGCGCTGGCCACCCTGCTGCTGGCTGCCCTGGCGCACCAGCTCGTCGAGCGGCCGACCCGCCGCCTGGTGCGGTGGATGGGCGAGGCGGTGGTGATGCCCGTGGCCCGCCCCGCCTTCGCCCGCCTGGCCCGACGCGGCTGGGCGTGGCGGGGATGACGCCGGGAGCGACGGTGAAGCAGGCCCTATGCCGCCAGGGGGCCGGTCAGCGCATGTTCGCCCGCCAACTCCCAGGGACCGCCGAGGTAGTGCCACAGGCGCAGCCCCACCGCCCGAACGGCGAACGGGGCGAAGCCTGCCTGCATGGCGTCGCGCAATGCCCGCGCGGCCTCGGGCTGCGCCTTGTTCTGGATGGTGACATGGGGGCGGAAGCCTTGCGCGTCCTGCGGCGTCAGCCACGCCTGCCAGGCCCGCGCCAGCCGGGCGCGAATGGCCAGCAGCTCCGGTGCGCGCAGCTCGTAGGCGACGCCGCGGCCGAGGAAGCGCAGCCCCGACGCTTCCACCGGGAAGGGCGGCACCAAGACGGCCTCCGCCGCAAGCAGGGCCTGGATGGCGTCAAGCTCTGCGCCGGGCAGGTGGTGGAACAGGGTGACATGGGCCGGCACCAGGTTGCGGTCGGGCGGGAAGTGCAGCGTCCGCAAGCGGTCGAAGCGAGCCTGGTCGTCGGGATGCAGCGCCAGCGTCAGGATCAGCGGCACGGTCATGGCGAGACTGGGCACCGCGAGACCAGGCGCTGCAAGGGCAGGCATCGCAGGGCCGGGCACGGCGGGACCGGGCATAGCGGGGCCGGGCGGTGACGGATGCGGCCCTGGACCTGGACGGCCCGGAGCGGACCAGCGCGGAACGGGAGCGCCTGGCCGGACGCTGGCTGGAACTGACGCGCACCGTGCTGCCCGGCATGGCCGCGGCGCAGGGCTGGCCCATACGGTTCGACCACTGCTTCATGCGCGTGTGCCTGGACGCCGCCATCGGCCGTCCCTGGCACGAAGCGGTGCGCCGCCCGGCCGTACGCAACCTGGAACTGCACCAGCTTCGCGCCGCCGTAGCGGTTGCAGAGGGGATCGCCGCCGATCCTGGTACGCTGCCGCCGTTGAACGAAGCCAGCCTGGCCTGGCGCCGGGCCGCGCGCCAAAGTCAGAGACCTCCCGGTGCGGAGAGAGGCGCCAAGCACGGTGCGAAGCCTGCTCCGGCGGGCACCCGTCCAGCCCGGTCCAAGCCGCCCGGCCCAGGCATGTCCTAACGCGCCCGCGGCCCGGCCGGACGGGTTGCCGGCACGCGCGGCGGCGTCCGCACCGAGCGCAGTGCGCCGCTGCAAGCCCCGTCCTCCCCGGTGCCGAGCTGGACCAGCGGCAACAGCGCCGCGAGCGGCGTCAGCACGACGCCGAGCGCCACGGCGGCACCGGCCCGCTCCGCCATCACCGCCGCATCCGGGCGCACGCTGGGCGCGGCGAAGGTGCCGGTGATGTTGATCGGCGCTTGCAGGGAGCCGACCGAGAAATGCTTCGACTCGGTTTCCAATTGCAGCCGCAGCGCCTCGTTATACAGGCTGAGCGACCCCTTGCCGGCGACCCGGTCCTCGTTGGTGTCCAGGAACAGGGTGCGCGCCGTGGCCAGGCCGCGCTGCATGGTGAAGTCGAGGATGAAGCACTGTATCTTGGCGCGGCTCGGGATGCCCAGCGCCGAGAGCAGGGCGTTGCCGAACTGCAGGCCGGACAGGTCCACCAGCAGCGCGCTCACGTTGCCGCCCGCTCCCATGTAAAGCTTCAGCTCGCCGTTGCCGGTACCGAGGATTTCCGCCAACGAGGCGCCCGACCCCTGGATCACCGCCCGCCCGCCGATGGCCCCGGCGCCGCGCGCGACGCCGGTCGCGGACAGCAGCTTGTCCACGTCCACCCGCTGGAAGTCTATGGCCATGTTGGCGCGCACGCCGGACCCTTGCGGCGCCAGGTCTATGGTGCCGGTGATCTGGCCGCGGCCGATGCCGAAGGCCAGCGGGTGCAGCTTCACCGCGCCGTCCACGATGTCCATGTCGGCGCGCATGTTGTCCAGCGGCTGCGACCTGCCCTGGATGCGGGCGGCGCTGTATTTCAGGTGGACGTCGGCGACGGTCAGCTTCGGCAGGCTAATGGGCATGTCGGGCAGCACGCGGCCGTTCGGGCGAGGAGCCGCGGCCTTGGTGCCCTTGCCGGCGTCGCCGGGTTCGGCGCCGATGAAGCCGCCGAGGTCCTTGAGGTCCACCAGCCGGGATTTCAGGTCCGCCGTCAGCACCGGGCGGGGCTTGCTGGTGTCCACCTGCAAGTCGCCCGCCAGGTCGCTGCTGCCGACCTTGCCAGTGGCGCCGGTGAACCTGATGGACCCCGGGCCATAGTCCAGCCGCCCGGCAATGCGGTAGGCCGGCGTCTTGGGGATGGCGATGCCGGTCAGCGGCAGCAGCAGCGACATGTCCGGCCCGGCCAGGTCCAGCTTCAGGTCGGCCCCGGCGAACGCCAGCGGGTCCTTGACGGTGCCGGTGAGGGACACCTTGGTCGGGCCGTTGGCGACCTGCAGGTTGACGGGATAGGGCGTCTCGTCGCGCAGGGACAGCAGGGCGCCGCCGGTGAACTGCGCGGTGATCGGCTGGCCGGCATAGGTGCCCTTGGCACTGGCCACGATCTGGCCGGGCTGGCCGGACTTGTCGCCCTGCTCGTCCTTGGTGGCGATGTCCACGTTGAAGTCGGCCCGTAGCTTCGCGGACGCGACATGGGCATGGCCATCGTTGATCCGCAGCGCGCCGATCTTGGGGCTGGCTGTCGGGTCGGACGGCGCATCGCCGCCGCTGCTGGGGAAAGTCCAGTTGTTGCGGCCGTCGGCTAGTTGCTGCGCGTCCACCTTGGGGCTGTCCACGGTGATTGCGGGGATGACGATGCGGCGCCCGCGGATGTAGGCCATCGCGTCCACGTCCACCTGCAGCTTGTCCGCGGTGGCGAGGTTGCCGCCGCCGGGCCAGCCCTCGGGGTTGCCGATGGTAACGCCGTCCGCGACGATGTGCGGGACGAGGCCCAGCTTCACGTGCAGGTGCGTTATGGTGACGGGCCGGCCGAGTGCCGCCGACGCCTGCTTGTCCACGTAGGGGATCAGCCAGTCCCACTGGAACAGTGCGACCGCAAGCGCGAGCAGGCTGGCCACGCCGCCCAGGACCCAGGGCCAGCGGCGGCGGCGCTTCATGCCTAACGCCTTGCCTGGCGTCTTGCCTGGCACCTGGTTCACGGCCGGATCCGGCTTGGCGCCTGGCTCCGGCTTCGTCTCTGGTTCTTGGTTCGTGTCTGGCATGGTCCGGTAACGATGCGCGGCGGTGCCGGGTTGCCTTGCATGGCCGTGCCGGCGTTGTCACGATGCAGCCGTATGGCAGGACGGGACGCCGCCGATGATCCACGAGCTTCGCATCTACCGCTGCCTGCCTGGCCGCCTGCCGGCGCTGCTGCAACGGTTCGAGACGATCACGCTGGGCATCTGGAAGCGCCACGGCATCCGCCCGGCCGGGTTCTGGACGACCCTGGTCGGCGAGTCCAACCAGGACCTGACCTACCTGCTGGCCTGGGAGAGCCTGGCCGAGCGGGAGGCGAAGTGGACCGCGTTCCAGTCCGACCCCGAGTGGATCGAGAAGCGCGCCGGGACCGAGCGCGACGGCCAGATCGTCGCCAACATCAGCAGCAGCCTGTTGCAGCCGACCGCCTTTTCCACGGTGCGCTAGGCGTGCTCGACCTTGCGGGCCACGGTACGACCGTCCAGTGGGGAGGGTGCCGGTGGTGCTGACGTTCTTCTTGACGGACGTGCCGGACAACGCCGGGACGCTGGTCGCCACCACGCACCGGGCCGGGCTGACGGGCGCGAACAGCCGGGCGCCGCGGCTGCGGCAGGTGCTGCTGGCCGATAGCGGCGGCGCCGTGCTGGGCGCGGCACTGGGAACCGGCACGGTCACGAACTGCGTCAAGGGCGCGGCGGGCATCCAGGCCGGCGGACGGACGGGGCTGGTGTCGCCGGTGCGGCGGGGCTGTTCTCGGCGACTCTTTTCCTGGCGCCTCCGGCAGCCAGCATCCCCGGTTAGGGCACGGCGCCCGCCCTGGTGCTGGTAGCGCTCCTGATGGCTGCCGCGCTGCGCGGCCTGGTATGGGACGACATACCGGAGTCGCTGCCGGGGGTGGTGCTGGCGGTGGCGACTCCGTTCACGTTCAGCATCGCCGCAGGCATCGGGCCGGGGTCCATCGCCCCTGCCGTGGTGAGGGTAGTGGCCGGGTAGGGGCGGGAGGTCGCCGGGGCGATACGGCTGATCGGCGGGGCTTCACTGCTGCGCTTCGTTCTATAGGAAGGGCCATCGGCTCCTGCCCGCTCCCTCTCTCTCCGGGAGAGGGCCGGGTGAGGGAAGCCGCAAGCGCATCGTGTCCCGATGGCAGGGCGGTTTGCGCCATGTTCGGCACGCTCGGTCCTTGCCGCTTCCCTCACCCCGGCCCTCTCCCGGAGGGAGAGGGGGCAGAGCAGAGGGCTTGACGTATCCTGCCGCGGCGGTCCCCATCCCGGCCTGCACCAAGGACCATGCCCATGCCGCTCAAGGCCGCCGTCATCCCCGTCACGCCCATCCAGCAGAACTGCGCCCTGATCTGGGACGATGCGACGATGCAGGCCGCCGTCGTGGACCCCGGCGGCGACGTGCAGCGCATCCTGGAGGCCATCGGCACCCTCAAGCTGCAAGTCGGCCTGATCCTGTTGACGCACGGTCATATTGACCACGCCGGCGGCGCCGCGGAGCTGCGGGAGGCGCTGCCCGGCGTCGAGCTGCTCGGCCCCGATGAGCGTGACGCCTTTCTGCTGGACGGCCTGGTGGAGGCCGGGCGGCAGTACGGCATCGTGGGTGCCCGCGCCGTCCGCCCTGACCGCTGGCTGCGGGAGGGGGAGCACGTCATGCTGGGCACGCACCGCTTCGACGTGCTGCACACGCCGGGGCACACGCCAGGGCACGTGGTGTTCGTGCAGCGGCAGGCGGGGTTCGCGCTGGTAGGGGACGTGATCTTCCAGGGATCGGTCGGACGGACCGACTTCGCATACGGCGACGGTCCGGCGCTGCTGCGCTCGATCCGGGACAAGGTGATGCCGCTGGGGGACGCGATGGCGTTCCTGTGCGGGCACGGGCCAGGTTCGACGCTCGGGATGGAGCGGCAGGCCAACCCGTATGTGCGGGAGGCGCTGGCGCTGCAGGGCTGACGCCGCATCCAGCCGGACCTGCCCGTCCGGCCAACACCTGCAGCGCGCGGCGTGCGGCTATGCCGCCCCGCCGAACTGCACATCGTGCAGCCGGCGGTAATGGCCGTCCCTCGCCATCAACGCCGCGTGCGACCCCTGCTCGACGACGCCTGCGTCCGACACGACCACGATCCGGTCCGCACCCCGCACCGTCGCCAGCCGGTGGGCGATCACCAGGGTGGTCCGCCCCTCTGCCAGCTCGGCCAGCGAGCGCTGGATCAGCTGCTCGGTTTCGCTGTCGAGCGCGGACGTGGCCTCGTCAAGGATCAGGATGGGCGGGTTCTTGAGGAAGATGCGCGCGATGGCGATGCGCTGCTTTTGGCCGCCCGACAGCCTGGCGCCGCGCTCCCCCACCTCGGTGTCAAGGCCCGCCGGCAGCGACGCGACCAGCTCCGCCAGGCGGGCGCGGCGGATCGCGTCCCGCACGTCGGCCTCCGAGGCGCCCAGCCGGCCATAGGCCACGTTGTCCCGGATGGACCCGGCGAACAGGAACACGTCCTGCTCCACGATGCCGATCTGCCGGCGCAGGCTGGTGCGGGTCATCGTCCGCACATCCATGCCGTCAATGGTGATGCGGCCCGCGTCCACGTCGTAGAACCGGGGCAGCAGGGAGCAGAGCGTGGTCTTGCCCGCGCCGGACGGCCCCACGACCGCAACCGTCTCCCCGGCCCGCAGCTCCAAGTCCAGCCCGCGCAGCACCGGGCGGCCCGGCTCGTAGCCGAACACCACCTGCTCGAACCGGATATCGCCGCGCAGCGGCGGCGCCTCGACCGCGTCCGGCGCGTCCTGCACATCCGGCCGCAGCGCCAGCAGCTCGCGGTAGCGGCGGAAGCCGGCCAAGCCGCGCGGGTAGGTCTCGATCATGGTGCCGATCTTGTCGAGCGGCCGGTAGAACACGCCGACCAGCAGCAGGAAGGCGACGAAGTCCCCGATGCTCAGCCCGCCGTGCACGATCAGGACGGTGCCGGCCAGCATGACAACAATCTGCACCAGCCTCATGCCGAGGTAGTTCAGGGTCAGGCTGGTCGCCATCAGGGCGTAGGCGCCGATCTTCTCGCGGCGGTAGGCCGCGTTCTCGACGGCGAACAGGGCGCGCTCGTGCGCCTCGTTGGCGAACGCCTGCACCACGCGCACGCCGCCCACGTTCTCCTCGATGCGGGCGTTGAATCGGGCGACCTGGCGGAACTGCGCCCGCCAGCTCCGGTCCATGCGGGCGCCGTAGTGCAGGGTCAGCCAGGTCGCGACCGGCACCACCACGGCAGCCACCAGCGCCAGCGGCCAACTGACCAGCAGCATCAGCATGAAGGCGCCCAGAAAGGTGAGCAGCGCCACCAGCAGGTCCTCCGGCCCGTGGTGCGCCACCTCGCCGATGTCGGCCAGGTCGGTGGTGACGCGGCCGACCAGGTGGCCGGTCTTCTGCCCGTCGTAGAACCGCATGGACAAGGCGTGCAGGTGGTCGAAGGCCCGGCGGCGCATCTCCGTCTCGATCCCGATGCCGAGCACATGGCCCCAGTAGTTCACCACCGCCAGCAGCCCGGCGTTGGCCAGGTACAGGACCAGCAGGCCGCCGATGGCTAGAAGGATCGGCCCCATCGCCCCCTGCGGCAGCAGCCGGTCAATGAAGGCCCGCACCGCCATCGGGAAGC
>JAABUN010003450.1_pt1 | contig 24431 bp, 14 predicted proteins | sample 5559311 | NCBI WGS metagenome assembly JAABUN01 (sample SAMN10711877, study PRJNA513370) | rock metagenome | isolation source: Antarctica rocks | place: Antarctica: Victoria Land, Siegfried Peak sud
GCCACTAATTAGAGTACTGCTATTCTGCCACAGATTACTTCTTTCAAAGAAAGACAACTATTCCAAATGTCATTTCAAAGAACTTAAAAATCGCGATTTTTATCTGTGCCTCAGGATGACAACAGTAAATTGCTTCGTTCCTTACCAATGACGAACAGCACTTGTCAGGCTTAGCTTGTCGAAAAGTACTTGTCAAGCTGAGCTTGTCGAAGGGTACTTGTCAGGCTGAGCTTGTCGAAGCCTTGTCGAAGCCTTGATTGGCTAACGAATAAATGATGAACAATCCTTCGACAAGCTCAGGATGACAACAGTAGGAATTGCTTCGTTCCAGCCCAAAAAATCTACTATTCAAAATCCGGTATATTCACTCTTTTACCATTATTCATAGCTGATTCATGCGCACAAATTCCGGCACAGGTGTAATTGGCAGCGACATCAGCATCAACAGCCGAATTACGGTTTTCTACAATTGCTGCAATAAACTCCTGCACAAGATGAGGATGTGAACCACCATGCCCCGCACCCTGCAGAAACGATACGTGACTGGGGTCGTCTATCTTTTCCCTTTTAGTAAAATTTGCAATCTCGGGAATAAGCATTTCATCTGTATCTGGTACATCTATTCTCCTTGCATTTTCACCTCCATCAAAAATCACATGACTTTCGTCCTGCAGTTGCTCCCACTCAAAAGACATCTTGGTTCCATACACATCATAGCTTTCCCTGTATTGCCTTACCACATCAAACAACGATCTTGTTGCTTCTGCAATAACATCAGAATTTTTTAAAGTGAACGTAGCTGTTTCTACAGCGAAAGGTGAATTATATCTCTTCGTGAGATCCTCACTTAAACGGCCCGAGCCATGACATACAACTGTTTCTGCTTTCGTATTATTAATTCTTAAAAGTGGTGATATAGCATGCGTTCCGTTAAGCATTGGAGGAAAACCTTTCCAGTACTCTCCCCATCCTTCCATACTCATATCCTGTATATGCGATCCTCTTACAAATTGTATGCGACCGAGCTGACCACTTTCTGCCAGTTTCAACCCGTATAAAAACTCCCTTGTATATAAAGCAGTTTCCATCATCATATAAACCTTGTTCGCCTTTCTTTTGGCTTCTACAATTGCTTTGCAATCTTCAACCGTCATTGACATAGGAATGGTGCATGCAGTATGTTTATTTGCATTGAGTGATGCCAGTTCCATCTTTGCATGTTCAGGAACAGGCGTAACAATATGTATTGCATCTACATCATCCCTGCGGGGAACATCATCAAAATTTTCAAAACACAGGTCTTTATCAAGATTAAATTTGGTTGCAAGCTCATCTAACGTATTCCTGTTGCGGGTGCAGATTCCTACCCTTTCAATATTTGGATGACTTTGATAAATCGGAATAAATTCTTTACCAAAACCCATTCCTACAATAACTACTGTTATTTTTTTACTCATAATGTTGATGATTTTTTATTTATATCAAGGTTATAGATTAAAGGAACCCCCAAACCCCTTAAAGGGGAGTAAGGAGTATAACTTCTACCCCTTGAAGGGTAGTTAATAATTAATATTTCTATTTGTGTGCAACCCATCTCACCGCATTTCTTAATAAATTTTGATAAGGAGCAATGTCATGAGACTCTGCATCATGGCCTAATGCTATCCCAACAATTCTTGCTTTCGGATGCTTTATAACAAATACGGAAGGATAAATTTTATCAGAACCTGCAGCGCTTGCATTGGCTAATACTTCCACGCCTGCACCTGCCGGATCGGGTATATAATAATATAGTTCGTCCTTAAGCGTAAATTTATTATCAACCCCTTTAGTAACAGGATGATTTGTGTTTACAACATCTACATCAAAACTACCATACCTGTTGTGGCCTCTTGAGCCTCCGCTTACCAATTGCAAATTGTATTCGGGCCAGTCTTTCCAGTTATACCACAAACCTGCATGTCCCACAACAAGACCTTTTCCTGAGTTTGCATGATTCATAATAGCCTGTCGAACCTGTGGGTTACTGATTGGTTGATTAGTAACGGTGTACAAAACATCAGCATTGGGTAAAAAATAAAGTATTGAGTCGGGATTGCTGGTATAAGTTACCGTTGCAAATCCATCTCTTTGTAAAGTTTCGACATCGGCTTGTTTATACCACCTGTTGAAATCATGCGATGAGCCGCCTCCAACTATAAGAACGCTGATGCCTTTTGATTTCTGTGCACCTGAAGCGGAACTTACTTTACATTGAATTTGAAATAAGGCAAGAATTATTAGAATGCTTAAGAAGTAAAGTTTCTTTTGAGATGCGTGGGCGAACAAATAGTTATTCATATTTTTCTTATTTATAGTTGTTTAAGCGAGCAAGCAATCTGCTTGTCATCCTAAGCTTTTCGAAGGATTGTTCAGCATTCATTCGTTATCCAATCAAGGCTTCAACAAGCTCAGCCTGACCAGAACTCACTGAGCCTGACAAGTAATTTCAGCCTTACAAGCATTCTTCAATGATTCATTCAAAATTATATCATCGTAACCTTTATCAATCATTTATTAATCCATACCATTTGGGTAAAAGCGCCATTAGCTGCTGCATCCCAAACTTCTACCCTCACCCATTTCCGGTTTTTTAAATTGGTACTAAAAGTGAACTTCTTCTTGCCAAAAGCATATGTATCATTTAAGTTAATCCTTTCACGGTAAACCTGCTGTCCATCCCCTGAAACAATCTCGGCAAAATTTAAGGGAAAGGTCCAGTCTATCGTTAGCTCAATTGCTGTTTTACCTGTTGTAGGAATCGTAGTTGTCTCACCTGATTTCTTACCATTTACTGTAAAAGCTGGTATCAATATTTCACCTGTTGTAACAAAGAACTTTCCGTTTCGTATCACATCCAGAATTGGTTTCCAGCCATCCTGATAATCAGGCAGTTTATCAAGCTGAATATAGTTGACGTTTAGGTGCGCATACATTTCATTCTGGTGGGTGATGGTAAAAATATCACACTCGCCTATCACATGTTTTTTAAATCCCCAGTTAGCCATATCATCCATAAGGTTGAGCACACGCTTACTTAAAGTGGGAATAGACAAATCAGCAGGTATGGCCTTCCATGCTGCGCCCATAAATGTTTCAGACTTAAAGAAGTCTTCATTTTTATACGCATCCGGATAACCTGTTGAACTTTTTGTTCGTGCATGGGCTGTCCATGCTAATCCATTCTCCAGCTCAAGTAATTTCAACATCTCGTTCTTATCGCTAACACGATAGACTTTACCATACTTAGCATCGTTGCTGACAAATGGCATATCAGGCTTCCGCGACATAATCCAATACACAGGCCTTGGAAAAAATGCAAGCCAGTGGCCACCATAAAAATTATTAGCCTCCTCTCCGGGCAGCAAAAGAAAGTTTTTATTAGACAACCGTTCACATTGCCCAAATAAAGCCTCCAATTCTTTAAGTCTTTCTGCATCCGGCCCTTTAGGATGACCTGGTCCATGAAATTCTGCAAGGTGTACTACATCCACTCCTGCCTTTCTAAATACATCTACAAACTCCGGCAATTCCGGAATGGGCTTTCCTGCAAGCACCACATTCATTGTAAATTCATTATGAAAGTGGCTTTGAAAAGTTTTATATCCAGGCAAGGGTGGATAAGAATCATTATGCGTAAACTTCTTTACATCTTCTAAAGCTGAACCGGCATTATTGGTACTTAGCAGGCAAAAAAAGTTTAGCCGTTGTTGTGTTTTTGGCGGTGCATTAAACCAAGGCACATAACGCTTATCTCCTAACGGATCCTGCCGGATGCCAATACCAAAGCCCGGAACCATGTTCCTGTAGTTATTACCATACCATGTAAACTTTAGATTGAATGCTTCATCAAGCGGGTAAAAGTATTGATGTGGTGCTGGGAAAACGGCAAGGCTTCCATTACCATTCTCTCCTATTACCGTTCTATATTTTACTTCGAGGTTTTTGGCTGTGTCCTTCAGGTTTGCCGTGGTTGTCTGTAAAGTATCCTTCACGTCTGACCATGCAATATTATTCCAAACCTGTTGCCTGCTTACTAAACCCGCATCATATAAAATAGCGGTTGAATCTATATCGGTTGACATTACAGCAGCCACGTTAAATAAAGGGCTGCCATTATATAAAGTGATTTCGATGGCGCCTGAAAAAGAAGCTGCATTTACTTCAGAAAACCTTACAGTTGTACGTGATCCTGCACTTGATACAGCAGCATTTCGTTTTTCAAATTCAACAGAATAAGATTTATAAGGCCGTGTAGGAACCCTGTCAAAAAATACATCCCAGCCACCACTCGACGGGTCTAAAGTTCTTTTACCAATGGTTAGTATGAAAGAAGGATCAAGGTTGGAAGCAATGTCTTTAAACACCCCTCTGCTTGTAGTACTGATCTTTGAAAATAAAGGTTCATCCTTCTTTAAATTCAAAAGAAGCCTTGCTTTTTCTGACTTACCTGCAGGCCATGTTATATCAAGTAAATTATTTTTAACTGATACAACCGCTCCATTTTTTTTATTGAAGTTTGAAAGATCAACAGGTATTTGTGCTGTTACATAAAAGGATAAAAATAGAGTCAGTAATAAGAAACTATACTTCATTATAACAATAAGTTGAAAAGTAAATGAAAGTCCATATTTTATTTTTATGCTTCTGCAATGATGAATAGTTATACTTTGCACAGGATAAAGTTGAATGAATTATTCAACTCCTTCGGAGTTGTTAAACCTTTTCCTTTTATTAACCCCGGATTGCATCCCGGGCTATTCAAATTTTAGCCCTTCAGGCTATTAAACACTTTTACAATTTTTTATACAATAAAAATTTTCTTACTTATTCCACATCTTGTCCAGCACTTTAATAAAGTATCCGCCCACCACACTTCTTGCCTGGAAACCAACCATCTTACCGGTTGTAGTCTCGTGCCAATCGCTTATAGGCACACGTGATGTTGTTGATTCAGCAAACTTGTACACAGGATTAATAAAGGCTTTAAACTCGTTTTCGTTGTTGCTTAATGTTGCCGTCCATGTTATCCAGTCGGATTTGGTGTAAGTTCTGCGGCTGTCTAATGGTAAGCCATAGGTATTTTGTTTGGTAAGGTAATACGCTACCTCTTTGTTATATACTTCCTTTGGAAATATATTCAACCCTATCAGCTTATCCCATACAAGGTTATATTTCTGGCTCCATGTATTTTTATTATCAAAGGTCAATGCATAGTGATCTCCTGCATCAGCCATTACAGCCCATCTTGAAGACATATCTTTTGCAATCGCTTTATACTTTTCGGCTGTGTTCTTCTCTCCTAACATATCGGCCAGCATTGCATATCCGCCTAAACCTACAATGGCTTTAACCGATAGATTCGCGTTTCTCGCCAGGTGCCCGGCAAAATCATCCGTACATAATTGGTTGGCAGGATCAAAGCCTTCTTTACTTAAATACTCTGCCCATGTAGTTAAGGTTTTCCAATGCTTACGTGCATATTCTGCATTGCCTTCTGCTTTGGCAATTGCAGCAGTTAAGATGATCATATTACCACATTCTTCCACCGGCATATCTTCTCCATAAGTCTGTCCGTTTGCTAAGGGATATGTTCCTAAATCGTGAGCAGCAAAGGGTTTTGTCCATTTACCGCTTTCGCTGTAATAAAAAATACCGTTCAGCATGCCTTTCAATAATTCAGGATTATAGGCAAGAAATAAAGGCGCTGAAGGATAGGTAACATCTACCGTATTGATAGAACCATTACTAAAATTTTCTTTAGATAAAAACAATATTTCCCCCTGAGGACTCCTTACTAATTTATGTGCAGCAATAGCCTGGCGGTAAGCTATAACACACAGCTTTGCATACTCTTCGCCACCGGCTTTAAGCGCATCGGTATATACCCTGTTATCAACAGAATCGCATTTGGCTATAACTTTTGTATAATCCCTCGCTGCATTTTTTAATTCATTGTCTATTGTTGAGGATGCATCTTCCTTCCACCACGGTTGCAGGTTTTGATTGAAGTATTGTACCGAATACAAATCGTCGTATCCTAACATGATCATCTTTTCCTGTGCCTGCGCAGTTACCTTTTGAAGAGGAATGATAGTATTGAGCATTAAGCCTTTTCCCACCAAATTGTTTACTGATGTTTTGGAAGTAAATGCTGCTAAAAATTTATCTGCTGTTGTTATGCTTTGCATAGCATGTGTTGTGGAAGGAACAGCAACATACATATAGCCCCAGTCAATTCTTATATCATCTCCTTTCTTTTTCAACACAGGCTGATCTGTAGTGCCTGCTTTTAATATGGAAAGATTACCTGCTGCATACCGGCTTGCCGAAACCTGCTGACCTGGTACATCAACAGCAAGATTGGAAGAAGCCCCAAAATAAAGTTGTGCATCATGTGCCTTGCCATCATTAGAACTAACTTTAAAAGTGATGTAAGATACAGGACGTGACATTAAATCAAGATCACTCATTATTAAAGGTGACGTAAATGTGAGTGCAACATCAACCGGGCCGCAGGTGAGTTGATAAAGCGTTTGGGTTGCTTTTACTTCTATGCTTTTTTGTTTGGCAGCAACAGTAAGAGTACCTGGTTTTGGCAAGGGTTCATTCATAAGGCCGGCATCTAAATATGCACCACCTGCTGTATTAGCACAATGGATAGCTAATACGTTTTTACCTTTTATTAATTTACTTTTTACTTTTTCATCAACGGGAAAATATTCAAATTTATTGTTCCAACCCGTACGGGAAAAAATTTGTTCTCCATTAAGATAGACTTCAGTATTGTCATCGTGATGCAATTTCAGATAAAGCTTATTAAAATTAAGGTCATTCAATACAAGCGATCTTCTTACCCAAATATCCTTGCTGCTCCAATATGTTTTTCCACGGTTCCTGTCATTACTAAAAGGGGCTTCGGTTGTTTTCCAGTCATTATCATTAAAATCTTTTTTCTTCCATTCTGCTGCAGGTTCTGCTTCTGTATATTTTACCGAATAAGATTTTTCATCTGATGCAGCAAGTACCGTTTTTAAAGGCTTTTCTTCATTACCCAAAAAGCGATACATTTTACCATCCACTTTTATCATACCCAATAATGAGTGGTCTGCACCCGTCCAATGTTTTGTTGTGGACGTATTTACTTCATCTGTAAATGACCACACGCTAAAATACGGGTCGTGTGTAATAAGCGGGTAAGCCGGCGCTTTATTAACCTGTGCAAATACAGTTTGAGCAACTAATAGAAGAATAATTGAGAGGACTCTTCTCATGAAAACTGTTTTATTTTTTAATGATGATTATAATTGTTATAGTCTTTCAAAATTTGGTTCTGTAACATTAGAGACTTTTCATGCAAAGCGCTAAGAAAAACAGGTGCAAAAGACGCAAAGAAAAAACTTTATTCCTTTACTTCTTTTCTTAGAAATAATAATAGAAAGACTTCTAACTAAATTACATTGACCTGAAGGTTGTAGTTATTCAGAGCCAACGTTGTATAATTGCCCGTTGCTCTGCTTTAATTTTTCTATAGGCATTTTCATCACTTTTCTATCGTAGGTCATAAACCCATTTACTTCACCTTCCACATCTGTTGTTTGGGTGTAAACTGCGGCTGATAAGCCCGCCTTTATCAATTCAGCAAGTCTGTCATTTAAACCGGCATATCGTTTAAATAACTCGTCGCTGTTTTTAAAACTCTGGTATCCCCAATTCTTGTCTTTCTGCCAGGTATGGCCTTCGATTGGCAAACCTAATCCGCCATATTCACCCAAAACAAGCGCTTGTTTAGAACCAAATAAATCCGGGCGTGGCATTGCAGGGTCAGGATAATTATGCAAGTCAAGTATATGTCCTGCAGGGTAAAAATTTCCACCACTTGCGCTATTCACTAATCTTGAAGGATCTTTTTTCATTGTCCAGTTAGTGATATCAACTGTTTTAAATTGACCCCATGCTTCATTAAAAGGAGTCCATACAACTATTGATGGATAATTATACAAAGCATCAATGATGTTATTCCATTCTTTACGGTAGTAACCCTCCGATTCAGGTGTACGTTCTTTGTCTGTTGCCCTGCCTAAAACTCCGGGACGAGGTTCCCAACGATTACCTAAATCGCCACTTGGCATATCCTGCCACACAAGCATGCCTATACTATCGCAGTAATAATACCAACGGGCAGGCTCTACCTTTATGTGTTTACGAATCATGTTGAAGCCCATTTCTTTTGTTTTAACTATATCAAACATTAAGGCTTCATCTGTGGGAGCGGTATATAAACCATCAGGCCACCATCCCTGGTCTAAAGGGCCAAACTGAAACACGAACTTGTTATTCAGCATCATTTTTTGAATGCCGCTTTTATCAGAAGCAATAGAACTTTTCCGCATAGCGAAGTAACTTTTTACTTCATCAACCACTTTACCATTTCGTACCAATGCCACTGTCAGGCTGTACAAAAAGGGATTAGACGGAGACCATTCAATGGGATTATTAATGTTAAGCGTTGCAGCGGTATCACCTATATTTTGTGCTACCATTTCAGTTTTGTTCCATGCCTGTATTCTTACCTTGTCTCCGGATTGAAGGTTGTTAATATTCGTCTTAATATTGATCGTTTTATTGTCAAGATCAGGAGTTTGGCGGGTACTAACTATATAAGTTTCAGGAACAGTTTCAAGCCATACAGTTTGCCAGATACCTGTAACAGGGGTGTACCAAATGCCTTCCGGGTTTTTTACCTGCTTGCCCCGTGGTTGAGGACCATCAGTTGTAGGATCCCAAACCCGTATGGCAATTTGTTGCTTTTCACCCTTTTTTAAAGCTGGGGTAATATCAAAAGTAAAGGGATCATAACCACCCTCATGCACACCTATTTCGCTTCCATTCACAAAAACATTTGTCCTCCAGTCAACCGCTCCAAAATGAAGCAAAACTCTTTTTCCGTCTTTTTTTGCTGAAAGAGTAATTGTTTTCATGTACCATAGAACACTATCCTTTCCAACTGTTTTTCCTACTCCCGACAAAGCTGACTCAACCGCAAAGGGAACCAGAATATTTCCGGCAAACGAAGCAGGAATGTTAGTCTGATTTTTTGGAAGAATGCTGTACTGCCAGAGTCCGTTTAAATTTGTCCAGTTCTTACGCATTAAGTGCGGTCTTGGGTATTCAGGTAAAGGGTTTGCGGGGTTTACTTTCTCCGCCCAGGGTGTTAAAATTCTATTGGCAACAGGTTTCCAGTTTTGTGCAAACGAACAAAAAGTAACTGTTATGGCAATAAGTGATAGAAATGTTTTTTTCATATTGATAATTAATCTTTACTAACAAATGGCAGGGTAAAATCTTAATCAGGTGTGGCTATAAAAAGGGTTCGCCCATTTCCTTATTCAGGTGATGGGCGACCACTCAGCTTGTTATGCTTTGCAAGAGCTAAAATGTTAACTTAACTAAAGGCGAATAAATCCGGTCTTCGACATTGGCTATTTTAATACCTACCCGTGCATACACATAATTTTGTGTTGGGGTAATACTGGGGATGGTTACATTAAGCGAAATATTGTTAGGATCAGTGATGGCTGATCCAGCCATAGTTGCACTGGCAATATTTGTTCCGTTTGAAACGAACTGTGTTTTATTTATATAAAGCCCTACGTTTTCGATATTTTTTGCATTGGTAGCATCCGTGATAATTTTCTCTGCTTTAAATGTAGCGTTCACTTTACCACCAGATGCAGCTATCTGTGGAGACCGGATCATATAATAAGGCGTTACCTCTAAATCCATAGTCTGGCTGCCATTCATATTAATAACTACTGTATCAGGATTTCCAGCCGCAGTTTTTTTCCATAAAAAAGGTCCCTGCCCATTAGGTACAATCAATTTGTACTCGCCATCAAAAAGAAGTGATGAATACGTTCCATCCGATGAAAAAGTCTGGCTGATAGGACCAACTTTACCAAAGCCATATTGATAAATTTGAAAAGGCACCTGATCTTTTTCCACTCCAAAAGTTTCTCCTTTATATACCAGTTTACCCGAGAGCATAGAAGAGGGCTGATCGTAATTATCCTTCTTACAGGATAACATAATCACACATCCTGTTATTAAAATATGATGAAGTCTTATTTTCATGTTCGTTTATTTAATAAGGTTAATAAGTGAGGGTACTTATTGATTGGGTTGTCTTAGAAGTGTAGGATTAGCTGCGATCAAATTATCGCCTATTTCACTGTAGTAATTACCCAGGCGGAAATAATTAAATCCTGTAACAACCGGTGGGCGAACTTCTTTAAATAACCACTTTCCATTATTTGAGCTGGCAGGGTCATAAAGCTTATAGGGCCATAAACCCCAGGGCTGTGTGCTTCTTTGTGTGGCTTTGCCAATATTGGTTAGTAAATCTGTAAGGCTGGTAGGTACTCCATCCCAAACCTGGTGGGCAATTCTCCAACGCTTATAATCAAATAAATTATGCCCTTCAAAGGCAAGTTCTACCCGGCGTTCGTGAACAATGCGGTCAAAACTCATATTGGCGGCCGTTAAAGGGGTAATTAATCCAGCACGGGCACGTACCTGGTTCATATAACCTACCGCTTCTCCAGGCTGTCCTAATTCAAATGCGGCCTCGGCAGCATTCAGCAATATTTCTGCATACCGGTAACGTATAAAAGCCACATCGCTTCCACGACCTCTTCGGCCCGAACCAACAGTTGGGTCAATATACTTTCGGATGTAAAAACCAGATTGTGTTCTAAATTCAAGACCACTTATTGGTCCATCTTTTCCCACTACCTGTATTGGGGTAGTAGTACCCGGCAATGCCTTTAATACGCCGGCTTCATCGCTTGTAAACACGTTACCATCTGCTAATTGATAACCTGCCCATATATCAACCCTTTTACCTTTAAAAAGGGCATTGGGCACCAGTACAGTACCTTTCAAACGTCCGTCCCTTCCGGCAAAAATATCATCTGCATTGGTATAGAAAATAGGATTACCGGATGCATCTCTTGTGGGCAGTGGAGCAAAGGTGTTATCCAACTTCTCAAAATTTTCTACCAGGTTCAAAGACGGGTTTAGCCGCCCTGCATCCCCGCCTTCATCTGAAATAGAATAAGGCTGGTTATTTACAGTATAGTTATGAACGCGGCCTCCTACTCTAAAATCTTCTATCCATATAGCTTCCTGGTTCACGCTGCTTTTATCTAAGAAAAGAGCGGCAAAATTCTCCGAAGGATCAGGAAGTGATTGATATAATTTATAAAAACCGGCATTGCCATTAATAATTTGATTAGCTGCATTTAAAGCAATGGTATAATAAGCAGCCGCCTTAGAAGCGGGTATCCCCACTTCGCCGCCCGGAAGGGTAACCTGAGGGGTATTAATAGCCCCATATTTTGCTATAGAAGCAGCATACAGAGCCGCCCTTGATTCTACAGCAAGCGCAGCAGCTTTTGTTGCCCTCGACTTTTGGTTTACATCAGCTGGCAATTGATTTTTTATCGCCTCCATTTCTCTGATGACAAAATCATAAATATCAGATTCTTTAGCCCTGGGAATTTGCAGGGAAGATAGATCACCTTTACCTGCATCATAAGTTAAGGAGGCCGTAATAAGAGGCACACCACCCATTCTTTTTACCAATTCAAAATAATAGTTGGCACGAAGGAACCGGCCTTCTGCCATAAACCTTGCTTTATCTGCTGCGGCAAGGGCAGTGGAAGCACTATCTCTTTCAATAAACAGGTTAAGCTCGCGGATATACGTATAATCCCAGGTTCCCCATGAACCGTAGCCAAAGTTTGTATTCCGGACAATACCATAACTGCCGTTTGCAGAGGGAAAGCTCTCCCCAAAATCGGCAAAACTGGCCCATCCGTTACGAAGATTGGAAAAATCCAACTGGCGGTTATACAAATCACCTAAAATAGACAGCACCAATGCAGGATCAGAAAAGGCTACCTCATTGGTTATAAGTGAAATAGGAGCAACGTCCAGAAACTCGCTGTCTTTTTTACAAGCCTGGCTAAAAAGGATTGTAACAAATGTTATTGCTAATAATATCTTTTTCATGAAAATTTTTTATACTTCAGAAACTATTTTTTTATAAAGAAAGATTAATGCCTACGTTAAGCACTTTGTTTTGGGGGAATTGAAGACCGTTGTCGTCAGCTACTTCCGGATCAATCCCATACTTTTTCAAATTGTCAATAGAGAACAGATTGTAAGCATTTAGGTAAACCCTTGCCCTTTGTATTTTTACTCTTTGCAAAAGACTTGCAGGAATAGCATAACCCAACTGTAAGGTTCTTGCTCTAAATTGTTTTATATTATGCAGCCAGAAACTGTTGGTATTATTATAATCGCTGTGACCGGTACCGATATTATACCGGTTTGCAGGGTACTTACCTGGTATCCATGCACTATTTACATCCAATACATCAGCACGATGCCATCTGTCTGTAAATATGCTATTTAAGTTGCCATTACCCTGAAAAGCCCATCTGCTCTCAAAGTTTGCATTCCAGGTATAACCTGCCGCGCCTGAAAAATCAGCGTTGAAATCAAAACTTTTATAAACCAACCCAATATTAAAACCAAAATTGATAAAAGGTTGGTCTCTTAAACCATATCCTATAGGACGTTGGTCAAGTCCATCAATCCTGTTATCACCATTTTGATCTTTATAAATCAAATCTCCTGGGATGAGTGTTTTATTTCCCTGTCCGTCAATGTCCACCTTATAATCATTAATCTCTTCAAATGAACTAAACTGACCTACTGTTTCCAAACCCCATGTACGTTGTGTGTAACGGTTTATAGTACTATTACGGTATCTATCCAAGGAATTAAAGTATAACTCATTATAGCTGGTTAAAGTCTTGCCTCGTGCATAAGACAAATTAGCGCCTACGTTATAGTTTAACCGGCCTATATTACTGTGGTAGGCCAAAGAGCCTTCTGCCCCAAATTGAGCGTCGCTGTTAATATTGAACTGAGGCAAACCAAATCCAACTTCAGTTGGAAGAATAATATCACTTTTACTTCCCAACAAACCGGTACGTTCTCGATAGAAATAATCTAATGTGCCCGTTAACTTGCTTTTAAACATGGCGAAATCAAGGCCAATGTCAGTTATCCGGCTTTTTAACCACGTAATATTGGTGATGGGTACGCCCTGATCTCTCGATACCACTACAGCGTTTCCATCTAGGATAGAATTTCCCTGGTTATAATTATATCCTGCCAGGTAACGATAAGGAGCAACGATTGGGCTGTTGTTTGGATTATCATCCCCTAATATACCATAAGAACCCCTTAGCTTTAAATCAGATAGCACACGACTGTCACCTATTAAGCTTTTAAAGAAAGGTTCTTGTGTAATCCTCCATCCTGCTGACACCCCTGGGAAATAACCAACACGACTGCCCGGTTGAAATAGATAAGAGGCGTCTCTGCGTACTGAACCTTCAAGAAAATAACGGTTAGCAAAGCTATAGGTAACACGGCCTAAATAGCCGATACGTGCTTGTTCAGCATCGGCATCATCATAGCGGTCCGTAATTGGAAAATAAATAAGCGACAGGTTGTTTGATATTGGTGAAGCATGCAACCAGTTTCTACGAAAATGATTATTTAGTCTTTCTGCTACTAACGTAGTCCCTATTGTGTGTTCGCCAAATGTGTTGTTGTAGTTTAACTGCCCCTGAATAGTCGTATTAATTTGTTTAATTTGCTCCCGTTCACGCCAGGGGTTAGTACTTCCGCCGGTAACTTTGTAATCCTCTGGTGTTGTGCCTGACGCCGGAATATAGGTATAAGCTTTATATGTGTATTCCTGGTTATTCAGCAACAAATCAGCTACATAATAAGAAGCAATACCCTTTAAACTTAACCCTGTAATTCCAGGAATTTGCCATTCTGCATTAAAATTGGTTTGTAAAACACGCCACTCCGATTTTAATTTACCGGCTAGGTTTTCGTGGAGGAAAGCATAATTAGATTCAAGGTGCGGACCGAGATCGTTTAAATAAGCAGGATTATCATTTGCGTACGGACGCTCTCTAGGAGTATTGCGCAAAACAGCCAGACGGGCTAAGAAATAATCATCGCCTCCCGGTACTCCCGGGTTTTGTCTTGTTTCCACCCTTCCGTTAATATCCATACCTACTTTAAAACTATTAGCTAACTTGGCCGTAACGTTGGATTGAATATTTGTGCGGTCGAACTTATACTCATGGCCTAACATAGATGCCTGATGTAAATTAGTGCCAGATACATAATAGTTAACCCTATCCGAACCTCCGGTTACATTTACGTTTACAGAATTTTGCGGAGCTCCACCATTAAGTATATAGTCCCTCCAATCAAAACTCCTGTAGGCCGCACCTGCACTTTCACCTTGCTTGTATAGATCAAGTTCAGCCTGCGTAATGTTAGTTCTGCCCGATGCATTAAAAATGTTGCTGTTTACTTCGGCATCAGCTCTATAGCTCATATAATCATATGAGTTGGTAAGCACTTTTGGAAAGCGGAAAAAGTATTGCATGCCTGTATAAGCATCTACATTTATACTGTTGCGGCCGGTTGTGCCCCTCTTAGTTGTTACAACTACTACTCCGTTAGCCGCCCTTACACCATAAATAGCGGCTGAGGCATCTTTCAGAATTGTGATACTTTCTATATCATTTGGCGCAAGATTATTAAACTGTCCGGCATCTTGTTGAATACCATCAATAACATATAAAGGAGAGCCCATATTTCGAATCTGAATGTTAGCAGAAGCACCCGGACGACCATCTGGCATACGGAAGGTTACGCCAGGCAATTTACCTGCAAGCGTACTGCTGACAGTAGAACCCCCATGTACACGTTCAATATCTTTTGCGGTAACGGAAGAAATAGCACCTGTTAAAGACTCCTTTTTTCGGGTACCATAACCTACTACCACCACTTCTCCTAATTCGGTGTTCGACTGCGATAAAGCAACAGTTAAATTAGTTTCATTTCCTACCCGCACTTCATAGGGGGCATATCCAACAGAAGAAAATACTAACACTGATCGGTTGTTTGCTACTCTAATAGTAAAGCTTCCATCGGCTCCGGTAACAGTGGCATTGCGGGCTCCTTTTTCTGCAACAGTAACATTTGATACACCAGCGCCAGTGCTATCCCTTACCACACCGGAAACCGGAGTCTTCGCTGCAGATTGAGAAAAACCAGCATGCATAATGGAGAAGAGGGACAAGGCAAGTAAAAGAAGCTTTCTTTTTTGCCATAAATTAATTGTGCCAGACGCCACCTTAAAGAGGGAGTGAGTAAAGAGTCTCATTTGAAAGCAATTGTTAGTTAAGAAAAATATTTAAGAATTTCATACTACTTTTAAGCTAAGCAAAAAGTAAAGAAATGAAATTAACGAATCTTTATTTAATCTGCAATATTATTGTTTTACAAAGATTTATTTATATTGAAAATTATTTTAGGGCTAATGTTTATACCCCAAAAACTATAGACGTCAATAATAAGGACAACTATTTTTTAGGATAAGCTGCATATATTTATGATAGGTTATTATATTCATTTTATTAAAGGTTTAGATTTACCCCCATGAAGTTTTATACGTTAACAGGCTTCACTAAGCTCCGCTAACTGAGTCACAATTTCATCTTCTGCAATTTTCTAATCTGCCTGTCATTAGAAGAAATATTACTTTTGACAATTGCTTTAAACGCACGGTAAAGAAAATACTTTTTATAAAGATTGATTAGTCGGCCTGTTTCAAAATTTAATCAAATTGTTTCAAAATTTATACGGCCAATGAAAATAGTTGATGCCGCCAAAATAAGTACCTGCTCAAATACCAGCTATCTTTTCGTTTAACATGGGAGAAATATCTTGCAAGTTGCGAAAAAAGAACGCCCAATAAAAGTATCCTAACCGGTAACACTTGATTAGCAGAATATCTTACTTCCTTGTTTTTAAATTTTGTGTCATAAAAGTCCCTATTTTCTTCCCTTCTTCTGCACCGTTTATTATGGCAGGCATATAGTGTATACCCCCATAAAAACGACTTATAGCTGCTTCTTCAGCCGCTTGCTTAAATGACTTAAATTGGCGAACAGGTAGCCCAAATTCCACTTCTGTAGAATCTTCATAAGAAAAATTTTGACCAAATATCTTTCCCAACATTACAGCCGAAGCAGTAGATATAACGCTATGTCCACTTGTATACTCAGGAAAGGGGGGCGTTTGCAACAATGGCATCCATCTGCCATCAATGTATTGGTTGATATAGGTTTCGGGGCGGACAACCTGGCTGCGGTATTTTTCATCCCAGCAACTTATAAATCCATCAGCAATAGTGATTGCTGCACACGCATAAGCTTCTAACGATTGAACAACATTTGCCGATGTTTTTTTGCAGGCAAGCCGGGTAATATTCATCCAATGACCACCGGGAGAAATCTTTTTAGAAGCATACATAACATGCCCATTAACGTTCATTCTAAAAGGATTGCAATCCCAGAAATTAGCTATTTCCATTTGCTCTGCCGACAAGTTCACTCCTGCATCCCGAACCAATAAAGCTTCTTTATAAAACTCGCTTTTTTTCTCAGTTGAAAAAGACGTTGCAGAGGATGGTTTAAATTGCTGTGCAGAGTCGATCAGGAAAGTTCTTATTTTATTCCAATGCGGTTCTACCGCTTTAAAGTATGCGGGCGGTGTTGGCTTCCATGATGCTGCATCGTTGGTTACTGCGTATTTAGAAAATGTTCGGGTTTGTTTGTAGTTGTCCTGGGCTGCCCAATCTATAATATGTTTTGCAATGGCTTGTCCATATGAAACAGAGTTGTTATAAACTTCTGAGGGTATTTCTGAATCTTTAAATTCCTTCATGATGCCTGCATAAAATGCATCTATCTTATCTTCTGAAACAACCATTGTTTTACCTACAGAAAGAATAGCCTGCACAGCAGCAATTGTATAGCTATAATCTTTACCTGTTTTAGGCTTTGGCAAAATCTTTAAGCCATGCAGTTGCCCCGCAAATGTTTTATAAGTTGAATTACCTGCAACAGCAGCTTCGTACCCCGCAATACACACATAAGCATAAGTACGGCCTGCTACCGGCGAAGAGTAAATATCATACACCATCACATCGGTTATTTGTTTAATAGCGCGGTGTATATAGTTTGCATTCTCTGTTTTGTCCCTCCAGCTTTTAATTTCTTTAGCCGATAGAGAAAAGGGTAAGAAAACAACGAACACCAAGGTCAGATACTTCATAACACCCCCCTTTTGACTCCTTTAAAATTAGTGACTGTTATCTTAACCGCTTCTTTCTCAATCGAAAATTTTCTGGACGATTGAGATAAATAAGTAGACCCATAATAAAATTCTACCCTGCGTTTTTTACCACTTTTGAAAGTTATATCTGCACAAAAATCATCGGGTTTAAGATCAATCCATTTTGCATCAGCCCTTTCTGCGTTTGCTGTTTTAGCATATACAAGCAAGCTATCCTGGTTCTGCGTAGCTATCCATATATCTTCATTTCTGGCGGTATGGATACGTGCCAGGCCTTTTGCATCTCCTTTTACAAAAAAACCACTTTCTGCTATTGGCACACTGTTAAAACCTCCTTTGCCGTCGCCCTTAAGCACTAATCCATTAAAGGCATCATGCCGTCCGCTATAAGGTTCCATTCCATAATCATTTCCTACCAACAACAAATCCAGGTTGCCATCACCATCCACATCTTCACTCATCATACCGTAAACCGGCGCTGCCTGGGCTTCAAGAGGCAAAGGTTTTATTTCAAATTTGCCGTGGCCCTTATTTTCTATATAGCTTGATCGCAGATCGTTAGCCATTTTTTTTATTGCACCTTGTTTATCCTTTTCACTCCATAAATCATTTATTGAAGCAAGGCCATAGGATTTATAGGTAGGATACTTCTTACGAATAGATACCAACTGGCTCGCCAGATCATCCTTTGTATGCATTGGAAAGAGTTTTCTGCTTCCGCCTGATGCTTTTAAATAACAAAACACCATGGCATCTAACGAACCATTATTATCGAGATCTTTTGCATAAAGCATCATTGGCTCGTTAGCAGTTGCACAGTAATTGGAATTAAGCCCAACATTTCCCGCCACATAATCAATATCACCGTCATTATCAAAGTCGCCGGAAACAAGGCTATTCCACCAACCCGAATGCTGGCTTATACCTGTTGTGCTATTTATAGAAACGAAAGAACTGCCTGTGTTTTTAAGAAAGGTTACCGGCATCCATTCACCCGTTAATACCAGGTCAATTTTTCCATCGTTATCAAAATCTGTCCATAATGCATCTGTCACCATTCCCAAACTTTGCAACTGCGGACATACTTGTTGGGTAACATCAATAAATTTTCCACCTACATTTTTATACAGGAAACTTTTAGGGTTAGTAGGATAAGCGCCTGCAACTACACGTCCGCCAACAAACAGGTCAAGGTCACCATCTTTGTCAAAATCGGCAGCACGAACGCAAGAGCCATTGGTTACTTCTTTAGGAAGAGCAAAAGTTGATTTTTGAAACTGGCCTTTTCCATTATTAATAAACAAACGATCCTGTGCAACAGGATTGTTTGGCGGTATTTCGTAACTGCCGCTCACTGTGTACAAATCAAGGTCTCCATCGTTGTCTGCATCAAAAAATAACACCCCCATTTCTTCTTCCAGTTCTTTTGGCATACGCACAATACGGGTAGTATCTAATGTAAAGTTTCCTTTATTATCCTGCATAAAAAACACACCCGGATTGCCCGATGTTCCGCTCAAATAAAAATCATCATAACCATTGTTGTCAATATCGCCAACGGCAATACCCGGACCGTATTGACTTAACTTATGTGGAAGAGTAGGCTGAATGGTATAATCAATAAAGTCAACTTCACTTGGTTTATAATGAATGTTATACCCATCGGCTACAGAAGTAAAGATCGATTTTTTAGGAGCGATTATTTCGTTATGCATTCCCTCACTATATGAAATGATAATGAGCTGATCTGCTTTTACATTAGTAAGTAATTGACTTTTGCCATCAGGCCATTTTACTTTTATTGAGTCGACGATGGAAATGGAACCTAAACCAAAATGTGCCCTGGCATCCACAGTGGATAAATAACCCCGGGTTGGCTGATGTTCATAATATTGTTGTTGACCTGCATAATAAACATGCATGGTTGCACCTATTGCATTTTTGTTTAACCCTGCTCCCAGCAGTTTTACTGAAAGTGTATGGGCAGACCCTTTTTTAGAAGTATTCTCATAAACAAAGGCTTCACTATTAATATTATTTATTATTAAATCCAAATCACCGTCATTGTCTATGTCGGCGTAAGCGCTGCCATTTGAAAAAGAAGGTCTTTCTAATCCCCAGGCCGCAGTTGTATTTTCAAATGTTATTCCTCCTTTATTTTTAAAGGCATAATTGTCAATTTTTACCACAGGCAGTGTATTTGCCTTACTAAGTGATAAATCTGCAGTTCCTCCACCCTGACCATTATCGTAGGATATATAATCAAGGTCTGTTACATCGCGTGGCAAACCATTTGAAATGATCAAATCACGAAAACCATCATTATCAAAATCGGCCACTAAAGGGCACCAACTCCAATCAGTTTGGTACATTCCTGCCATAAAACCTATATCACTGAATACAGGATGGCCCAGTGGGGTCATCCCGCTATTTAATTGCAATACATTCCGAACATATTGATGCTGGTACCCAAATTGACTGGCGTTGAAATAATTATAATACTCATTACCACTTAGCATTCTTTTTTTACGAAGATTATCTTCGGGCAACATTTCTAAAGAGATCAGATCGGGAAAGCCATCGTTATTTATATCTACTGCATCGCTGCCCATGGCATTCCATGCGGTGTGTTTAAAATATTCGCCTAACCTGTTTGTAAAAGTGCCATCATGATTATTAATGTATAAAAGATCGTTTGAAACAAAATCATTAGCAACATATATATCCGGCCATCCATCCATATTGAAATCGGAAATACATGCAGCATGCCCCCAGCCTTCTATTAAAATACCTGCTTCCTTCGATACATTGGTAAATGCACCATTACCATTGTTGCGGTATAACCTGTCAGTATTTAAAGCACCGCCATCGGTTATTTTAGGGCGAAAGCGTATCGGTGTTAGTGGATCATACAATTCGTTTGTTACCAGATACAAATCAAGGTCTCCATCTTTATCATAGTCAAAAAAATAGCCTTGTGTACTAAAGCCTGTGTCTGCTAAACCATACGCCTGTGCTGATTCTTTAAACACAGGTATGCCATCTTTATTAAGTCCCTGGTTAATGTATAACAGATTGGTACGAAGCAAAGGGTCTTTACGAAATGAAGCAGATACATAAATATCCAGCCAGCCGTCCCCATTAATATCAACAACTGAAACACCTGTACACCATCTTCCCTCACCCCCTGCTCCTGCCTCATTGGTTACATCTTTAAATGTCAAAGCTCCTTTATTGAGGTAAAATTTATTGGAGACCATGTTTCCTGCGAAGTACACATCCATTAAACCATCGTTATTAAAGTCACCAATACCTACGCCGCCTCCATTATAAATATTTGCCTGGCGAAGGATATTTAACGAATCACTCTCAGTAATTGTATTGCTGAAGGTAATACCGGTAAGCGAGGAAGGGAGCAATTTGAAGAGAGGATTACTGTTTTGAGACCAACCGAAAAACCCCTTCGAAACAAGCAACATTAGCAGAAAGAATCGAAAAGTAATTTTATAGCACATAGCACAGGTAAACAAAAGATATTTAATTACATCCTTTATTCAATTTCGATTATTAAAAATCAAAATTGTCGCAGAATTTTGTTAGTCCAAATATATCTTTTTATTAAGTACTCATTTAATTCAATACTGAAGATAATGTTAAAAGCAAGTTACCTGAAACACCTTTAAAAAACGGTTGAGCATTATCCTTATGGATGATAAGTGAAACTGCTTATATAGGTTTCTTGCTTTTTTAATTAATTAATACGAAGAGAAACAAAGTACCTCGCCCAAGGTAAACCCCCAATATTTAATTAAAAATAACAGTGGGTGATTTTGGGTATAAAGCTTCTGATCTCGCCCGTGAATATGGAGTTGAAGGCACAATAAAAAAACTACTTACTTATAAATAAGTGCTTTCTTTAACAATGATCGGCAGCTTCAATACAATCCGAAGAATTTCGCAAATGCTTATAAAAGACTACAAGTTGTAGGAGAGTTAATGTTTATTAAAAATAATATTCCTTAACTCTTATAGCGAGTTAAGGAATAATTATCTTATTTTCTAAAGTAAGGGATGAAGCTAATAACCTCTACCACCATCACTAAGTAATAGAATTTTAAATAACAATCACACTATTAGTACCGCCAAATTCGTTAGGATTATGTTTGTCTGCTTCAGGTTCATCAAGCCATTCAGATTTATTTACCCGGTATTTAAATTGGTGTTCGGAATTTATAGGTAAGGAAACATCGCAGGTAAAAGTGCCATCTTTTTTCTTACTCATTACAATAGAATTTTCCCAATCACTGTTTAGTCCTAATATTTCCACTGTTTCAGCATTTTCAGGCTTAAAGGTGAACTTGACTTTACAATAATCCTTTCTCTTTAAATAAGTTTTCTGTACCATGTTTACTTGTATTAATTGTATTAATTGTTTTATTACCCTTAATACTAACACCAAAAAAAGGTAACCCATACATCTTCAACAACAATTTCTCATTTGTTATTAACTACATAACTGCAATCATGCTTATCTCAACATTTACCCCCTTAGGTAATCCTTTTACAGCAACGGTTTCTCTTGCAGGATAATCGTCCGAAAAATAAGAACCATATACTTCATTCACCTGCGCAAAAAGATTCATGTCACTTAAAAAAATGGTCGTTTTAACCACATGATTAAAATTTATACCTGCCTCTTCCAAAATAGCAGCAAGATTTCTCATGCTCTGGTGTGTTTCGGTTGCCACGTCGCCGCTAATTAATTCATTCGTTTCCGGATTAATAGGTATTTGACCGCTTATATAGAGCACATTATTAGAAACTATCGCCTGGTTGTATGGGCCAATTGGCGCAGGAGCTTTAGCAGTGTTAATTACTTTTTTATTCATTAATTACGCTGCAATAACAGCCATTGTTTTTAAATTAATAGTATTATTATAGTTCTGTAGCACTTTTTACCCCGCCGGCACTTAGCCCGCCGCTTCCTGTATCCAGTCTGTCATCCGCCTCATTTGCCCTTCCTGTGGTTCTTGTGTTGTCGTGATAAGAGGTTGCAATGTTTCTGTTTTTATCGGAAGAGGTTGTTGCATCCTGGTTTTTTGGTTGATCATTATCCTGCTCATTCGCTGATGATTGAGACAGTGGGTTATCAGACTGATCGTTGATCTCGTCAAGTTCATCATTGCCTGATAAACTGCTGTTTTGCTGTTCTTCTTCAATACGTCCTAAAGAAGAGTTGGTTTTATTATACTGGTCATCTGAATTTTGACCTTGAATGTTTTCTGTCATAGCAATTTTTTTTTAAAGAATGAAATAATATCAATACAATTGAAAAACCCATGCCAGAGTTTATGAAATACGAGATACGAGATACGAAATAAGAGGTGCAAAATACTTATATGAAGAGCGCCAGTTCATCAACCATACTTGCAACATTAAAATAAAAAATATCCTTGGCGGATATTTTGCAGATACCCTTACTTTAGCATTTAAATCTTTCAAAAAGCTTCATGAGAAAAACTTTCCCTAAAAATCTGCCTGCTTTAATTTACCTTATTTTCATTTCTTCTGCAATTGGAAGCAGCAGTTGTAACAACAACAAACAGGAAACAAAAATAGCCGCTACTAACATAAACCAGAATTCAGGTTCCGATACCACAACGCGAAAAACCATAGATACCGCAGAGTACAACAAAAAAATGGTGTACCTGAGTAATGGCGATACTACAGGAAGATGGCCTGTAAAAGGAGCACCTTATCCTTTGCCTGGTGCTATTTTACCATTCAACCGTGTAGTGGCTTATTATGGTAACTTGTACTCAAAAAAAATGGGAGCATTGGGTGAGTTTCCAAAAGCAGATATGATGAAAAGACTTATGGCCGAGGTAAACCGGTGGTCGGCTGCTGATACTGTTATAAAATCAATTCCTGCCCTGCACTATATATGTATAACTGCACAAGGTGCACCGGGTAAAGATGGCAAGTATCGCTATCGTATGCCACTGGGGCAAATTGATACCGTAATAAACTGGGCAAAAGAAATTAATGCGCTTGTTTTTATAGATGTGCAGGTAGGTTTTAGTACGCTTCCCGAAGAGTTGCCTTTATTAGAGAAACATCTTTCGATGCCCAATGTGCACTTTGGTATTGATCCTGAATTTGCACTGGCCACAAAAGGTAAACGCCCTGGTTCTGTTGTTGGCATATACGACGCTAAGGATATAAATTACGCTACTAATTATTTAGCAGAACTTGTAAGAAAAAACAACCTGCCTCCCAAAATATTAATAGTACATCGCTTTACAAAAGGTATGGTAACAAATTACAAGGATATAAAATTACGGCCGGAAGTACAGGTTGTAATGGATATGGATGGTTGGGGACAACCTGCCAAGAAATTAAGTACTTATTACAGTTGGATAGCTCCCCAGCCGGTACAGTTTACAGGGTTTAAAATATTCTATAAGAACGATACGGAGAGATCGGGAGCTAAGGAAATTATGAAACCAGCTGACGTTCTAAATTTAAGACCTAAACCAATCTATATTCAATATCAGTAAACGTACTTACAAAAAATGTTTATCTTAATGAGATTATTTTTTTCAAGTTCAACTGCATGATCAGCGTTCAAAAGGTTAGTAAGTTTTATAACAATACAAAAGCTGTAGATAATATTTCTTTTGAAGTAAAGGAAGGTGAAACGCTCGTTTTGCTGGGAACAAGCGGTTGTGGCAAAACCACCACACTTAGAATGATCAACCGGCTGACTGATCCAACAAAAGGCAATATTTTATTAAACGGAACAGACATAACAAAACAACCGGCGGAAGAACTTCGCCGGGGAATTGGTTATGTATTGCAGCATCACGGATTGTTTCCGCATTATACAGTTACTGAAAATATTGCGGTTGTTCCTCGTTTAATGAAATGGGATAAAGCACGCATCGAAAAACGAACCACAGAATTATTAGAAAAGCTTCAATTACCTGCAAGTAATTATCTCTCATTATATCCTGACCAGTTAAGCGGTGGCCAGCAACAAAGAGTTGGACTGGCAAGGGCTCTTGCTGCAGAGCCACCTA
>JAABUN010003451.1_pt1 | contig 24428 bp, 25 predicted proteins | sample 5559311 | NCBI WGS metagenome assembly JAABUN01 (sample SAMN10711877, study PRJNA513370) | rock metagenome | isolation source: Antarctica rocks | place: Antarctica: Victoria Land, Siegfried Peak sud
CGGTGCATCGCAGCCCGCAGAAGGACTTTCGGCAGTCCGGTGACACCAAGGGGACGGCGCCGCTCTACCGGCTCTCAGCGGTCACCCAGGCCGTGCAGGACGGCACCACGGTCTACGTCTGCGAAGGGGAGAAGGACGTGCACGCCGTCGAGTCGCTCGGTGCCGTCGCCACGACGAGTCCGATGGGTGCCAGCAACGCGCATCGGGCGGACTGGAGCCCGCTGGCCGGTGCGCACGTCGTCCTCGTCCCAGACCGCGACGACGGCGGCAAACGCTACGCCAGCAACGTCCTGGCCCTCCTCGACGGCAAGGCCGCGTCGGTGCGGGTGGCGCTGCCCAAGGCCGGCAAGGACGCTGCTGACCATATCGCGGCCGGCTACGGGCTCGAGGAGCTCGAGCCGGCCGAGCTGCCCCAGCTCGAGGAAGCCGGCGACACCGAGGCCGACCGGTTCGAGGCCGCCGCCGCGTTCGCCACCGCCGTAGAACGGCAGGCGTACGACCTGCGGGTACGCGACGCGGCACGGCGCAAGGTGGCGGCTGAGCGCGAGGGGCACACCGAGCGGCCGCGTGCGGTCTCCCTGCGCGCCTTCCTAGCCGAGCCGGACCCTGAGGTCACTTACCGGGTCGACCGGCTGCTGCCGGCCGGTGGCCGCGTAGTGCTCGCGGCGCAGTGGAAGGCCGGGAAGTCGACGACGGTAGGCAACCTGCTGCGCGCGCTCGCGGACGGAGACCCGTTCCTTGACGCTTTCGCCACCGCTCCCGCTGGCAGCATTGTGCTGCTCGACAACGAGCTGGACGAGCGCACGCTGCGCCGGTGGCTGCGCGCACACCAGGTGGTCAACGTTGACGCGGTGCGCCTGGTGCCGCTGCGTGGCCGCGTCGCCACCATGGACCTGCTCGACCCACCCACCCGGCAGGAGTGGGCCGCGGAGCTGTCCGGCGCGGACGTGGTGATCTTGGACTGCCTACGCCCCATCCTCGACGCCCTCGGCCTGGATGAGTCCCGAGACGCCGGTCGTTTCCTGGTGCCGTTCGATGCGCTGCTGCGAGACGTCCGCACCGGCATCGATGGACCCGCATCCGCCGAAGGCCTGGTTGTCCACCACATGGGCCACCACGGCGAACGCAGCCGCGGCGACTCCCGCATCCTCGACTGGCCCGACGCCACCTGGAACCTGGTGCGCGAGGACACCGACGACCCGGCCTCACCCCGTTACCTCAACGCCTACGGCCGCGATGTCGACGTGCCCGAGGGCCGCCTCACCTACCAGGAGTCGACCCGGCGGCTGAGCTTCGCCGGCGGTAATCGACGCGAAAGCGCCGCCGACGCACTGGTGCCTGAGGTGATCGACACGCTTCGCGTTGCCACCGTCGCGGCACCGGATGGACTGTCCGGCCGCAGGGTCGAATCGCTGCTGACCGACGCTGGGCACGGACGCAACGAGGTTCGCCAAGCCCTCCGCAGAGCCGTGGCGAGCGGCGCGGTGCAGGCCCGCCCCGGTCCGTCAAACTCCGTCCTCCACACCGTCAGTGCGCCAGTGCGCCACAGTGCGCCGCTCGATACCGGCGCGCCCCTGAGTGAGTGCGCCAGTGCGCCTATAGGGCGCACGGCGCACACACGCCCCCAAGAGAGAGAGACCAGTGCGCCACCTGGCGCACCCTTGCTCGGCCTCGGCGGCCTTCCTGGTCGGTGCCCGTCGTGTGAGTTCCACGTCCAGACCCAAGGCCACGCCACCGACTGCTCCGAGGAGACCACGCCATGACGACCCGTGTGGAAAAGGGAATGGGGGGTAGCCGCCTATGCCGAGGTGCGAGGGCGCGGCGCAGGGGGGAGGCCCCCCCGCCCCCACGCACGGGGACACCGGCGGCATAGGGCCTCGCTGTCCGTATGAATTCCGAACCCCCGATGAGAGGACATTTCCGGTGAGCAACCGACGACGACCACGCGCTGGCCGCACCGACGATGAGAGCTTCGTGCGGTGCGAGGACTGCGCGAGCACCGTGCACACCGTCCAGCAGCCTGGCGCTGTGATGACTGTCGAGGTCGAGCACAGCCCGACGTGCCCGGCATGGCGCGACCCGCTCAGAGAGGTGGCGCTGACGTTCCTGCCGAAGGCGCCGGACGACCTGGCAGGAGTCGACCAGTGACCGCCGCGTGCCCCGCGTGTGCCGGCCGGCAGATGCCCGAGCATCCGGCTGGGTGGCTCGCGTGGCAGCACACAAACGGGTGCCCGCTGCGCCAGTTCGAGGACGGTCGGCATGTTGCCGACCTTGACCTCATCGCCTCGCCCCGGCGTCGGTTCGCGAGGCGAGCCGCGACGCCGACCGAGGTGACGTTGCTCGGCGCACTCGGCTACACCATCCCCGCCGACCTGGCGACCGAGCTTCGCAGCATCACCGAGCACGTCATCCAACGCCGCTGGCCTCAGCTCGAGGCCAGCATCAACGACACCGGGGGGACCGCAGCATGACCGCATCGACTGAGACGACTACTGATAACCAGGTCGAGCCTGACACCGAGCAGGGCGACGCCCAAGAGGTCGAGGACACGACGGGTGACGACAGGCCGGGCGCCGAGGCGGCGCGGTACCGCCGTCGACTCCGTGACACCGAGACCGAGCGAGACGGGCTGGTCGAACGGTTGGCCGGATACCAGCGCCGCGAGGTCGAGCGGATTGCCGGCGAGGCGTTGGCCCGTCCCGGTGACGTCTGGCTCGACGGCGCCGACGTCGGCGCCGTCCTCGACGACGAGGGCCAGGTGGATGCCAACAAGGTGGCCGAGGTGGCGGCGTCGGTGCTCGACGGGCGCCCTGGGCTTGCCAAGGTGGTGGTGCGCCGACCTCGGCCGGACCATGCGCAGGGGGCCCCCGCCTCGCGCGGCGGGGCGTCCTGGGGTGACGTGCTCAAGGCGCGGGAGCGGTGAACCAGACCCCAGTCCGCCAGTTCGGCCTCCGCGCGCTCATCCGTTAGGGGGGTGTTAATGCCGATTCACACCCCATCCCGCAGCACCCCACATCAAGGAGACCCGGACATTCCCTGCTAGTGAGCGCGCTACGATGGGCGCGCGACGCAACGGCGGCCAGGGTGCCGCTCAGCGTCTCGCAGCCGCCCCAGGAGGGCGCCCGGACGGCCGGTGGCCGTATCGGGTGACCGATACCCCTTCCCCTCCTGAGGAGCCTCCATGGCGCTCTATACGTCCACTACGAACACGCGCGGCATCCTGCCGGACGACACCGGGCCGCTGCTCGTGCAGCCGTTCATGGCCGAGTCGGTCGCCGCGACGGTCTCCACCGTCGTGACCACCGCGAACAACCGCTACCGCATCCCCACTGTGACCGCGGACCCGACCGCGAGCTGGGTCGCCGAGGGCGACGAGATCATCCCGACCGATCCGACGCTGACCGAGCTGACCATCACCCCGGCCAAGGTGGCCGGGCTGACCATCGTGTCCCGCGAGCTCGCCGACGACTCCGACCCGGCCGCCGCCGAGGTGGTCGGCCAGGGCCTGGCCCGTGACATCGCCCGCAAGGTCGACCAGGCGTTCTTCGGTGCCGCGGCCGCGCCGGCACCATCCGGGCTGGGCGCGCTGTCCGGTGTCCAGAGCTACGTCAACGCATCGGCGTACGGAAACCTCGACTTCGCCGCGGAGGCAATCTCCAAGGCGGAGACCGTCGGCGCCACGGTTACCGCGTTCGTCACCAACCCGGCCACGGCGCTGGCGCTGGCGAAGGTCAAGACCGCGACCGGGAGCAACGAGCCGGTGCTCGGCAAGGACGCCACCAGCGCCACGTCGCGGCAGATTCTCGGGGTGCCGCTGCACGTCTCCCCTTCGGTCGCGGCCAACACGCTCTGGGCGTTGGACTCGTCCCGTGTGTGGTTGGTGCTGCGCGAGGACACCACCGTCGAGGCCGACCGCTCGGTGTTCTTCACCAGCGACCGGGTGGCCGTCAAGGCGGTCATGCGGGTCGGTATGGCGTTCCCGCACCCGGCCTCGGTCGTCAAGGTCACCACCGCGTGATGGCCGTCAAGGTCAAGGTCAAAGACGGCTGGCTGGTCTACGACGGCGAGCAGCAGCGCAGCTCAGGCGAGACCTTCGACGTGCCCGCCGACGTCGCGGCCGAGTGGGTCGCCGCCGGCTGGGCCGAGCTGGTCAAGGCGCCGGCTGGCAAGCGCACGGCGGCCAAGTAGCTCGCGGCGCACCTCACCCCCGCCGTTTCTGGTTCCGGCGGGGGTCGAGTGCACGACCCCCTGGGGGGGAGCCCCCCCTCCGCCGGAACGCGGACCCTCCCCGGCATAGGTCCGTTACACACGCAGAGGTTCAGTCCACAGGAGGTGCGGGCGCGTGGGCACGCAGGGGGGATGTCCCCCTACCCCCCAACGGCATCTGTGGATGAGTCCAGCGTGGAACATCGTTCGTCGCTGGCAGCCCCTCCGCCTGGGCGTCACGTCCCAGCTCGAAGGCGTTGCGCGTGACGGCAGGCAGGTCGTCGGCCTGCTCAACATCGCGCAGCGTGTCCCGCAGCCCTTCGAGGTGCTCGATGCCGTGCCGGTCGACCTTCACCACGGCGTACGGGCCACCGTCGAAGTCGAGCGCGACTACGACGAGGCCGCTGCTGTCTGAGAGGCCGGCGCCGTCGAAGACGTCACCCTTGGCGAGCTTGACCGAGAGGTCGGGGTCGGACTCGAAGTGAACGTCCTGCTTGTCCTCGTCGCCCCCGTAGGAAAGGGAGAAGCGTTCGAGGTGGGTGCGGCGAGTGGTCATGGCGGCTCTCCCTTGACAGAGGTTAAGGAGCCCTGAGTGTCACCGCGGTGCTAGCCCCACGTGCGCGCGGGCGCGACGGCAGTCTCCGCCCTGGCTGGGACGCAGCATCTGCTAGCCCCACGTGCGCGCGGGCGCGACCCGGTGATCGGCACGTGTCCAGAACTGGACAGGTCTCGGGCTCACGTGCGCGCGGGCGCGGCCTCGGGGCACACACGGGGCACAGGAGGTCGAGCAGGGACGCATAATGACGGCAACTACTGAGCGGAGTAATCGCAGGTCAGCCCGCGTGTTGCCGGAATCGGTGCAGGTCAGGGACACGCCGGGGGCAGTTCGTCAACTACCGCTGACGGCTCAGGCGACCAGTCGGCTCCAGGTGTCGAGCCCCACGATGCCGTCCGCGCCGAGGCCCCGGGACTGCTGGAAGCTGCGTACCGCGGACTCGGTCCCAGCGCCGAAGACCCCGTCGACGTTGACGGCGTACCCGCGCGCACGCAGCTGGCTCTGGCAGCCCCGGACGGCGTCACCGGTGCTGCCGTTGCGTACGGTGATCGCCAGTCGCTCCCAGGTGGCGGTGCCCACGACGCCGTCGACGGCCAGCCCGCGAGCCTGCTGGAAGCTGCGCACGGCGGACTCCGTCCCGGAACCGAACACCCCGTCGGCGCTCACCGAGTAGCCCGCCTGGCGCAGCAGGTACTGCACGGTCCTGACCCGCTCACCGGTGTCTCCCGAGCGCACCAGCGGCCACGTCCGGCCCCCGAGCCGGCTGGCGACGTCGCTGCTGCGGCAGCTTGGCGTACAGCACATCGCCCGGGCAGGAGGTGGCGTTGAAGTCCCGGTGCCCGAAGATCGCACTGCTGGAGATGGCGTACTGCTGGCACATGTACGCGCACAGGGAGACCAGCCGGTCGTACAGCGCCGCCGTCGGGCCGACGCTGGTGTACATGCCCTCGTTCTCGATGCCGAGCGACGTGGTGCCCCGCACCCTGAAGGAGGGTCTCGATGGCACAGCGCCCCGCCCATTTCCCCGTCGTGTCGCGGCGGCAGGTGTTCCGGGGCGGTCTCGTCGTGGGCGGCGCGATGGCGGTCGGGGAGCTGCAGCTGCTGCTGGCATCGGGTGCGAGCGCCGTCGCCGCTCCCAGCATCGCGAGCTGCGCCACCTGGGGCGCGCAGGGCGCGCGCGGCACGATCTCGGTGCTGGCGCAGCAGCCCACGAAGATCCTGGTTCACCACACCGCCACCTCCAACAGCACCGACTACTCGCTGAGCCACGCCTACTCCCTGGCGCGCAGCATCCAGCAGGCGCACTTCGACCGCGGCTGGATCGACACCGGCCAGCAGTTCACGATCAGCCGCGGCGGCTACGTGCTGGAGGGGCGGCACCAGAGCCTTGGGGCCCTGCAGGGCGGCACGTCCCACGTCGTCGGGGCACACTGCACGGGCCAGAACGACCACAGTATGGGCCCGCCGGAGGTCACCGCACCCGATGGACGGTGACCCCGCGACCACCTACGGTGACCGACATCCGTGCCAGAGGGGGTCCTCGTGTCTACTCAGTCCAACCGGTCCGCTCCGTCCCACCGGGTCACCCGCCGTGCCCTGCTGCCACTGGCTCTCACGCGTCGGCTCCGTCGCCCAGCAGCGCCTCCTCGACGCCGCGGACGGCCTCGGCCGCGAGGTGCGTGCTGCGTGCCGCACGGTGCCGCAGCTCGTCGTCGCGGCCCGCGAGGTTGAGGGCGACCAGGTGAGCAGCCGACCGCGCTGCTGCTTCGGCGAGCAGTGCGGCGGTGGCCGCGTCCCCGCGCAGGGTCGGGTTTCCGTCAGCGACCACCAGCAGCGCGAGTCGCGCCGTCTCGGCACCGAGCTCGGCGACCTCCAGCGGCACGAGGGAGGCGGCCTCGAGCGTCGCACGCACCCGTTCCCGCCGATCGGCGGCGTCGCCGGTACGGGTGGCTCGTCGGGCCGCGATCACCGCTCCGTAGGCCTGCGCGTCGGCGTCGGCGAGCTCAGCGGCACGCCGACGCACCCGCTCCGCGTCGGCGACCACCTCCTCGCTGTGCGGCAGCTGCTGGCTCGAGTAGCGCGCAGCCATGGCGACCAGTCCGGCCGCGAGCGACACCGTGATCGCTGCCGCCGACCCGCCGCCGGGTGCCGGCTCGCGGGCCGCGACGAGGTCGAGGAACCGGCGCAGCTCCTGGTCGAGGTAGGAGTCGGTCATGCGTCCTGCTCTCGGGTCGAACTCAGAACAGTCCCACGGTCTCGTCGTTCTCATCGATGTCGACGTGCGCGGCTGTCGGGTCAGAGCCGAGGCCGGGCATCGTGCGCATGTCCCCGCAGATCGGGTAGACGAACCCAGCACCGACGGAGGCACGCACCTCCCGCACCGGCAGGGTCCAGCCGGTGGGCGCGCCCTTGAGCGTGGGATCCGAGGAGAGCGACAGGTGGGTCTTGGCCATGCAGATCGGCAGGTGACCGAAGCCGGCCTTCTCGTAGGTGTCGAGCGAGCGCCCGGCGGCAGCGGAGTAGTCGACGCCGTCGGCACCATAGACCTTGGTGGCGATCGCCTCGATCTTCTCGCGCAGGGTTGCCTCGTCGGGGTACAGGAGGCGGAACCGCGTGGGCTCCTCGGCCGCCTCGGCCACCGCCTCGGCGAGCTCGACGGCACCCCGGCCCCCGTCGGTGAAGTGGCTGGAGACCGCGCAGCGGGCCCCCGCCTGCTCGGCGATCTCGCGGATGGCTGCGTGCTCGCTGGGATGGTCGGTCGGGAAGGTGTTGACGGCGACGACGGGGGAGACACCGTGCAGACGCATGTTCTCGATCTGTTTGACCAGGTTCGCCGCACCGGCGTGGACGTCGTCGGGGTTCTCCGCCAGCAACCCCTCGGGCAGCGGCTTGCCGGCGACGATGCGGTACTTGCCGGAGTGCGCCTTGAGCGCTCGTACGGTGGCGACGACCACGGCGGCGTCGGGGGCCTGCCCCGAGGCGCGGCACTTGATGTTGAAGAAGCGTTCCGCCCCCATGTCGGCCCCGAAGCCGGCCTCGGTGACCACGAAGTCCCCGCACCTCAACGCGATCAGGTCGGCCAGCACCGAGGAGTTGCCGGTGGCGATGTTGCCGAACGGACCGCAGTGCACCAGAGCGGGGGTGTTCTCGACCGTCTGCAAGAGGTTCGGCTTGATCGCCTCCCGCAGCAGCACGGTCATGGCCCCCGCGGTGTCCAGCTGCTCGGCGGTCACGGGTTCTCCGCGCTTGGTGTAGCCGACCACGATCCGGCCCAGCCGCTCACGCAAGTCGCGCAGCGAGGTCGTCAGTGCCAGCGTGGCCATGACCTCAGAGGCCGCGGTGATGTCGAAACCGGTCTCTCGTGGCACCCCGTCGCCGCGACCGAGGCCGATCACGATGTTGCGCAGCGACCGGTCGTTGACGTCCAGCACGCGGCGCCAGGTGATGCTGTCCGGGTCGATACCCAAGGCGTTGCCGCGGAACAGGTGGTTGTCCAGCATCGCGCTCAACAGGTTGTGCGCGGCGGTGACGGCGTGCATGTCCCCGGTCAGGTGGAGGTTGAACTTCTCCATCGGGACCACCTGGCTGTATCCACCCCCGGCCGCGCCGCCCTTGATGCCCAGTGCCGGACCCATGGACGCCTCTCGGATCGTGACGACCGCTCGCTTGCCGATGTGCCGCATGCCCTGACCCAGTCCGACGGTGGTCGTGGTCTTGCCCTCCCCCAGCGGTGTCGGGGTGATCGCAGTGACCACGACGTACTTGGCCCGCGGCCGGTCAGCCAGTTCCTCGACCGCGTCGAGGCTGACCTTCATGACGTCGCGTCCGTACGGCTCCAGCAGATGACTGCCCAGGCCCATCTCGTTGGCGACGTCCTCGATCGGCTTGCGGGGCGCGTTGCGGGCGATTTCGAGGTTGCTCGAGAACACGTCAGATCCTCCTCGTTGAGTCAGTCGTTCAGATTCCAGGAAGTACGAAGCCGTCGGTCTCGGCCCCGAACTCGGCTCCGGCGTCGAGGAGCGAGTCGTACAGGTACTGCCCGGACGAGCGTTCGCAGTGCAGCAGGTACGACCGGGTCCCGCCGCGGTCGTCGCGGACGAGATCGGTGGCGAGCCCGGCCACCGCTGAACGCAGGGCCGCGCCGGGTGGAAACGTCCGCTCACCCAGGTCGACGGCGCACTCCTTTGCGAGCAGGTCCGCTGACCGCTCGCCCGCGATGCGGATCAGGGCGCGGCCGTGCGTCATGTCGACGACGGAGACCGGTTCGTCCTGGTCACCGGCCAGACTGGACAGCAGGCCGACGAGGCCCGCCTGCTGTCCTGGTGCTGCCAGGACCAGCCACTCGCCGGGCCCAGACCCGACCACGAGCACCTCGTCGTCGCTGGTCCCCGCAGCCAGACTCTGCCGGGCGGCGGAGCCGAAGGGCACGCCGAGGTCTCGTGCCATGGCGCCGTCCGGGCCGGCACGCACGGCCACCTTGGCGAGCGGGGTGCAGTCGGTGAGGGTCAGGGCGGCGCCACTGCGTGACCCGCTCACCACCCAGCCACCGGTCACCGCCTCGGGGGGGGCGGGCGAGATGGGGCTCCTCGCCAGGGGAGGAGTGTCAGCCACGGAGCCGGTGCCCTTCGGGGTCGACCTGCGCGAGCTGGTCGGTGACGACGGCAGCGAGGGTCTCCCCGGTGCTCAACCTCACCGCCACCTCGGTCCCGGGCTCGGCGAGGTGGGAGTCGACCTGGGCCAGGCAGACCGAGCGCCCGAGGGTCGGTGACATGCGGCTGGACGTGACCCGGCCGCAGATCCGGTCGCCGTCCTCGACCAGCTGGCTGCCTTCGGCCGGCACGACCGACTCGTCGACCGGTCGGAGACCGACGAGGCGCGGGTGGTCGCGGTGCTGGTCCTGCCACACCAGCTCCGGCCGACCGACGAAGTCGTCCTTGTCGAGCTTGACCAGGCCGTCGAGCGCTGCGCTGAATGCCCGGGTCAGGCCGTCGGTGTCCTGACCGACGATCGCGTGTCCCTTCTCCAACCGCAGGATCCGCTGGGCCTCCACCCCGAACGGTCGCACGCCGAGATCTGCGCCGGCTGCGAGCAGCCGCTCCCACACGTGCAGGCCGTAGCCCGCGGGCACGTGCAGCTCGTAGCTCTGCTCGCCGGTGAACCCGATCCGCCACAGCACGCAGCCGTCGACGCCCGCCACCCGTCCGGTGCGCACGTGCATGTAGGGGAAGGCGTCGGGTCGCAGGTCCACCTCGTCGACCACGCGCTGCACCAGCTCCCGCGACCGCGGGCCGGCGACGTTGATGCTCGCGTACGCGGTCGTCACGGGCGTCACGTGTACGCGCCAGTCGCGGTACTCGGTCTGCAGCCACCGTTCGACCCATTCCCAGACCGCCGCGGCACCCGACGAGGTGGTGGTCATGAGGTAGTGCTCCTCGCCGAGCCGCGCGGTCACCCCGTCGTCCAGCACGACGCCGTCCTCGGCGCACATCACGCCGTAGCGGACCCGCCCGACCTCCAGCTTCGACCACCGGTTGACGTACAACCAGTTGAGCAGCCCGGGGACGTCTGGGCCACGCAGGTCCAGCTTGCCGATCGGGCTGACGTCGATGATGCCGACGTGCTCGCGGACCGCCCGCACCTCGGCAGCGGGGTCGCCGTAGTGATCGGGCCGGATCCAGGCTCCGGCCACCAGGGGGACGGCGCCGTGGCGCACATGCCAGGGCTGCATCGGGGACAACCGCTTCGGCTCGCGAGGTCTCCCCGCCAGGGCCCCGAGGGTGACAGGCGCGTACGGCGGGCGCCAGGTGGTAGTGCCGGTCTGAGCGATGCTCCGCCCGGTGGCCTCGGCGACGACCGCCACCACGTTGACGGTCTCCAGCTTGCCCTGGGCCGGACCCATCGTCGCCGTGGTGTAGCGCTTGGCCAGCTCGACGTGGCGGTACCCCTCCTCGACCGCGGTGAACAGATCCTTGGACGAGACGTCCTCGGAGAAGTCCACCATGCCGTGCGTGCTGGCGCGGAAGAGCTCGGGGTGCGGGTCGATCGGCAGCGGCGGAATCTCGACCGGCTCCGGGCCCGACACGGGCTCAGGGCGAGTGTCTCCGCGTGCCGGTCCGGCCGCCCGCCACGCCCGAGCCACCCCCTCCGCCCGGCGGGCGGCCTCTCGTCCGGTCGCGTCGGCGTGTGCCACCAGCCGCTCCAGGCTGCCGTCGCCCATGATCCCCCCGGTCGCCAGGACGTCTGCCGGCAGCCGGTCGGGGTCGGGCCGGAACCGCGCGGCCGTCCGGTCGTAGCCGGGGACGTCCCCGGCCATCGTGAGCAGCGACGCCGGGGCGGTCCACCCGACCGCGGTAACCAGCAGGTCGCAGTCGTACCTCGCGCCGCCTGCCACCTCCACCGCCTCGACGCCGCGCCGGCCGACCACGCGGACGACGTCGCCGCCCAGGCGCGCGTCCTCGACGTGGACGACCTCGACGCCGGCGCGTCGCAGGTCCACCACCGCGGCGTCCCCGTCAGGGTTCGCGGTGAAGACGACGGCGCGGCTGCCTGGCTTCACCGCGTAGAGGTTGATCAGCCGGCGTACGGCCGTGGACAGCAGCACCCCCGGCACGTCGTTGCCGGCGAAGACGTACGGCCGCTCGATCAGTCCCGGTGCCACGACGAGCGACTTGGCCCGGGCCTTCACCAGCCGCTCGTGCACGTCGGGGCGTCCCCGTTGCAGCACGCCCACCCAGTTGCCGTCGTAGCGCCCGAGCACGACCGAGTCCGTGAGCACCTCGATCCCCGGTGTCGACTCGACCAGGGTGCGCAGCTGCTGCAAGGCCGCCAGGTCACTCTCCGGCCCCCAGCGCAGGTGACCGCCGAGGGAGTGCTCCTCCTCCACCAGCAGCACGCCCGCTCCGGCCCGGGCGGCGGCCACGGCGGCGGCCATGCCGGCCGGACCACCTCCGGCGACGAGGACGTCTGGGTGCGCGTGCCGCTTGTCGTAGCGCGCGGGTTGCTCTGCAGCGGACGTTTGCGGCGAGAGCACGCCGCCGTGCGCGAACCGCCGCAGCACCCGTTCGTACATCGGCCACAGCGGCTGAGGGTGGATGAAGGTCTTGTAGTAGAAGCCGGCCGGCAGGAACCGACCCACCAGTTGGTTGGCCGCCTTGACGTCGAACGCCAACGAGGGCCAGGTGTCCTGCGACCGCACGTCCATGCCGGCCGCGGCAAGGCGGTGGGCACCGCGGACATTCGGCTCGTCACCGACCTGGACGATGCAGCCGGGGTCGAGGTGGCTGGCGGTGAGCAGGCCCCGCGGCCGGTGGTACTTGAAGCTGCGCGAGAAGACCCGCTCACCACAGGCCGCCAGTGCCGAGGCGATCGTGTCCCCGGCGTGCGCCGGGTAGGTCCGGCCGTTCCAGTCGAGGCTGAACTCGACGTCGCGGTCGATCACCTCCCCGGGCTGGCGCCCCAGCCGCATGCTCATGGCCGGGGCTGCGTCCGCGCCCCCCCACGGTTGTCGTCTCACGGGCGCTCCCCAGCCGCTGTGGAGGTGGCCGCGCGCGCCTCGTTGGTCACCGTGTGCCGCTCGAGCACCAGGTAACGGCGGCAGCCCATCCGGTGGTACCAGGTCTCCGTCGTCCAGCCCGCGGCGTTGCGCCGCTGGTAGAGGTAGTCCCGCCACTGCTGTGGGGTGGCCGCCCGGGCGTCGGGGCGCGCTGCGCTCTCGCCGACGTAGCCGAACTCCGCGGCGTCGCGCGGGCCGCAACTGGGGCAGGGCAGAAGGATCACTCGGCACGCTCCACTAGTGACCCACCGCTGCCGCGCCCTTTTCCCCGACGAGTCGGCCCGCCGCGAACCGCTCCAGGCCGAACGCCGAGATCAGCTCGGGCGTACGACCGGTCGCCACGCACTGGGCCATCGCCTCCCCGGCGACTGGCCCGGCCTTGAAGCCGTACGTGCCCCAGCCGACGTCGACGAGGAACCCGTCGACATCGGTGAACCCCATGATCGGAGCGAAGTCGGGGGTCATGTCGCACAGTCCGGCCCACTGGCGCAGCAGGCGCAGCTTGGCCAGGGACGGCATCAGCTCGAGCACGTGGCTGGCGAGCCCTTCGACGAACTCGAGGGACCCGCGCGTCGAGTACGACGCGAAGGGGTCGACGCTCGCGCCGAACACCAGCTCACCGCGGTCGGTCTGGCTGACGTACACGTGCAGGGTCCCGGAGACGACCACGGTGTGCAGGAAGGGTTTGACGGGCTCGGTGACGGCGGCCTGCAACGGAAACGTGTGCACCGGCATGCGCACGCCGGCCAGGTCGGAGACCAGCGTGGACCAGCCGGCGGTGCAGTTGATGACGACGGCGGTGTCGATGTGGCCCGAGGTGGTCCGCACTCCTGTCACACGTCCGCCCGCCACGTCGATGCCGATGACCTCGGTGTCCTGGTGGATGTGCACCCCGAGGCGGTCCGCGGCCCGGGCATACCCCCAGACCACCGCGTCGTGGCGGACGATCCCGCCGGGTGGGTGGTAGAGGGCGCCGAGCACCGGGTAGCGGGCCTCGTCGGTGGTGTCCATGAAGGGCACCAGCCGCTTGACCTCCTGCGGCCCGATGACGTCGGAGTCGACGCCGCTGAGCTTGTTCACCTCCGCCCGCCACCGCATGGTCCGCAGCGAGGTGTCGTTGTGGGCCAACGTCAGGTGCCCGCGCCGGGAGAACATCACGTTGAAGTTCAGCTCGCCGGCGAGGCGCTGGTAGAGCTCGAGGGAGCGGTCGTAGAAGCGGACCCCTTCGGGGGTGAGGTAGTTCGACCTCAGGATCGCGGTGTTGCGACCCGAGCCGCCGCCACCCATGTAACCCTTGTCGAGCACTGCCACGTCGGTGATGCCGTGGTTGGCGGCGAGATAGTAGGCCGCCGCGAGACCGTGGACGCCGCCGCCGATGATCACGACCTGGTAGCCGCGCTTGGGCTCGTGCGTCCGCCAGGCCGGTGGCCACGAGTCGCCGACGATGCCGTGCCGCAGCAGGGAGCGCGTCGAGTAGCCCGACGGTCTGCGCCGACCCGAAGACGGCTCACCCACGGTGGGTCCGACCCGACGTCAGCCGTTCGAGGGCCCGGCGACGCCAGCGCTCGGTGCTCGCGATGTCGCCCAGCGTGTAGACGTGCAGCCCCGCCACGTCGCGGCCGGGTGTCGCCAGGTCGACCGCCAGCCCACGCACGAGCCGGTCCGGTCGATACCCACCAGGAGCGCCCAGCCGCACCAGCCCCCGGTTCTTGGTCAAGAACCGGGCCGACGGGCCGACCCCGATCCGGGCGGCGATCGACAGCAGCTTGCGTCGGGCCACCACCCCGGGAACCCCGACGTACAGCGGCAGCGGGACGTGCATCCGGCGCACCTGGGTGAGCCAGACCGAGACCACGGTGGGGTCGAAGCACATCTGGCTCACCACATAGGTGGCCATCGTGGCCTTGGCGCCCAACGCCGACGTGAGCTGCGCGTCCGCGATGAGCGGGTGCCCCTCCGGGTACCCGGTGACGCCCACCCGCTCCATGCTCTGCCCGTACCCGGCCAGTCGCAGCCGGTTCATCGCATTCAGCAGCGCGAGCGCGTCGGGGAAGGCGCCGGTCGGCTGCTCGCTGTCCCCGGCGACGACGAACACGTCCTGGATCCCGGCCTCGTCGGTGCGGTGGAGGAGCTCGCGCAGGTGCGCCTCGTCCCGGACGAGACGGGCAGCGAGGTGGGGCACGGTCTGGTATCCGCGTCGGGCGAGGGACTCGGCCAGCGCGAGCGTGGGTTCCAGCCCGCGGCGAGGGGAGGCGGTGACGGTCACGGTCAGCTGCGGGGGGACGTGCTCTTCGACCTGGTCGGTGGTGCCGGCCAGCGGCAGGACCTCATAGCGGGCTCGACGAAGCGCCCGGATCAACGCCTGGGTCTGTGCCTCTCGCACCGATGCCTCCGCGGCGGTGGCGGGGCCCCGATGGGCAGCCGGAGTGGTCCTGGAGTCGGGCATCGGTGGCTAGAGGTTCTCGCTGTAGGCACGGTTGTGGTCCGCGAGAACGGGATCGGTGCCGAAGAAGGCGTGCTTGGACATGTCCTCGGAGTAGCGGCTCGCCGGGGGCGTGCGGCCGAGAGCCTGCGCCATGCTGCGGACGTGGTGGGGCCCCGCACCGCAGCACAGCCCCAGGTAGGAGACGCCGACGGCGTGGGCAGCACGGGTGAAGTCGGCGATCTCGTACCGGTTGCAGGTGAAGGGGTCGAGTGCGGTCGGGAAGGGATTGCCACCGGGCAGCGGGCCGTCGTCGGCAGCTCGCAGCGACTGGAACGTGGGCTGTTCGGCATGCGTGCGGTAGGGGACCGGAAGAGCGGCGACGGGTACGTCCACCGCCGCAGTGATCCCCTCCAGCAGCGGCAGCATCGTGCCCGGCCCGCGGATGCAGTTGAGGCCGACGACGTCCGCGCCTGCGTCCGTCAGCCGGCTGCAGGCGTCGGGGAGGCTCCCGCCCTCCCGGGTCTGCGGCAGGCGACCGACCGCGAGGGTGATGACCGCGACCAGGCCGGCCTGCCGGATCACCTCCAGGGCGAGCCGGGCCTCCGCCTCGAACCGGTACGTCTCACCGATGACGAAGTCGACGCCCGCCTCGGCGGCCCAGCCCACCTGTTCCTCGAACATCGCTCGAGTCTGAGCGTGCGTGGTGGGGTCCTCCGGGTCGTAGAGGTTGGTGTTGCAGATGTTCCCCGCGAGCAGCGTGCCGGTGTCGTCGGCCACCTGCCGGGCGAGGTCGAGAGCCTGCCGGTTGAGGTCCTCGAGCAGCCCGTCCTTGCCGACCGCACGCAGCTTCTCTCGGTGCGCGTAGTACGTGAGGGCCTCGACGACGTCGGAGCCGGCGTGGACGAAGTCGCGGTGGAGGGCGCTGACCTGCTCGGGATGGTCGAGGACCACCTCGGGCACGAACGGCCCGGCCTGCAGGTATCCCCGCCGCTCGAGTTCGAAGACGTAGCCCTCGGCGCAGATCACCGCCCCGGCGCCCAGCCGCTCCAGCAACCCCGGCCCGCGGCGGCTGGAGGAGTCGGTCACCGGCTCGTTCCGAGCGCGCTGCCCTTGGGGGTCTCCTTCTTGGGGTCGATGAACGGCCGGGGGACCACCACCGCGTCCACCTCACCGCGCGCGGCGGTCCGGACCGTCAGCTTGGTCCCGATCTCGCTCTGCTCCACCGGTACGAGCGCGAACCCGATGTTCTTCTCCAGGCGGGGAGACCAGAAGGCCGAGGAGACCTGCCCGATCTGGTCGCGGCCGGCGCTGACCGGCAGGTAGTCATCGAGGTAGCCGATGAGCGGGTCCCCACCGATCTCGACGCCGACGACCTTGCGGCTCACTCCCTCCTCGGCGATGCGGGTCAGTGCCGCCTTGCCGATGAAGTCGGCCTCGGAGTCGAGGTCCACGGTCCAGCCCAAGCCGATCTCGTAGGGGTTGAGGAACGCGTAGTCGCTGTAGGCGTTGTTGTCCAAGGCGATGTCCGAGCCGTAGCTGAGGATCCCGGCCTCGACGCGACGGATCTGGCCCGGCCCGATCACCGCGAGGTCGTGCGGCACGCCAGCCTCCAACAAGGTGTCCCACAACTTCATGGCGTCGCGACTCGCGTTGCGCAGGTAGATCTCGTAGCCGATCTCGCCGGTGTAGCCGGTGCGGCCCACGACGACGTCCATGCCGTTGAGCTCGAACTCGCCACTCCAGTAGTACTTCAGGTCGAGGACCCGATCCCCGAACAGGTCTCGCATCAGGGCCTGGGACTTCGGCCCCTGGATCTGGACGGGCGCGACGTCGGGCTCGCTGACGCTCACGTCGAGGCCGGTCTGGCTGGCGACGCCCTTGGCCCACAGCAGCACGTCGCCGTCGGCGACGGAGAACCAGAAGCAGTCCTCGGCCAGGCGCAGCAGGACCGGGTTGTTGATGACTCCCCCGTCGACGTCGGTGTTGAGCAGGAACTTGTTCTGGCCCACCGCGCACGTGGTGAGATCACGCGGGGTCAGCATGTTGGCCAGCTCGAGGGCGTCTGGGCCCGCTATCTGGACCTGGCGCTCGACTCCGACGTCCCACAAGGTGACGTCGCGGACCAGCTTCCAGTACTCGGCGATCATGTCGTCGTAGTGGCGCGGGTGGTACATCCGGTTGCACACGCTGTACGACTGCACGCCGTGGCGTTGGGATGCGTAGAAGTACGGCGACTTGCGGATCCGGGTGTACATGTGGATCGGCGGGACGCTGTAAGGAATGCGCACGGGTTTGTCTCTCTCTCGTCGGTGCGGTCAGCTCCAGGGAAACGGCGAGCTGCTCGTCGGGTGCAGCGCGCCGCGCTCGTAACGGTCGAAGTGGAATGGGGCGAGCAGCTCCTGCGGCTCGTCGAGGAGCTCGCGTGCCACCAGGGCGCCGACGCCAATCATCTTGTAGCCGTGGTTGGAGTCGGCGATCACGTAGGCGTTCTGCCGGAAGGTGTCGAAGACGGGGAAGCTGTCCGGGGTGAAGCAGCCCAACCCGCCGGACGGCTCGTCCTTGTAGAGGTGGCGGCTGCCCTCGAAGCGCGCGTGGCAGTGGGCGAGCGCGGCGGTCCACATGTCGGCGAACTGCGGCGACACGACGAACTCCGGACTGGCCGGGCCGTACGGGTCGACGGCGACCTCGGCCGCGGGCTTGTCGACCGACACCGGCATGGCGCCGCCCTGCACCCCGCCGAAGTTGAAGTCCGGCTTGTAGTAGATGCCCCACATCGAATCGGTGAGCGGCTCACCGCGCTCGTCGAGTAGTGGCGCGTCGGAGTCCACGTGCATGACCGGCGGCATCCGCCCACTGGTGTCGGTGAACAGCCCGGGGTCGACTCCCAGCGTCCCCTCCTGCAGCAGCAGGTACGTCCACATGTCGACGTCGCCGCGCAGCCCGTCGGGTCCCCGGACGGCGATCCGCCTGGGGAGGTCGAGCATGTCCCACAGGTCTCGGATCCAGGGCCCGACCGCGACCACCAGCCGTTCGCAGCTGACGGTGCCATGGTCGGTCACGACAGCGTGGACCGCGCCAGCGCGCAGGTCGAGGCCGGCGACCTCCACCCCGGAGACGATTCGGACCCCCTCCGCCGCGGCCTTCTGCGCCAGCCCCTGCATCGAGGCCCGGTTGTTGGCGTACCCACCGCGATGCTCGTGCAGCACGTTGGTGATCCCGGCGGCCTGCCAGTCACCGAACAGGTCACGAAGGTAGGTGCGGCACTCCTGCTCGCCCTCGACCAACGTGGAGGAGTAGCCGATCTCCTGTTGCTCGGCGTGGATCTGCCCGACCCCGGCGCGCATGACCTCCGGCGCCGCCTGCAGGTAACCGACCGGGTGGTAGGCGAACGCCGCCGGATCCGACTCCCACACCGACACCGAGTGAGCCATCAGCCGTCGCATCGCCGGCTGGAAGTAGTTGTTGCGGATGACGCCACATGCGATGCCGGAAGCACCGGCACCCACGGCGGTCTTGTCCAGGACGATCACGTCCTCTCCCCCGCCCAGGCCGCGCGTCCGCAGTTCGCGGGCCAGGTGCCATGCGGTGGACAGGCCGTGGACGCCAGCACCCACGACCACGTAACGGACCGCTCGGGGCAGGTCCTGCGCTATCGACATCCGTCACCTCGTTGCCATAAGGGCAACACCGTTGCAATACTGGGCTGCCTCGGGACGCTAGCATGGAGGCGCGGATGACGACAATCACTCGACCGGTCTCGACCGTGCAGCGAGCGGTCGCGGTGCTGGCCGCGCTCGCCGACTCGGCAGAGGACCTCGGCAACAACGAGATCGCCCGGCGCACCGGTGTCAACCCGAGCACGGTCTCCCGGCTGCTCTCGACGCTCGCCGATGCCGACTTGGTCCTGCGCACCTCCGAGAACGGCCGGTTCCGGCTGGGCCCTCGCCTGGTCGAGCTCGGCAATGCCGCCCTCGCCCGGGTCGACCTGCGCCAGCTGGGCAGGCCGCACCTGATGGCTCTCACCGCGGGAACCGGTGAGACGTCGACACTGTCCATCCCCACCGGCGAGTCGACGATCACCGTCGACTTCGTGCAGAGCCCGTCGTCGGTGCGCAGTGTCGCCGAGGTGGGCCGGCCGAGCGTCACCCATGCGACCGCGACCGGCAAGGTGTTCCTCGCGTACGCCGGGCCGATGCCGGCCGGTCCGCTGGTCGCGTACACACCGCACACCATCACCGACACCCAGAGGCTGATCGAGGAGATCCAACGGAGCCGGCACCGGGGCTGGGCGCAGGCAGTCGGGGAACGAGAAGCGGACCTCAACGCCCTCGCCGCACCCGTGCTCGACTCCGGTGGCGGCCTCGTCGCGGTCCTCGGGCTCCAGGGGCCGGCCGGCCGATTCAGCATCCAGGCGATGCACGCCGCGGTCGCCCAGCTGCTCGACCGCTCCCAGCTCCTGTCAGCGGCAACCGGCAGGTGAACGACAGGTGTCCACCAACACGAAGGTTGCACTTCGGGTGCCGCCCTTGTGCGGTATCGCGTGCCGTGCGACAGTCCGACCAGCGGCGGTGTCCGCACCCGGTGTGACCGTCCGTCGCGAAACTTTTCCGAGGCACGCCGCAGGCGAGACGGAGGATGCACGTGGGCAGCGACCTGGGTTGGTGGGAAAGCTTTCGCATCTACCTGGAGTTCCGCTGGCCGCACATCCTCGAGCTCGGCATCGACCACGTACGCGTCGTCGTCATCTCGGTCCTGCTGGCGACCCTCATCGGCGTGGCCCTCGGCATGGCCACCTACCGGACCCAGCGCCCGCGGGAGCTGGCGATCGCCGTCACCGGCACGTTCCTGACGATTCCGTCGCTGGCCCTGTTCGGCCTGTTCATCGCCATTGGGTTTCTCGGCCTCGGTGAGCGGTCGGTCATCGTGGGACTCGTCCTGTACGGACTGCTGCCCATCGTCCGCAACACGATCGTCGGGCTGCGTGAGGTGGACCCGGCCATCGTCGAGTCCGCCCAGGGCATGGGCATGGGTCGGACCCAGCGGCTGCTGCGGATCGAGCTGCCGCTGGCCTGGCCGGTCATCCTCACCGGCATGCGGGTGTCCACGCTGATCCTCATCGGCATCGCCGCAATCGGTGCCTTCATCAACGGTCCGGGGCTGGGCCAGGACATCTTCGCCGGGCTGGCCCACATCGGAGGTGCGAGCGCACTCAACGAGGTTCTCGGAGGAACGCTCGGGGTCATCATCTTGGCCGTGCTGTTCGACCTGATCTACGTCGCGATCTCGCGGATCACGATTCCGAAAGGCATCCGATGAACGACGAGCACCACTCCGGGAGCACCAACGGCGCCGGTCAGGCAAAGATCCGGCTGGAGAACCTGGCCAAGCGTTTCCCCGGCCAGGCAGAACCGGCCGTCGACGACCTGTCGATGGAGATTCCCGAGGGCGAGATCATCATCTTCGTCGGCCCGTCCGGGTGCGGGAAGACGACCACGATGAAGCTGATCAACCGCATCATCGAGCCCAGCTCCGGCCGCATCTTCCTCGACGGGGAGGACGTGACGAAGGTCAACCCCGATCAGCTGCGCCGGCGGATGGGATACGTGATCCAGCAGATCGGGCTCTTCCCGCACGTCACGATCGCGGACAACATCGCCACCGTGCCCCGGCTGCTCGGGTGGGACAAGAAGCGCATCTCCGAGCGGGTGGACGAGCTGCTGGACACCGTCGGGATGGACCCGGGCCAGTACCGCAACCGCTACCCCAAGGAACTCTCCGGCGGCCAACGTCAGCGGGTCGGTGTGGCCCGGGCGATGAGCGGCGACCCCGACGTCATGCTCATGGACGAGCCGTTCGGGGCCATCGACCCGATCACCCGCGACCGGTTGCAGAACGAGTTCCTCCGCCTCCAGGAGCGGATCAAGAAGACCATCGTCTTCGTCACCCACGACATCGACGAGGCGATCAAGATGGGCGACCGCATCGCCATCCTTCGCGAGCAGTCGCACATCGCACAGTTCGACACGCCCGAACGCATCCTCGTCAACCCGGCCGACGACTACGTCGCGGACTTCATCGGCCGCGGCGCCTCACTGAAGCGGCTGAGCCTGAGCCGGGTGCGAGATGTGGAGCTGCACCAGTGGCCCACCGCGCAGGATGGCGCCAGCCCCGAGGAGGTCCGCGGGTTGCTCGAGGGCAGCGACAAGAGCGCCGTACTCCTCCTCGACGGTGAGCGGCGTCCGATGCGGTGGGTCAACGCCGAACACCTGCAACGGGCTGGTGAGGGGCGGCCACTGTCGGAGATCGGTCTGCCCGCCGAAGCGGTGGTGCAGCCGAACGCGACGCTCAGCGACACCCTCAACGAGATGCTCACCGCCCGCTACAGCACCGCGATCGTCGTCGACTCCTCGCACGCCTACCAGGGCATCGTAGACATCGACACGATCAACGAGACCGTCCGCAGCATGCGGCGCGCAGAGCGCGGACGGCTGCGGGGAGACGAGCGGCAGGACGAGGACGAGCGGCAGGACGAGGAGGTGTCCTCCTAGCCATGTCGACGGCCACAGACAAGACCGGGGCCAACCTGCTCGCGCACGGAGCCCCGACAAAGGCGCCTGGCAAACGTCGATCCTCACTCGGCCGGTACCTGTTCATACCGACGTTGTGCCTGGTCGCGCTCATCGGTCTGTACATCGCGGTCAGCACCCGCGAGCTGAGCAGTGGTGAGCAGAACCGCCTCGGCTTCGGTTACATCCTCACCAAGCTGCGTGAGCACCTCGAGCTGACCGCGGTCTCGACGGTCCTCGTGCTCGCGATAGCGATCCCGCTGGGGATCTTGCTGACCCGGCCCTTCGCGCGGGCTATCACGCCACCGGCCATCGCGGTGTTCAACATCGGGCAGGCCGTGCCCTCGATCGGCCTCATCGTCTTGCTCGCGATCGTCTACGACATCGGGTTCTGGCCCGTGGTGATCGCGCTGGTGGCCTACACGGTCCTGCCGGTGCTCCGCAACACCATGGTCGGGCTGCGCCAGGTGGACGAATCGGTGATCGAGTCCGCCCGGGGCATGGGGATGACGAAGGCAGCGGTGCTGACCCGGATCGAGCTGCCGCTGGCGGTGCCGATCATCATGGCTGGCCTGCGCACCGCGCTCACCATCAACGTCGGCACCGCCACGCTCGGCGCCTTCGTCGGCGCCGGCGGGCTCGGCGAGCTCATCGTGGCCGGATTCGTGCAGAACAAGCAGCTCATCACCGTGGTCGGTGCCGTCATCGTCTCCGTCCTCGCGCTGCTCATCGACTACCTTGCTGGGATCGCCGAGGACAAGCTGCGCCCACGAGGACTCTGACCCCACATTCACCAACAACACCTGGAGGCACGGCGATCATGAGTTCACCGAGAAATGCGATGCGGCTCGCCACGCTGGTCGCCGGCTTCGCCCTGGCAGCGACGGCCTGCGGCGGCGACGGTGGCGGCGGCACCAGCAGCGGCGGCGGCGACAGCGCCGCTCTGTCCGGTGCCTCCTTCTCGGTGGGCTCGAAGGAGTTCACCGAACAGCTCATCCTGGGTCAGATGACCCGCCTGGTCCTCGAGGACGCCGGCGCCGACGTCACGGACGAGACCGGTATCACGGGCACGACGAACGTGCGCAAGGCGCTGACCTCGGACCAGATCGACATGTACTGGGAGTACACCGGCACCGGCTTCGCCGAGATCCTCGGCAACGACGTGGCCGACGCGCCCACGGACTCCCAGGACCTCTTCGACGAGGTCGCCAAGGCCGATCTGGAGAAGAACGGTGTCCAGTGGTTGGCCCTGGCACCGATGAACGACACCTACGCCATCGCGACCTCGGCCACGGCGCAAGAGGAGACCGGGGTCGCCACGCTGTCCGACTACGCCGAGCTGGTGTCCAGCGACCCCGGCCAGGCCGGGCTGTGCGCTGCGTCGGAGTTCATCGACCGGGCCGACGGCTTGCCCGGACTGGAGAAGACGTACGGGTTCGACCTGCCGACCGACGCCATCACCGAGGTCGATCTCGGCATCATCTTCACCAGGGTGCCGGAGGGGGACCCGTGCAACTTCGGTGAGGTGTTCGCCACCGACGGCCGGATCCCGGCCAAGGAGATGGTGGTCGTCGAGGACGACAAGGACTTCTTCGTGAAGTACAACGTGGCACTGACCGTGAACAAGGACGTCTTCGACCAGTACCCCGAGCTCGAGGACATCTTCACCCCGATCGCGGAGAAGCTGGACACGGAGACCATGCAGGCGTTGAACGCATCCGTCGACGTCGACGGCCTGCCGGCCGAGGCCGTCGCGGAGAAGTGGCTGCAGGACAACGGGTTCATCGGCTGACTCACCCTCGACCGCAACGTCAGGGCAGACGCTGATGCGGATCACGCTGGCGCAGGTCGACTCCCGGCTCGGGGACCTCGACGCCAACCTGGCCCGAGCCAGTGAGGTCATCGCGTCCGCGGCCGAGCAGGCCGCGGACGTGGTGGTGTTCCCGGAGCTGTTCTTGTCCGGGTACTCCATCGGTGAGGTCGACGCCGACCTGTCGCTGCGAGCAGACGATCCCAGGATCGAGAAACTTGCCGGGCAGGCCGGGCAGGCCGGGCTGCTGATCGGGTTCGTGGAGGCCGGACCCCGCGGGCTGCACACCTACAACAGCACCGCCTACTACGAGGACGGCCGCCTGGTCCACGTGCACCGCAAGCTCTACCTCCCGGCGTACGCACCCTTCGAGGAGCGCAACCACTTCACCCCTGGGCCGACGTTGCGCGCGTTCACCACGAGGGGCGACACCCAGATGGCCGTGCTGTTGTGCAACGACGCCTGGCAGCCGCAACTGGCCTTCGTGGCGACCCAGGACGGCGCGCACGTGCTGCTGGTGCCGGCCGCCAGTGCGCAGAGCCAGTTCCCCGAGCACTACGACTCACACGAGTACTGGCACGACATCACCCGCTTCTACGGCCGGATGTTCCAGCTGTTCGTCGTGTTCGTGAACCGGGTCGGCGACGAGGGCTCGAGGCGGTTCTGGGGTGGCTCCCACGTCATCGACCCCTGGGGCAACGTGGTGGCAGAGGCTCCGCAGCAGCAGGAGCAGGTGCTCACCGTGGACATCGACCTCGCCGAGATCCGCCGTCGGCGGCGCCAGGTGCCGCTGGTCAAGGAGGCGCGCCTCGGCTTCCTCCAGCGCGAGATCGAACGGCTGCTCCAGGAGGGCGGCGATCTGTAGCCGCTCCCGACCGCTGGCTCCGCCGCACCAAGGGCCAGGTCATCAGCGCCCACAGCGCCGACACGATCGCCACCTCGACCACCAGGTACATCGGCCACGGCCCGAAGTAGTCCAGCAGCGACGCAGCCGCCGGCTTGGCGTTGACGTAACCGTAGTTGCTGCCCAGTAGCGTGTTGACGCCGAAGACGCCCACCATCCAGCTCAGCGTGACGGCGAACGCGATCCGGTAGGAGCGCCAGTCCGGCCGGATGCCGAGGCCCCAGGTCAGGTAGATCGCCGCCCACACGACCAGCAGGTGCATACCCCAGAACAAGACGAAGACCGGGAGGTCTATTCATAAGCTCGCCGAGAATTTGTAGAAATGAAGTGCGGTGACGGCGCGCACGATGCTGTTGTACTTGTGGAGCGGTGCTCGGCATCGGCCGCCGAGGATCTTCCAGTTCTTGAG
>JAABUN010003452.1_pt1 | contig 24425 bp, 26 predicted proteins | sample 5559311 | NCBI WGS metagenome assembly JAABUN01 (sample SAMN10711877, study PRJNA513370) | rock metagenome | isolation source: Antarctica rocks | place: Antarctica: Victoria Land, Siegfried Peak sud
GATTGAGAAAGACCGGTGTCGCCTGCACCGCTGCGACCTTGACCACCGGAAATTCGTCCCCCATCATCCCCTCGCTTTCGTTCGTACTCGTTTGTGGATTGCCTCTGTTGTTGGTTGCCTTTGTGACGATGCTACGTGAAAGGTCATGACAGCGATAGACGACGGATGGCAGTCGTAGCAGGCACGGGACAGCGAGATTCTGAAGCATGCCTGCTATTGCTCCTATACTCTCGAGAGGTCTTCGGGGACCGCCGGGCAGCGGTGACGAGATACCGGGATCGGCTCAGGTGCCTAGCGCCTCCTCCAGCAAGTCGAGTCCTTCCATAGCGCTGGTTGTGCCGAAGCCGAAGCGAACATGCCGCTCTCCCCCACCGAAATGGGCACTCGGAGCCAGCAGCAGGCCGTGGTCCTGCAGCAGGCGGTCGCTCAGTGCGCTCGTCGACTCTTCCCCCAGCCAGCGTGGGAAGGCGACCAGCCCTCCACGCGGCGGTACCCAGGAGAAGCGGTCCCCGTGGCGATCAATAAACACCCCTAACCTGGACAGGTTCGCTCGCGCCAGGGACAGGTGCCCGGCCAAGATACAGTCGGCATGGCGCACAGCGAGCGTCGCCAGGAACTCCGTCGGTGCACCGATATAGCTGTTCTGATACATGCGGAAGCTACGCACTGCGTCCAGTGTCGTCGCATCGCGTGTCACCAGCCAGCCGACCCGGAGACCCGGTAAGCCGAACGTCTTCGAGACGCTGTTCACGACTACCGCCCGCGCCGTGAGGTCGGTCAAGCTCGGCGCTTCCGCCCGCCCGTCCAGCGGCAGGCCCCGATAGATTTCGTCTCCGACCAAGATTGCCCCCACCCCATCTGCAAGCTCAATCACCTCTTCCAGGATGCCCCGATCCGGCACGAAGCCGGTCGGGCTATGCGGGAAGTTGGTGACAATCATGCGCGTGTTCGGACGCAACAGGCGTCTCAGGTCCGCCAGCGACGGTGCCCATCCTGACTCCTCCTCCGCTGCCCAGAGGCTGATCTCCGCCCCGCACCATGCGGCCAGCCCCTCCAGCGGCTGATAGATCGGGCTGTGGACGATCACATGGTCGCCCGGCTGCAGCAGCGCCATGAAGAGGGACAGCAGGGTGTCGTCACCGCCGCTGGCCGCCACTACCTCGTCCGGAGAGACGTGCTCATAGCGCGCTGCGATTGCCTCTCGTAGCGCCTGCGTCCCGAAGGCCGTACTGTAGTTGAGCGGCAGCGCGGCGAAATGCTCCGCCGACCCGGGCTCCAGCGCCAGCAGGGCCGCGGTTCCAAGCGGCTCAGCGAATGAGGGGCTGAGATTCGCGCGTGCTGTGGTCGCCGCGGGCTGATTGAAGAAGTGCTTCAAGGCGAAATCAGGCATCGCGCGCATGATGGGGTCCTCCGTATTGGGTGAGGCAAAGATGTCCCGGGCTGAAAGCTGGTGGTGGGATGGACTGTGTGGTGCCGTCCCCGCTTCCGATTCGCTGTTCTATCCACGTCTCGATGGTAGCATCGGCTAGCGACCACCACCAATTGCCCCAACTACACGTTATCAAGTCGAATCTGGACGACGTTGCTGACCGAATTCTCGCGACTGATCACTACCGGTAATGAACGAGGTCGACGGACCGCAACATCTCGATGGTGGCCACACCATGGCGTGACGCTTTCAGTCCGGACTCGTGCAGCAATCCGGCGCGGGCATGCGCCAATAATCGACCGCCTAGACGTGAGTACCTGTCACGTTCGTACACCTTCCGCCGCTGCGCGGGTCGATGCTTGTAACCGTGCAGGGCTGGATTGCGACATGCCATCAAAAGCTGCCTTCATGAACACGTCAGGATAGGCTAACTGCGCGGCTTCCCCTCGGTATGGCCGCGGTGGCTGAGGGATACACAACGCTCACGGGAGCGTGATGACGGTAAAGTCGTCGAACGCGGTCACGGCATCCGCCTTGGTCCAAAGACCGACATACCCGGTCTGGAAGGTCGAATCCTCGAAGTCCATCACCATCTCGTCGTCAAGGAACCCCTGGATGCGATCACCTTCGACCACAACGCGCAACCGACGCCACTCGCCGGTGTCCTGCGTGACCGCGACCTCGTAGAGCGACGTCCGCTTGCCGTTCTCGTAGAGGAACAGGCGGCAGTCCTGCTCCAGGACGTTACATCGCCAGACGTAGTAATCGGTCGGGGACGTGGCGCGGAAGATCAACCCGCCCACCTGGTCGACCGTCCCGGAGATCGGTTTGTACGAAACCGAGAGATCGAGATTGGTGTACTGGCCGGCGTCAAGGATCGTCGAGGGAAACAGTTCGTAGGTCTCGATGTTGTCGAGCAAATCCGTGTAGGCGTCGCCGAACACATCTTCTGCATCAGTCGCCGCCGGCGCCAGGTCCTGGGTGCCCACCTGCGCGTAGACGTTCGGCTGGCTCGGTGCGGAATCGTCAGCCTGGACGACCCACTCACCGATGAGGGGGACGAAGTCCGTTGCACCCTCATTGACAGAATCGCTGTCGAAGTCAATAGAGAACTCGTCTCCCGCCGCTGGGGTCGCCCGGGGGGGCGCCGCTGGGCTCGCCTGGAGGGCCAGCTCTGCCGGACTCCGTGACAGGGTGTGACTCGCCCCGATCCCGGTCATCGCGAGCAGCAGAACGACAAGGAGACTGAACGACTTGCTCGTAATCAGGTGCATCGATGACTCCTGGTTCTCGCGGGGATGTCCAGACCAGTGCACCAAGTGGCGGAATGACAGTCATTGTCTCCGGCATGGCGGTGTGGACTGACATTAGGCCGGCCTGCTAATGGTCTTGTCAAGCGCACCACGCAACGCTCCGGTATCGTGAACAATGCAAATACTGAGTCCCGTGGGCTCCCGTCCGAGGGACGAGTTAACGAGAGAGTGGTCGGGCGGGCTATCCAAGGTCGTTTCAGTGCCTCGACTGGCCCAGGGCTCGATGAACCGCGCTCTTCGCAAACGACAAAGTTGTACGGGTCGCTGAAGGAAGGTCCGTACCACCCGCCCCCGCATGAATCTCCATCCCCGCGTGCTGACCGCCGATTCACCGCCACCTCGTGACACGCATGGTTTTGCTGGATCACGCATTATGGTGGTGAGTACCACTGCGACATTGGAGACAGGTATGAGAACACAGAGCAACGCCCAACCCTTGAAGGAACACGTCGCCCTGGTGACGGGTGCCAGTAGCGGCCTGGGCCGCGCGACGGCACTTGCCCTGGCCCAGGCTGGGGCCGACGTGGGCCTGATTGGCCGGAGTAAGCCCGAGCTGGACCAGGTTGCGGACGAGATCACGGCCATCGGTCGACGGGTTCTCACGATGCCGCTGGACCTTGCCGATGAATCGGGAATCCCGGTCGCCATCAGCCAGTTTCTCGATCGGTTCGGGCGCGCTGATATCCTGGTCAACGCCGCGGGCACCGATGTCCCGGGGTCTGTAGAGGAACTGCAACCGGGAGACTGGGATCACGTTCTGGATGTTAACTTGCGCGCTCCCTTTCTATTGGCCAAGGCCGTGTTCCCGCACATGCGTGAGGCCGGGCACGGCACGATCGTCAACGTCTCATCAGTCGCTGGCAAACGTGGCTGGGCAAATGCGTCGGCGTACTGCGCCTCCAAGTTCGGCCTCACTGGGCTAACTCAGGCTATCGCTGCCGAAGGCAAGCCTCACGGCATTCGGGCCTGTATTCTCTATCCGGGTGGGATGGATACGAACTGGGGAACTTGGTCCAGCGCTGAACGACAGGCCGAAAGCGTCGATATCGGGGAACCACGGTTACCTACGAAAGCCCTCCCGCCCGCGGACGTTGCGGCGCTCATCGTATGGATTGCCACCGCCCCGCCAGCCCTGGTCCTGAACGAGGCCATCGTTAGTCCCTTGGATGAGGAGGGCTGGCCGTAGCGAATTACGGTCTCGTCCCGGTAAACACGAGAGGTATCTTCAACATGCCCGATCCCGATACTTTCACCGCGCTCGGCAGGCACCAGACCACCTTCACCAAACTGGACGTCTTTGACCGGCCTGAGCATGTTGTCGAGGTGATTCTCGCCGGTGATGAGTTGACCGCTTTTTGTCCCATCACCCATCAGCCGGACTTCTACCGCTATGAGGTACGTTACCGCCCAGGCACATCCTGTATCGAGTCGAAAACCTTCAAACTTTTGATCGGGTCATTCCGGGATCAGGCAGCCTTCGCGGAGACGCTGGCCGGTGACAGTGCGCAGTTGGTCCATGAGGCGACCGGTGCTGCAACGGACGTCACTCTGACCCAGCAGGTGCGCGGCGGCATCTCGATCACTGCCAGGGCCTCGATCCCCGGTACGCAGGTACCCTAAGATGCACACTAACTCCCAGCGTATGTCCGAGGGCCTGATCTACCTCGTTGGCTTCATCGGTGCCATCTGGTTCGCCAACTGGCTGGTCTCCCACTGGGGAACCGTCCGGTTTGGCGATGGACCGTGGTTGATTCCTGTCTGGCCAGGCGGTTTCACGCCCTCCGGTAACCCGGTGTATGCCCCGTCAGGTGTGTTGGCAATCGGTATCGGCTTCACGCTACGCGATCTCGTCCAACGACGGCTGGGGATAAGGGTCACCGTGCTCGCGGTCGTGGCAGGCGCGCTGCTGTCGGCAGCCCTCGACACTTCCCTGGCCCTCGCCTCCGGTGTCGCGTTCCTCCTGGCGGAAACACTCGACCTCTTCGTCTACACCCCTTTGCAGCGTCGCCACCTCGTGGCAGCGGTTATCGCCTCGAACGCTGTGGGCGTGGTGGTGGACAGTCTCGTCTTCCTGACGATAGCCTTTGGGTCCCTCTCCCTGCTGCATGGGCAAGTCATCGGCAAGGCTTGGATGACGCTGGTTGCGATCCCGGCCGTCTACGCCATTCGCGAGTGGGAGCGCAAACGAGGCAGCGGACTCGTCGAGATCAGTCCCCCTGTCGCATAAGATCTGTGTCTCATAAACAGTCGTTCCAGAGGCAGAATCAACGATGCGTGGGGCACTGGTATCGGCAAGCGTGCGAACGACCACTTCAACGTTGCCCGGTGACCGTGGCACAATCCAGATGATTCGGGCGTCAGCTTCCGGGACCTCCGAATCACCTGATCGTCAGGGCGCGGCAGACGACGCGCAAGGAGCAGAACCCATGTCGCAGCGTATTAACTACCGATCAGTTGCGCCCCAGGTCCACGAGTCCCTGGCGCACCTGAGCACCGCGTTGGAGAAGTCAGAGCTCGGGATGCAGCTGATCGAGCTTGTCTACATTCGCGCCTCGCAGATCAACCGGTGTGCTTTCTGCCTCTCGGTGCACATCCCCAACGGTCGCAAGACCGGGCTGACCGATCAGCACATCGACCTCCTATCCGTCTGGCGCGAAGCGGGAGATATCTTCTCCCCGCGTGAGCGAGCCGCCTTGGCCTGGACGGAGTCCCTGACCCTTCTGCCAGAATGCCAGGCGCCAGATCACCTCTTCGAGGAGGTGCGCGTCCACTTTAGCGAGCAGGAGACCGTCGAGCTGACGTGGGCGATCATGACCATCAATGTGTGGAACCGGATGGCAGTCTCCATGGGAACACCACCGCGGCGCGCCCACTAAAGAAGCCACCAGTGGTATCCGATGGGAAGGAGCCTCGAAGAGCACCTTCGCTCTACCTGAGGAGCCGTCAAGCACACGCTATCAATTGGTGCCTGTCAGCCGCGAGCGCTCGTTCTAGGTCTCGAGGTAGGTCTGGGGAGTTGTGTTGACGGTAAACCTGAAGACATCGGGACGACCATAGTGACCGACGGCATCAAAGGTCAGGTGCTCGGCTGGGATGCGGGCAAGATCCAGATCGGCATACAGGATGGTTTCCTCCGAACCAGCCGGACCGACCAGACAGTGACCGTCGGGACCGATGATCGCACTGCCACCGGCAAGCAGGTGTGCGCCAGGCTCGATCCCGTCGCCCTGAAAGATGGCCAGATCGTCCGGCACCTGGTCCCGACGGAGGACGGAGCCGACGGCAAGTACGAAGCAGCGCCCCTCGAAGGCATAGTGACGCGACGCAACGAGGTGGATGTCGCTGACTGTGGGCCAGAGTGCGGCATGGATCTGCTCACCGGTCACATGCATGGCATGGCGGGCAAGGGGCATCCAGTGCTCCCAGCAGACCAGACCACCCACCCGCCCCTGCGGCAGGTCGACGACAGCAAGCGTGCTGCCATCCCCTTGACCCCAGACCAGGCGCTCGGTGTAGGTTGGAGTCAGTTTGCGGTGTTTGCCGAGCAGCTGGCCATCGGCCCCGAGGTACACAATGGTGTTGTAGAGGGTCCCCGCGGGACGACCGCGTTCGCGCTCGTTAATGCCCATGACGACGGCACACCCGGCCTGGGCCGCCGCGGCACCTAATGCTTCCGTAACCGGGCCCGGCACCTCGACGGCGTTGGCGACGAGGCGGGTAAAGACCTCCTTGGCGGGAGGGTGGTTCCAGAGACCAGCACCGGGGGCGATGTCGAGCCAGACCGGGTAGCCTGGCAACCACGTCTCACCAAAGACCGCCAGTTTCGCCCCGGCGGCTCCTGCTTCCGCGATCAACTGGCACGCCTTGGCCACCGACGCCTCGCGATTGAGAAAGACCGGTGTCGCCTGCACCGCTGCGACCTTGACCACCGGAAATTCGTCCCCCATCATCCCCTCGCTTTCGTTCGTACTCGTTTGTGGATTGCCTCTGTTGTTGGTTGCCTTTGTAGCCATGCTACACAAGCCGCAATGACCGCGATAGATGACGTGTTTCCTTGTCTTGAACCCAGCGGTCCTCTTGATCGGAGACTTGCGAGGTGACGATCAATGAACCCCATGTCTTGGAGATGACGCACTTGCTAGCCGGGGACCTGGACGTCTTCCCGTCTAAACAGGAACTGCGAGTAGTGAGTGAATATGTGCGCAGGACGGTGCCGGGATTCAGGTCCAGGGTCTGGCGGATAGCGGCGTCCGACCAGCCCGGGCCACCCTCGCCATGATCAGCCCTGAGCAGGACGCGGGCGCGGGTCCGCGTCCGGGCGGGAGCGGTCCCCAAGCCGACGAGGGTGCGCAACTCGTCACGTTGCACGGCGGTCAGCGCGACACGATAGGGGGAGGCTATGGCAGCTCTCCAGCGACGAGATGGCGGATCGATGTGGTCCCGCCGCAAACGCCCTGCCATCGATGATTCAACTATGACGCACCACTAGTCCGGCTGGTCGGTTCATGGAGTGCTTTGGAAGGCACTTAGAGCGGTACTCGTAAGTCTTGTCGTTGGAGAGCAGGAAGTCTCGCCCCCCGACCTCCTCCTACTCCAGCTCCGTGGCCTGCGGGCGACTCTGCCCGGACCGGATGGAGAGGGGAGCTGCCACTGCCAACTCATGTGAGCGACGCTGTAGGAGGAGACATCCGACGTAATCTTTGGCATGCGAAGAAAATTGAGTTCGTGTTCCGACCGGCCCTCTTAGCTGGCTAGAACGCTAAGTCCAGAGAGCGAGAGGGGGCATGCGTCGTGCATCCTAGCGACGTTAGACAGACGCACCCGTGCTTAGTCAAGATTGAGGGGCTTTCATGGACAAAAAACTCGCGGGCAAAGTCGCCATCATTACGGGCTCGGATTCAGGCATGGGGCAGGCTATGGCCAAGGAGTTCGCCAAGGAGGGTGCTGATATCGCCATTACCTGGTTCAAGGACCAGCAGGGTGCCGACCAGACGCGGCAGACGGTTGAGCAGGCAGGCCGGAAGGCGTTCGTGAGCCAGCTAGACGTGCGCGACCCGGCAGCGGTGGCACAGTTCTTTTCGCAGGCTAAGCAACAACTCGGCACACCGTACATCCTCGTTAACGATGCCGGCGTGGATTCGGTCGGCAAGCAGGTTGCCGAGATGTCGATCGAGGAATGGGACGATCGCTTGAGGACGAACCTGTCCGGGCCGTTCTACGCCTGTCAGCAGTTCATCCGTGCGCGCCGCAATGTCGGCGGACAAGGTCGGATTATCAACATCACCTCGGTCCACGAGGACATCCCGCGAGCGGGAGCGGCCGGCTACTGCGCCACGAAGGGTGGGCTGCGCAATCTCACGCGCTGCCTGGCGCTGGAGCTGGCTGGCGACCAAATCACCGTCAACAACATTGCGCCGGGCATGGTGCTGACACCGATGAACCAGGCGGCAATGGATGACCCCAAGGTGCTCGAGAAGCAGGTGCAGAGCATCCCGTTGAAGCGGGCGGCCCAGCCGGAGGAGATCGCCAAGTTGGCCCTTTACCTGGCCTCTGATGATGCCAGCTACGCCACTGGGCAGTCCTACACACTCGACGGCGGCCTGTCAATGAACCAGGGCCAGGGCGCCTAGGTGCCCGACGCCTCACCAAGCATGACTAATGATGAAATCCGGGAAGCAGTACGGGAGATCCTACTGGAGAACCTGCGTGAGGGTTTTTCCGAGCACTTCAACACCCCGTACTGCTACATGCAGCCCTCCCCAACAACCTACCCGTACCAGTATTTCTGGGACACCTGCCTGCAGGTCTTTATCCTGACGGCGCTGGACGAGCATGATCTGGCCAAGCGAAACATGCGTAGCCTCTTCGCCATGCAGCACGACGATGGCTTCGTCGGCCATATGCTGTTCTGGAGCAGAGTGCGTCCTGCCAAGTGGACGGACATCTTTCAGTCGCGGCCATCGCGAGAGCTCTTCCGTCCCCACATGAGCGCTCTCATTCAGCCACCCTTGGTGGCGCAGACAGTCCAGCGGATATATACCGGCACAGGGGATCGCGCGTTCCTTCAAGAGATGCTACCAAAGTTGAAGAAATACTTCGATTGGTTGGGAAAGCACCGGGATCTCGACGGTGATGGATTGATTTCCATCATCACGCCATTTGAGTCCGGCATGGACTGGAAGCCAACCTTCGATCAGGTGGTCGGTTTCCCCCCCGGGGTGGCGAACCGGCGACTGTTCTGGCGGGTAGTTGGCACCGATGCCCGGAACTTCGTTCATCGCTACGACATCGAAACCCTCGCACGCAAACGCTACTTCCTGGTGAAGGAGGTTGGGTTCAATACCATCTATGCGCAAAATCTCCATGCGCTGAGCCAGCTTTGCGAGGAGCTTAATGATGACGATGCCCAACGATACGCGGATCTGTCGACTACCGTCATCACCAGCATGATTGAGGCGATGTACGACGAGGATGAGGCAGCGTTCTACGACGTGGACGCGAGCACCCGCAAAAAGATCCGGGTGCTTACTCCGACCATCTTCTTCCCGCTTGTGATTCGCGAGCTTCCAGCGTCCATTACCGAGGCGTTGATCCACCGGCACATCACTCGGAAGGGCGAGTTCGACACCGAATTCCCGATACCATCAGTTGCCAGGAATGATCCGTCGTTCAACCCGTACGAGTCGGAGTACCTGTGGCGAGGACCGACATGGATCTTTTACAACTGGTTTGTCTATCAATGCCTGTTCTACCGGGGGTTTTACGACGAAGCACAGATGCTCGAGGACACCATAAGGAGGCTGATCCAGCAGAGCGGATTTCGGGAGTACTACAACCCGTTCACTGGGGAAGGGTACGGTGCGAAGAACTTCACCTGGTCAGGGCTGGTAGTGGACATGCTGAACTTGAACGAAGCCACGTGACGGCGCAGGCTCACACACTGTGATCTCACTCGTCACTGAGCGATCCCTTTCGTCTGACACACCCTGCACGTCGACCTGCAGCGCGCAAGGCGCGAGAGCCGTGGAGGTGATCCGGCTCTCAGTCATTGCAGCCGGGATACGTTGGGCAAGGAGGGTATAAGATGCTCTCCCGCTGCCCCAGAAACGGACGATTTGAGACGGTCAGTGGTGCTGTCGTTGTCCGCGCTCAGAGGGGGAGCGGGCGGGTAGCGCCGTGTGGCAACCGTAGCTCCTGCCGCATGCCGGTTTACCCTGCTGGCTCGAGCGCAGAGCAAAGGATCAACCGAGGAGCATCCGTGGCCGTTCCCGCATCAGGTCCTCGGCCTCCTGCACGATGCTTCGCACTATCTCCCCGGCCGGCCGCGTCGACGTGATCAGCCCCGCGGAGACGCCCGCGCTCACCCCGGCCACCGCCAGATCAGCGCGCTCGTGCCCGGCCGCAACCTCGGCTTGCAGCGCCTCGCGATGGGTAGGAATCTCGGACTCGCGACCGTTCCAGCGGTCGATGAAGGCGTTGCGCAGCATGCGGTCCGGGTTTTCGGCGGGGAAGGAGCGCTCCCCGATCAGGTCGTAGATGCGCGTCTGGACGGTGTCGTCGGATGTCGCCACAAGGACTGCCTCCTGTTCCCAGGACGGTCCGCCCCACTCGTGACTGGTCACGAAGCGGGTCCCCATCCATGCGCCCTGCGCCCCAAGCAGGAGCACCGCGGCCAGGCCACGGCCATCCGAGATGCCGCCCGCAGCGACCACCGGTATCGGCGCGACCGCATCGACGACGGCCGGCAGCAATGCGAGAGTCCCTATGGCGCCTGCATGGCCCCCCGCTTCCCCACCCTGGGCGATGATGACGTCGGCACCAGCCCGGGCGGCCGTAATGGCCTGCCTGAGGGTCTGCACCTGGACGAAGACCATGACCCCTGCCGCGTGCGCCGGGGCGACGAAGGGCGTTGGGTCGGTGAACGAGTGGTTGATCGCCGCTACTCCCTCGTCCAGCGCCACACGGGCCAGATCCGCCGTGTCCGGAAACGAGGAGATGAAGCCGACCCCGAAGGGGCGCGAGGTGAGCGACCGGGCGATCCGGATCTGCTCCCTCAACCACGGCGCTCCGTCGCGGTTCGTGCCTCCGATCATCCCGAAGCCGCCCGCCTCGGAGACCGCGGCGGCCAACTCGCCGGTCGAGGTCCCGGCCATCGAGGCATTGAGAATTGGATGCTCGACGCCGAGCAACGTGCAAAGTGGGGTGGTAATCATGAGCGACCTCCGTGGTCGGCAGCTGACGAAGTTGATGTCAACGAAACGGTTCCGCTTAGCGCCATACCGTCGCGCAGCCGATTGCCGACTGTGTTTTCCTTTGCTAGCGATTACTGAATCATTACACTCTTTGGCATCGAGAGGATGGCTGTTCCTGCGAATCGAGCGACTCAGTGCAAAAACAAGACGTGGCCACGACCAAACGGTCGTGGCCACGTTTCTATCTCCCCACAGGCCAGCGAACAGCCTGAGCGGAGAAGGGCTTGCAACAGTCAGTGATCACTCGTCGCCAGCGTCGGAAAAGTCGTCGTCGTCCGCCGACACGGTCATGAGGGCGACACCGTCAGCGTTGATGTCGAAGGCGGTCGAGCCCGTGGCATCGACGTCCAGCGAGCCGATGGTGTTCAGGGTGCCGTCGTTCGGCGGGTCCTGAAGGGCGAGAACGTCGTTTTCCGCATCGATGACGTAGAGCTGGGTCTCCTCAGCGCCGGGGACGCTGTTGGTGTACCCGGCCCCGACGACGGCCGGCGTGTTGTCGGCGTTGTCGTCGTCCTCAGGGTAGGCGGTGTTGCCGTCGATCGTCGGCTCCATCGTGTCCGGGTTGGTGCCGACCGCTCCGGTGTCCGGGTTGAGGCGAAGGTTCTGGGTCGTGCTGACGTCGACGCGAATCCGGTCGACGGTCGGGTTGAAGTCGAAGCCGAGCGAGTCGTCCTCGATGGCGGGGTCCGTGGCCTCCCCCGGGGCGGTTGCCTCGCCGGTCGAGACATCGATGCTGTAGACGACGCTGGCGTCGGAAATCGCAAAGAGCTGGTCATTGGCCGGGCGAATGTCGATTCCAACCAGGTCCTCGTCGTCGCCCAGGCCGGTGATCTCGACACTGTTGTCGATGGTGAGCGACGAATCGGCAGCCGGGGTGGCCTCCGACGCGAGATCCACTGTCACGGTGAGCAGCATGTCATCGTCAGTCAGCAGATAGACCAGACCATCCAGGCCGACGGCCATGCCGTCAACGTTCTCCTCGTCCACCGTCCCGACGAGTGTGGTCGCACCGCTCTCGAGATCGACGGTGTAGATATCCGTCCGGTCGTCGTCATCCTGGGCCGAAGCGGCGAGCGGCGCCGCAAAGGCGATCGCCAACACCGCGATACTGGAGCGAAGCTTCACGAGACGTTCCTCCTCTGGTGACACCTATAGTCAGACCAGAGTCGTTGCCCGGTCGGGCCAATGAGGGGAGGATGGCGCGAAACTGGCGACGGACTCTTCTGTTTCCCGGGGTGCCCGCCGGGTTGGAAACATTGTACGCAAGCCCCATTCCCTCCGTTCCCAACATGGAATGATATTTGTAGGATGGCCTACAGATACCCTTTTCCTAATCTTAGGAAGGTTTGCAATGTGGAACATGAAAACTTCCCGATCACGGGGGTTCTGAATCGAATCGAACCGTCCGTCGCAGCATTCCCGAAGGCGTCCATGCACGAGCTGGCGGACGACGGGTTCACGTCGCTGTTCCAGCAGATCGTGGCCTGCCTGATTTCAGTCAGAACCTTTGAGGAGGTGACCATGCCGATCTGCCGTGACCTCTTCGCGGTCGCGCCAGATCCGGCCGCGATGGTTGCACTGGGGGAGGCCGCGATCCTCGACATCATTCGTCGCAGCACATTCTCTGACCGCAAGGCTGGCCAGATTCTGGACATCGCCCGGCAGACCGTGGACACGCATGGTGGCACGATTCCCTGCGATCCCACAGTCGTCCGTGGGTTCCACGGCATCGGTGTCAAGTGCACGAATCTAGCTCTTGGGATCGCCTGCAAGCGGTACGGCATGCCCATCACGGCTGACGGTCGTGGTGGCTCGGCGGCGGACGGGGCTCCCGGAGCAGGGACGACCGCGTACCGTCCCATCGCTGTTGACATCCACGTCCATCGGATTACGAACCGATGGGGACTAGTCGCGACCACCACACCGGAGAAGACGACCGTCGCGCTCGAGGCCGTGCTGCCGCTTTCGGAGGACGTACGTATCAACCGGCTGTTGGTGCCGTTCGGGAAGCACATTTGCACGGGATCACGACCGCACTGCTCGACGTGCCCGGTCTTGGACGAGTGCGCGCAAGTCGGCGTCGAGAATCCGCGCTAGGGCGAGGCCCGCCATGAATCGAACAGCCACAGAGAAGTCCGACCGGATACCCTCGCTACGGTCAGGCCGCTCCGTCGCTCGGCGTAGTAAGGCGGGGTACGGCGATAAACGCAGGTGAAATACCACTGATCGCCGCTAGCAGTGGCCTGTACGAAGCTACTAACGGGACGGAGCTTGCAGTTATTAGGCATTCACAGGGTTCCCTCGCAGCGAACGGGGAGGGATGCAATGACCACCGGAACAGTTGAGCCCATCGACTACTGGAACCGTCTACGGGCGGGTGGTGTACTGAAGCCCGAGGACGTGTCGAACATGCCGATGTGGACGATCCGGCATGTCGCTGACTACCTGCAGTGGGGCGACATTCGGCTCCGTCGCCGAATCAAGAGCGGCGCGAGCCCCGTGACCCGGATCGGCGACCGAGTCTATCTTACCCAGCATCAGTTTCGGATCGCGATCATCGCCGCTCGGGTCGAAATGATGGCCGAAACCGGACGGCTCGCCCCACTCATTCTGGAGGCTTGCCCGGACCCGCTCGGAGCGGAGGCGGTCGATGAGTAGCACGCTCGTCGACGGCGCGGTCCCAGTTCCGGTCCGGGGATCCAAACGACCGGTGCTGGTCGACGCCGAGGACGCGGGATTGATCGCCGAGGCAGTGCTCCGGCTTCACCCAAAGGGCTACGCGAGTCGGAGCAAGACCAGCAGGGCCTGTCGCATCTTTGCTCACATCCTCGTCTTCGGCGAGGCGCCAAGCGGCTACGTGGTCGATCACCGGAACGGAGACCGGCTCGACAACCGGCGGTGGAATCGCCGATTGGCCACGCTCCTCTGAACGCGATCAAGCAGCGGCGGTCGGTCAGGAGCAAGAGCGGCTACGTCGGCGTAACGCGGAGTGGCGCGTCGAACTGGTCGGCGTCAGTCCACGTCGGGCGACCCCGTTATCTGGGCTCCTTAATCACGGCGGAGGGGGAGCCGGGGGCGCGTGACCGGGCGGTGTTCGAGGCGTGGGGCGAGTTCGCTACGCTCGACTACCCGGACGAGTACCGGGGCAGATACGAGGAGACCCCGACACCGGCAAGTGTCGAGGTCTTGGGACAGGAGCAGATGTGTCTCGTACTATTTCCGCAAGTGGTGTGCCTGAACCGCCGACCGCGGTCCGTGACGCAGCCGAGCAATACACCGGGCGTGGTCAGGGAATTACCCCGCTCATCGCCGATACGAATAGCGCCGGCTCGACGGTTGGCAAGAAGCTCATCTTTCCGGGACAAAGCCATTGAACGACTTCCAACGCATGTACCTGTCTGCGCTGCGCTTAGGAAGTCATGCTGATTCCGGCTGTTCCACCACGCGACCGACGAAGTAGCGGTGAAAGGCCAGGTCATCGGTGAGTTCCGGATGGAATGCGGTAGCCAAAAACCGGCCCTGCCGAGCCGCGACAGGGCGTCCGTCAGGCAGGCGGGCCAGCACTTCCACGTCAGGGCCTACCGTCTCGATCACTGGCGCGCGGATGAAGACCGCGGCCACGGGCCGGTCTGCCACGGCGGGGGCTGACAAAGTGGTTTCAAACGACTCGAGTTGAGACCCGAATGCGTTGCGACGCACGCCGAGATCCATCAGTCCCAAGAGGGGTTGGACGCCGACGCGACTGCCCGAGTCTCCCACGTTGGTGCTTAGCAAAATCATCCCGGCGCAAGTTCCCCAGACCGGCATCCTGGTGGCGGCTCGCGCCTGGATTGCACGGTCGAGCCCCGTCAAAGCAAGGAGCTTCCCGATCGTCGTACTCTCGCCTCCTGGAATGATCAGCGCTCGCACGCCAACCAAATCGATTGGGAGACGTACCTCTCGGGTTGCCACTCCGAGACGGGCCAGGGAATGGATATGCTCCGCAAACGCTCCTTGCAGCGCTAAGACGCCAATGGGCTCACTCATAGAATTACCATCCCCGTTTCGCGAGGAGCTCGAGTTCAGGAATCGCCGAGAGTTCCAGACCAGGCATTGGAACGCCGAGACCTCGACTAATTTCGGCAAGTTTCACTGGATCGTGGAAGTGCGTAGTTGCCTCGACAATTGCTCGGGCATAGCGTTCCGGATTGCCCGATTTGAAGATACCGGATCCTACGAAGACCCCCTCGGCACCCAACTGCATCACGAGCGCCGCGTCCGCAGGTGTGGCGACACCACCAGCGCAGAAGAGCACTACCGGCAAAGCTCCGGTCTTGTGCACCTGAACCACGAGCTCAAATGGCGCGTTAAGGTCCTTCGCGGCGGTCATCAGTTCTTCCCGCGGCAGCGCCTGTATTCGCCCGATAGTACCGACGATATCCCGCAAGTGACGCACCGCCTCGACGACGTTGCCAGTACCTGCCTCCCCCTTGGATCGAATCATCGCAGCACCCTCGGCGACCCGGCGCAACGCTTCTCCCAGGTCGCGAGCGCCGCAGACAAACGGCACGCGGAAGCCATGTTTATCGATGTGGTACCGATCGTCGGCGGGTGTCAGGACCTCGCTCTCATCGACGTAGTCGACCGCCAGCGCCTCGAGCACCTGGGCCTCGACGAGATGCCCGATGCGCGCCTTGGCCATTACCGGGATGGTGACCGCGGCCTTGATACCGAGGATGAGGTCCGGGTCGCTCATGCGCGCAACGCCACCTTGCGCCCGGATGTCAGAGGGAACGCGCTCAAGGGCCATCACGGCGACAGCGCCGGCTGCTTCGGCCAGACGAGCCTGGTCCGGCGTGACGACGTCCATGATCACACCGCCTTTGAGCATGCGAGCCAGGCCGGCCTTCGTTGTCCAGGTTGATTGCTGCTGCTGCATCTTTAGTCTCCTCAGAATCGTCGATCGTATGACTTGCATCGGCCCCTAGTGTTCCGGGCGGCCCTGGAATTTTCCGCGAGAACGTGCCAGTCCCAGATTCAAGCTGATCCGGCCCGAAGGCGCTCCTCATGCCGAGGACACCCCCCCGCCTACTCCCAATCCTACTACGGTTCCGCCGACGCCCGGTCCTGGGTACCTGCCTGCGCGTAGACGTCCGGCTGGCTCGCTGCGGAATCGTCTGCCTGGATGACCCACTTACCGATGAGGGGGACGAAGTCCGTCGTACCCTTAATGTAATGCCGGAATCGCCGTCGGGTTCGACAGTGAGTTCGTCTCCCACTGCCGGCGTCGCCGGCTCGCCCGTCGTCGTGATTGTCCGACGTATGGGCGTGACAGGGGGAGACATCCGGCGGCCACCATTTGTTCCCGCACCGACGAGGGGTCCTGCGTGTCCCACTCCCTTTACACATCGGACCCACGATTCAGGCAGAAGCGCCGACCCGTCGGAATGGTGGCGTGACACCCGAGGCAGGACATCCGACCAGTCACGGCGGGCTGGTCCTCGATCGGGCGATGGCGATCATTCCCGCTAACGACGAGGTCCCTCCCGCCGCGTCTCGATTCGGGTCGCGAGCGAAACCAGGACGATCGTGCCCCCGAGCAGCAACAGAACGGGCCAGATACCGCTCGGCATGGCTGATCCGCCGGTCGGCGGGAGCGCGGAATCGCCCTCGCCGGTCATGGCCGGGATGACGGACTGCGCGCCGGACGAGACGGCGGACGAAGCCGAGGACGCAGGTGACGGTTCTCGACTCCCTTGCGACACATATGTAACGACGGCCAGCTCCAGTCGCTCGCCTCCAGTCGCTAGCCATCCGCAAGGGCCATGTCCTCGGAATAGGTATCGATGCTGCCGACGGTGACAGCGAACGAGACGCCGACGAGGCCGTCGAGCACCACCCCCTGCCATCGCGATTCGTGCGTCCACGGTCAATCTCCGTCCCGTTCTGGTCGATGATGGCGACCGTCTGCTCACCGGCCACAGCGGGACGGCCGACCACGATGCAGTCCACCGTTTTGCTCATGCCATCGAAGCTGGCCGATCCTGCGCGCGCAGCGTCGACGACGACGGACACCTGAATCGTGACCGCGTCCGGTGTCACGGTCCCTCTCGCTGCGTCGGGTATCGTCTTGGCACTGACGGCCAAGGACTGCACTGCTCGACCTGCCCGGTCCTGGCGGACTGCGCTCGGGTCGGCGTTGAGAGCAGCCGCTAGATCTACGCGTCAGCGGCGGGGCGTAGCCTGATGTCGATGAGATAGAGCGCGTGATCGCTGGCCTGCCGAGGGTCGTCTTCTCGGGTGATCACCGTCACGCTTGACGCTTCAGTCCAATCGGAGGAGACGGCGAGATGGTCGATGCTAAGAGCCCCGTCGATCAGGTGCCGGGCGTTGGCCGTCGGTGGGTCCAGAGCCAGATCGTCGAACGCCGCGAGCAACGCCGACCGTCCGGCCCGACTTCCCAGGACCCGACCCGTGAGCGACTGGTTGAAATCCCCGCCCCAGATGACGACATCGTCTGCTCGCCGGGCAGAAACGATTCGTTGCACATGTGACGTCGGCACGGCGCGGAACCGCGACGCAAAATCGTCATAGAGTCCTGGCGGGTGGAGTGTTGGCCAGCTCCAGGTCGTGTTGGACCACGACAGCACCGAGCAGGCGACGAGAAAATCTGGCCGACGCTGGCCCGGGTCCGAGATTCGGGCGAGGCAGAGCCGTTCGTCCGTAGGACCTGGATCTTCGAGGGGTATCGAGGTCACACGCAGGGTGTCGCGGCGGGCAATCCCCGACCATCGCTTTCGCTCGGGAGCGCCGCTTCGGGGCTCGGATACCAGCGTCGTGTATCCCGGCAATGCCCAGTCGGCGTGAACCTCGGTGAACAGCCAGATGTCGGCGTTGCACTCCCGCGCCAGGGCGAGCATCTGCTGACCTCTTGGCCAGTTGGGATTGGGAGCCAGCTTGAGATTCCAGACGCCGATTCGGAGCGAAGTGCCCGTCGATCGGTCATGCAGCTGGATCACAGGCCGGCGTCGAGAGCAGCAAGCATCCCTTGCATGTAACCGACGGCATGGGCGCGGCCGCGATGGCAATACGGGGTGTCATCGATCAGGCGTGGAACATGGTCGTCGATCAGGAAGCCGTCGAACCCCACGTCTCGCAACAGCCGCATCGTGGCCAGCGCGTCGAAGTTACCCTCACCGATGAAGCACTCCTGGAAACTGGGCACCGTTCCCTGGACGTCGCGAAAATGAACGTAGGCGATCCGCCCCTTCGGTCCGAAGTGTCGGATCATCGCGTCCACGTTGGCCGCTCCACCGGCCATCTCCGAGCAACAGCCCAGGCAGAGGTCAAGGGCGAAGGCCGGGCTGCCAGTCAGGGCGTCAGCCCGGACGAAGTCGTCGACCGTGCTGAGGATCCGGGCGACGCCGCCCAGCATCTGGACCGGCGGGTCGTCCGGATGCAGCGCGAGCCGGACACCACTCTCCTCAGCGACGGGCAGTACCGCCTCGATGAAGTAGCGAAAGGTATCCCATAGGTCGTCCGGACCGATCAGCACCTCGTCCTGTGATGCCGGCATCCCGCTGAACGGCGGCATGTAGGCGGCAATCCCGCCAACCGGAGCGTTGTCGACCAGCGAAAGGTCGAACGCGGTGCAGTGCGCCCCGCCCCGACCGGGACTGTCCCGCCTGGTCCGCCAGACCGAGTTCGGCATCCAGTGAAACCCCAGGACGGGGACTCCAGCCTGGCCGACGCCGCGGATGATGTGCAGGTAGTTCTCGATCTGCTCGTCGCGACGTGGGCCGCCCATCATCGCGTCCATGTAGAAGTGAATCGGGACGTTCTCGATCGCCTCCAGCACACAGCCATGGTCGCGGGCGGTGCGGGCGAGTCGGGCAATGTCATCCCATTCCCAACGGGAGTCGCCCGGAAGCTGTGGGGTGTTGACCTGGACGCTGCTGAGGCCGAGCTGACGGGCGAAGGTCAGGAAGTCCTTGGTCAGCAGACTGGTCTGGCCGAGGCCGACTCGCATCTTGGCACTGGCTGCTGTAGATGCGTCTCCTATGGTAGTGGGCGGCGTGACGGTGTCGCCTAACATGGCATTCCTCCTCATGGAACGGGTGAGCTCAACGTCGAGCCCGGTCACCTGATCGCGGCATCCTAGCGCGATCCTTCCTTGCGTGGCGATCGAACGATTGGTCCGCCTTCCAACCGGCGCTCGTCATGGATTGACGATGCTGTTCAACCGACGTAGGCTGGAAGAAGGTATCCGCCACGCTACGGAGCGTGGACCTGAGCCAGACGAGATGGCTCGACAGATCAGGAGCACGGTGATGGTGCAACGACACGACATAACCAGGCGTGCGGCCGTTCAAGGGGTTGTCGCCGGCGCAGCCGGGCTCGCCGCCGCCGGTGGAATCGCGGGGATCGTCGGCGCCCGACGGGCCCCTGCCGTCATCCAGAGCGGCGGAACCTTCACGTACTGGGGTGGGTTGATCTTCTCGGACGCCGCCAATTCCCTGCTTCAGTCCACGATCGAGGAATGGTGCCGGAGCAACGGGCTGGAACCCGATGTCGTGATGATCAACCAGAACGAGACGGTCCAGCGGGTCAGTGCGGCCGTCGAAGCCGGCACCCTGCCTGACTGCCTCGATCTCGGCCTCGACCTCGCCCTTCAGCTCTCGTCGACCCAGCAAATCATCGCCGTCGATGACCTCTTCGACACGATCGGGACGGCTCACGGCGGCTGGTTCGAGTCGGTCGCGATGGCGACGGCGCCGGAACGCTTCGGTGGCAGCCGGGTCGGCATCCCGTTCGGCGCGTCTGGCAACATCCTCTTCCGCCGGACCGACGTGCTGAGCGAAGCCGGATTGACGACGGCTCCGGAGACGTGGCAGGAAGTCGCCGATCAGGCCCGGGCCGCCCAGCAGCCGCCGGCGATCTTCGGGCTCGGCTTCTCCCTCGCCAACGTCGGCGACGGCAACGTCATGATCTCGGTCATGCAGTCATACGGGGGGCGGATCGCCGACGATGCCGGCAAGCTTGTCATGGTTCGCTCCGAGGAGACGCGGGCTTTCCTGGAATGGATCAAGGCCGCTGCCGATGATGGAATCTTCTTCCCCGGGAACACGACCTGGGATGGCGCCGGAGACAACGCCGCCTACCAGGCTGGTCAGGCCGTCTTCATCATGAACACCGGCAGCGTCCACCTCAACCTGCTCGAAGCCGATCCGGAGCTGGACGAGGCAACCGGCTACTCGCCGCTGCCGTCCGGACCGATGGGACGCGTCTCACCGCTGAGCCCCAATCTCCGCTCGATCACCACGACGTCCGCCAATCCCGACGCCGCCCGGGCCCTGATCGAGTATCTGGCGATGCCGGCCTTCTCGGAGCAGTACTACAACTCGGCGATCTACGGCCCGGTCCTGCAGGGAGAGAAGGACTTCGCGATCTTCTCCACCGAAGTCCACGGCGCCCTCAAGGGTCTTGTCGAGAACGGGACCGCGCCGGCCTTCCCGGACGTGTTCAATGGCGCCTACGCCGAGACTAGCACGACCTTTGCGATCCCGCGGATGATCCAGCGGATGGTCGTGGACGGGATGTCGATCGATGACACCATGGCCCAGGCCCAGAGCGACATCGAAGCGATCTACGCCAAGTATCCGTAGTCGTCCAGGAGAGCGGCGGGCGGATCGGGTCAGGCCGACCGCCCCGCCGCTCTCACGGGGAACGGCCGAAGCTGCTCGATCCGTAAGCAGGATGATGTCGCCCAGGCGGAACGCTTGGTCGCCAGCATCCTGTTCCGGACTGCCGCCTCGATCCGGTCGACTGCGCGGCGTCGCTACAAGCCACGGTTGAGCAGATGCACGTCCCGGTCGGTTCGACACGAATGAGGCACGAAGCCCATGGCCGCTATCGGTACCGCCTCGCGACCGCCACAGTCCCGCTCACTCATGACGTTCGCCCGACGAAACGCCCTCTGGGGCTACCTGCTCATTGCGCCGGTCATCCTGATCCTGCTCGCTCTGATCGCCTATCCACTCGGCTTCGCGGTCTGGATCGCCTTCACCGACCGCGTCGTCGGCGTGCCGGGGGAGTGGGTCGGGCTGCGCAATTTTCGCTACCTCGTTGAATGGTCCAGCTTCACCAGAGCGGTCACCAACACGATCACCATCGTGATCGTGACCGGGATCGCCAAGCTCATCCTTGGGCTCGGGCTGGCGCTAATCGTCAACGAGCGCATCCGGGGTCGGGGATTCTTCCGGGCCGTCCTGCTCCTGCCGTGGGCGATGCCGGCCTTCGTCGTGTTCCTGACGTGGCGAGTCCTGTTCCAGCCGCTTGGCGGTGGGCTCAACCTGCTGATCACCGACCTCGGGTTGATGCCCCTGTTTGAGTGGGTCGGGATCGCCCAGACCGGCTACATCGACTGGCTCGGCGAGCGGGCGCTCGCCTTGCCGTCCGTCATCGTCGCGACGATCTGGCGCGGGTTCCCGTTCTGGTTCATCGTCCTGCTGGCCGCCCTTCAGGGCATTCCCGGTGATCTCTACGAGGCCGCCAAACTCGATGGCGCCAGCCGGGTCCGGCGCTTCCTGGACGTGACACTGCCCAATATCCGGAATTCGATCTTCATCGTGGCGCTGATGTCGTCGATCTGGACGGCCAACTCCTTCGAGAACATCTGGATCCTGACGCAGGGTGGTCCGTCCGACGCGACGATGATCCTGCCGGTCCTGTCGTACTTCGGTCTCCAGAACCAGCGGCTCGGCGAGGCCGCGGCGGTCTCCGTCGCGATCCTGCCGGCGTTGCTGCTCATGGTGATCGTGACGACGAGACTGATCGAGGACGATGACTGATGAGCCGGCGACATAACGTGACGATGATTGCCAATGGTCGAGGCGGGGAACAGGGACATGGCGACTGACGCACGACCGTCCATCTCCACGACGTCGCAGTCAGTGGACGAGATGACGACGTCTTATCGGCAGCGAGCCCGGTGGCGGCGCTCGGGCTTCCTCGCGACCGCCGGGATGTATCTGGGCATCACCGCGATGGCGCTGATCGTCCTGTTCCCGATCTACTGGATGGTCTCGATGTCGTTCAAGACGCCTCGGGAGATCAACCGCGTGCCGGCGCTCTGGCCGCAGACCGTCACGATCGAAAATTACCGGGAACTGATCGTCGAGCGTGATTTCCTCACCGCGATCCGCAACAGCGCGATCGTCGCGACCAGTGTCACGGTCGTCGCCCTCTCGATTGCCTCGCTTGCCGCCTACAGCCAGGTCCGGTTCCGGTACCGGTTCCGCGGGTTCCTCGGTCGGCTGATCCTGTTCGGCTACCTGATGCCAACCTCACTGCTCTTCATCCCGCTCGCGATCATCGTCGCGAAGCTCAGCCTGGGGAACTCGCTCCACGGCCTGGTCATCATCTACATGACCTTTGCGTTGCCAGTCGCGACCTGGATGCTGACCAACTTCTTCAAGAGTGTTCCCCGGGACCTCGAGGAGCAGGCGATGGTCGACGGGGATACCCGGATCGGCGCCTTCCTCCATATCGTCCTGCCCCTGTCGGTCCCTGGACTCGCCGCCGTGAGTATCTTCACCTTCACCGGCGCCTGGAATGAGCTGCTGTTCGCCCTGATCTTCATCAGCAGCGAGGACCTGCGAACGGTTTCCCTGTCGCTCCAGTACCTGATCACCGGCGATGTCTACCGCTGGGGCCCGATCATGGCGGGCGCGACGCTGGCCTCGCTTCCGGTCGTCCTGCTGTACTTCTTCGCCCAGCGATTCATCGTGCAGGGAGGACTGGCCGGCTCAGTCAAGGGCTAGCCCGCACCGATCAGCATATGGCTCGCTCTGGTTGATGCCTTGGTGGTCGGGTCCGTTATGCTTGGAAGATGATTGACACGTCCCAGCACCCAGCCGCCGATCTCAAGAATGGACGTGTCGATGGCTGAGCCGTCCGGAATCAGCCCCCAGCGGCCGGTCGTCCTGGCGTCGAGTTCGCCACGGCGCCGGGTGCTGCTCGGGGCGCTTGGGGTTCGGTTCACCGTCCGGATCAGTGATCTCGACGAGGCGATGACCGCGCCATCCGCCGCAGCCGGCTACGTCGAATCACTCGCCCGGCAGAAGGCGGAGATCGTCGCCTGGGAAGCCGCATCGGTTGCCGAACCTGGCCGGGCCTTCGGGCCGGAATCGACTGTGTCGTTGCCCGGCACCCTCGTCCTTGGCGCCGATACGGTCGTCAGTCTGGAAGGCGAGGTCCTTGGGAAACCATCTAATGCGGAGGGCGCGGCAACCATGCTGCGTCGACTCAGGGGCCGCGACCATGAGGTCCTGACCGCGGTCGCGCTGGTCGATACCATGACCGGGACCACTGACAGCCGCGTCGTCACCACCGTCGTCCACATGCACGACTTCGACGACGCGACGCTCCAGACGTACATCGCCACCGGCGAGCCGTTCGACAAGGCCGGCGGCTACGGGATCCAGCGCGGTACGCGCCAACTGGTGGCAGGCTTTTCCGGTTGCTACACCAACGTCGTCGGTTTCCCCCTTTGTGAGGTCGCCAAACTGCTGATCAGCGCCGGCGTCTCGCTGGACGGGCAGCCGCCGTTCTGCCGGCTGCCAGATGGCGAGCCCTGTCCACATGAGATCGACATGTCCATGCGATGATCTTCCTGGTGACGCTCCGAGGGAGCCCGAAAGCGTTTACCGCTCAGTTGCATCTCGTCGTCCCCGGAGTCGCAACGGTCGACCGAGCCCGACATAACGCCAGCAGCAAGGACAGACCAAATGGCAGACGCGATCGCGATCCTGTTCAACTCCGACGACGAGGCAATGCTGTGCCTGCGGAACCTTCGTGAGATCGAGAAGGCCGGACAGGTCTCCTTCAGCGACACGGCGGTGATCGCCCGCGACGCGGAGGGGAACCTCCATGTCAAGAATGAGCTCGACAGTTCGACCGAGACAGGCATGACGGTCGGTGCTGTGATCGGGGCGCTGTTCGGTCCGCTGGGTCTGATCGCCGGGCTCGTTGGAGGGGCGGCCGTCGGCTCCAGCACCGGCAACGGTGTCGATGATGGCTTCGTCGAGGAGGTGGAGCAGCAGCTTGGCCCCGACAAGTCAGCCCTGTTCCTCGCCATCAAGGAGGCCAAAGCGGACGCCCTCGTCGCGGCGCTCAACCCGTTCCATGGAACGGTCATCCGGTCGACCCTGACCCCGGAAGCCGAAGAGGTTCTCAACCTGGCCATGCAGTAGGGCACCGCAACGAGCTGTCGGTTACGGGTGGCCTGGGCGGGCGTCGTTGGCCGCCCACACTACTCGTTTGTTCATTAGAGCGGTTCTCACGGTACATGTCCGGGGACGGCGTAGCCACAGTGGCGATAGTAGGCGGTCAACTCGGCCGACGTCACGCGGTCGAGTGCCGCCCCAATCGCGTCATCGACCGCCGCCGGCG
>JAABUN010003454.1_pt1 | contig 24419 bp, 18 predicted proteins | sample 5559311 | NCBI WGS metagenome assembly JAABUN01 (sample SAMN10711877, study PRJNA513370) | rock metagenome | isolation source: Antarctica rocks | place: Antarctica: Victoria Land, Siegfried Peak sud
TGCGGCTCGCGGGCCTTGATCAGCTTCGGCATGGCGGCCTCCTCTGTCCTTCCACCCCAGGACAGAAGTCTACCGCATTTGAGGAATGGCGCACTAAGGCGCCGCTTACGGCACGCGATCCTGGCCGAAGGTCGCCTGCATCGCCTGCCAGAGCGCCTGGATCACGAAGCGCCGGGTGGCCGCGTCGGTCGGCTGCGGGAACTGCGCGTCGCTCGTCTGGCCGGGGATCGCGCCCGCATTGGCCCGATACGTCGCCAGATCGCTCCGCTGTGTGCCGCTATCCGGGACGTTGGCGTACTGCCCGGCGACCACCGCCAGCCGGTCCCAGAAGCCGGTCGGGCGCAGGTCCGGCGCTTTCGTGAACGCCCGCGCCACGATGCTCACCACCTGCACCTTGAGGACGCTCTCGCGCGGCAGGTAGCACGGCGCGGTCGTGCCGAGGGCGCCGCAGGTCGCCGCGTCGTTGTACCCGCCCACCACGCCGTAGTCCCGCAGCGCGGCCACGGCGTTCCAGAGGGCGTCGTCCACGCAGTTCGCGCCGGACGGGTCGCACTTGTCGGGGAACGAGTTGCCGTGGAACTCGCGCTCCCAGCCGAAGGCGCGAGCGATGAACGCGGCCACCTCGGCCCGCGCCACCGCGCGCCCCGGCTGGAACTGGCCGGAGCCGTTCACCCCGGTCGGGTTGACGATCCCGAGCGCGGCGAGGGTGGTGATCGCCTGGTAGTCGGGATCGCTCGTCGGCACGTCCGCGAAGGTCGGGCGGGCGACGAAGGTGGCGACCAGGGTCTGATTCGCCGGTACGATGAAGGTGAGCGGGGAGGCGTAGCCGACGTAGGCGTCGTCGAGGGTCCAGCCGACGAAGACCTGCCCGGCGGCGGGCACGGCGGCGTAGGTGGCGCTGCCGCCGGTGGCGTAGCTCGTCGCGCCCGCCGGGGTGACGCTGCCCTGGCCCTGCGCCGAGGCGGTCACGACCGATCGCGGGGCGGGGCTGGCCGGGGGCGGCGTGCCGGTGCCGGTGAGGGCCACCGTCCGCGGGCTGCCCGCCGCGTCGTCGGCGATGCGCAGGGTGGCGGCGCGGTCGCCGGTCGCGGTCGGGGCGAAGCGCACGCCGACCACGCAGGAGCCGCCCGCCGGGACGCTGCCGACGCACGTATCGAAGGTGACGGCGAAGTCGCCGGGGGTGCTGCCGGTCAGCGACACGCCCGCGATCGTCAGGGCGCTGCCGCCGCCGTTGGTGACGGTGATTTGCTGGCTGTCGGACGCGGTACCGACCTGCCGCGCGCCGAACGCGAGGCTCGCCGGGGCCACGGACGCCTGGGGCGGCGCGGCGGGCGCGACGACCTGGACCGTGGCGGACGCGGTCAGCGCCCCGTTCACGGTGTCGGTCGCGGTGATCGTCTGCGCCCCACCGGTACGAAGGATCACGCTGAAGGTGTGCGTGCCCGCGTCGGTGGCGGTGAAGGCATAGTCAGCCGGGAGGGTCGCGGTGACGTCGCCGCTGGTGAGGCGCACGGTGCCGGTGTAGCCGGTCGCCACGTTGCCGCCCGCATCGAGCGCGGTCACGACCATCGCCACCGGGTCGCCCGCCCGCACGGGGCCGATGGCACCGGTGGTCGCCACGAGGCGGGTCGCCGGGCCGGGGGTGTTCGCCAGCGCGAAGGTCGCGCTGCCGCCCGCCCCGCTGGCGACGACCGTGTACGCCCCCGCCGTGCCGTTCGCCGTGATGACCGGGGCCGTGGCGACGCCGTCCGCGCCGGTCGCGACGCCCCCGCTGGCCCCGCCACCGGGGAAGGTGGCGCTCGCGCCGGTGCTCGGCGCGGCGAAGGTGACGGCCACACCCGCGACCGGGTTGCCGAAGGCGTCGCGGGCGACGACCGTCAGCGGGGCGAACCCCTGCCCGATGGCGCGCGTCTGCGGCGTCCCGCCCGTCGCCGTCAGGCTAGCCGGGGCGGCGGGCGCGACGGTCACCCCCGCCGTCCCGTTGACGCCCGCGCTCACGGTGTCGGTCGCGGCGATCGTCTGGCCGCCCGCCAGCCGCAGCGTCGCGGCGAAGGCCTTGGTGCCGCCATCCCCCGCGACGAAGGTGTAGTCGGCGGGCAGGGTGGCCTGCGGGTCGGCGCTGGTGATGCGGACGGTGCCGGTATAATCGCCCACCAGATTCCCCTGGGCGTCCCGCGCGGTCACGGTCAGCCCGAGCGGCGCGCCCGCCGTGCTCGTCGCCGGGGCGGCCACATCGAAGTGATCGACGGGGCCGTGCGTGTTGGTCAGCGCGAAGGGCACCGCCCCGCCCCCGGCGCTGGCGATGACGCTGTACGCCCCGACGATGCCGTTCGCGACCAAGACGGGCGCGGTCGCCACGCCGCCCGTGGTCGTCGCGGTCGCGGTGGTGCCGACTCCCGCGAAGGTGCCGGACGGGCCGGAGGCGGGGGCCGCGAAGGTGACGATCGTGCCGTTCGCGACCGGGTTGCCGAACTGGTCGCGCACCGTCACCGCGAGATTCGTCGCGAAGGGGGTCGTCACGGCGGCGCTCTGCGGGTTCCCCGCCGCGACCGCCAGCTGCGCCGCGCCCGCCGGGTTGACGATCAGCGTCCGCCCGCCCGCCGTGCCACCGCCCGGCCCCGGCACGCTCACGGTGATCGCCAGATTCCCCGCCGCGCGCAGGATCGACGCCGGGATCGTGGCACCGGCCTGGGTGGCGCTCGTCACCGTCGTCGCCAGCGTCTCCCCGCCGACCGCGATGGTCGTGCCCGGCACGAAGCCGGTGCCGGTCACGGTCAGCGCCGTGTCGCCCTGGCCCGCCGTGGCCGTCGTCGGGCTGCTATCGGTCAGCGTCGGCGCGGCGTTGGCGACGGTGAAGTTCGCGCTGCCGCTGGTGCCGCCGCCCGGCCCCGGATTCGTCACCGCCACCGCGACAAGTCGCGCCACCGTCAGCAGGCTCGCCGGGACGGTGACGCTGATGGTCGTGGCGGAGATATTCGCCGCCGTCGGCGTCAGGACCGTGCCGCCGAACTGCACCGTCGCGCCGGGGGCGAAGCCGCTGCCGGTGAGGGTCAGCGTGGTGTCGCCGCTGCCGACGAGGACGCCCGGCGTGCTCCCCCCGGCCAGGGTCGGCGCGAGGCCGGTGAGGGTCGGCGCGGGGTTCTGCACCGTCAGGGTCAGCGGGTTCGAGGTGCCGCCCCCCGGCGCGCTCGTGGTGACGGTGACGGTGTACGCCCCGGCCCCCGTGCGCGGGAAGGCGGAGAAGGTCGTGGTCAGCTGCGTGGGCGAGACGTAGGTGGTGGCGAATATCGAGCCATTGATGACGTTCGTGCCATTGATCGCGATCGTGGAGAAGCCCGACACGAAATTGGTGCCGGTGACCGTGAGGGTGACGCTGCCGCCCGCGCCCGCCACAAGCGGGCTCGGCGCGGTGGCGAGGCCGGTGATCGTCGGGGCGGGGTTCGGCGGGCCGACCTCATACGCGCCGATGTCGCAGCGCAGCCCCTGCGGGCGCGGGATGCCGCGCTGGTCGGTCGCCGGGCAGGACGCCGGATCGCCCGCGTCGATCGCCGGGCTGCCACCGAGCAGCGCCCGCGTCTGTGTCGGCCCGCCGTTATTCGCGAGCAGGCCGAGGCGCGGATCGGTGTTACGCCGATCGGTCGCCGTATTCGGGCCGGTGTTGTCGCTGCTGATGTTGTAGCCGAGCGAGGTCACCCCGGCGTCAGTGCCCAGCGTATTAACATTTACGACATTACCGGCGACAATGGTATTTTGCAGTCGTGCTTCCGCCGGGCCACCACCAGCATAGACCATAACACCGTAGCTCTGGTTACCGCTCACCGTGCTGTTGAGCAGGGTTACGCTGGTCGGCGTGCCATCGGTCCCGATGAAAATGCCTCCGGTGTTAGTTGCGGAATTGCCGCTGATCGTGGAGTTCGTGAAGCTGGCGCTGCCACGCTCCATCTCCACGCCGCCGCCCTGAGGCGCCGAATTCGCGGCGATCGTGGTAGCGATGACCGTGAGCGTGCCACCGAACGTGCTGCCGATACCGCCACCGATGGCCGAGGCGACATTGGCGGTGATCAGGAGTCCGGCGAGGGTCAGGGTACCACCCTGATTAAAGATGCCGGCACCATAGTCGACTGCCCCCCTTGTCACCGTCAACCCGCTGATGGCGACGGTGCCCGCCGTGATGTTGAAGACGCGGCTGGCGTTGTTGCCGCTGATCGTCAGGGCCGTGGCTCCCGGCCCCTGGACCGTCAGATTCTTGTTGATGGTCAGCTCGCCGCTCGTCAGCGTGATCGTGCTCGGATTCGGCAGGGTGAACGCGATCGTGTCCCCCGCCGCCGCGTCGATGATCGCCTGCCGCAGCGAGCCCGCGCCGCCGTCCGCCGTGGTCGTCACCGTCAGCGTCGCCGCGCGCGCGCCCGGCGTCGCCACCGTCAGCGCCCCGCCGAGCAGGGTCAGGATCAGGGTCAGGGCCGTGAACGCGCGCCAGATCGTCCCGCGTGGCATGGTCATCCCCCCTCGTGGTGTGGCGTCATTCGCTTGTCGTGCCTGCTAGCGCCCGTAGCATACACCCGCAACGCGGCGTTGCATAGCCCCCGCCGCCCAGCCGCCACCCGCCAACGACCGGCAGCCCCGGACCGCCACACCGGAGCCTCGCCCCTCGTACACCCCCACCCCGCTATACTTCCCCGTATCACCCGGTATCACCCGGTATCACCCGCTATCGGCGACCGCGTAAGGCGAACCCGGCAACACTGATCGGGGAGGAGGAGAACGACGTGCGCGACAGCCTGGGCCGACCACGACGACGCACGCGACTCCTGCTGACGCTGGCCGTGTCGCTGCTCCTCGCCGCCTGCGCGCCGGGGAGTATCGCCACGCCCCCACCGGGCGGCACTCCCAGCAACAACACCAGCGGGGGTGCCACGGCGGGCCTCCCCGCCCCGCCGCCGGTCGCCACCCTGCCCCCCACCCCGCCGACCGGCACCGCCACCCGACCCGGCACACCCGGCACGCCCGGCATCTTCGGCCCCGCGCCCCGCCCCGCCACCCCGCCCGCCGCCACGGCCACCCGCGCCGCCACCGCCGGCGGCACCCCCGTGAGCGCACCGACCGGTGGTCGCCGCCAGACCGCCACAGTCGCGCCCGTCGTCCCGGTCGGCGAGCGCCCGGCGGGCTGGCTCCTCTACGCGGGCGCGCTCCCCTTCACCATCGCCTACCCGCCCGACTGGACCGCCGAGGAAGACGCCGCGCGCGGCCTCCTCTACCTCTACGGCCCCGATCCGGCCCGCACGACCTTCCTCGTCATCGCGGTCGGCGCGCCGGAAGCGAACCCCAACCTCGATGTGTTGCGCGACCGCTGGTTCCAGGCCCGCACCGCCGCCGACGCCAAATGTGCGCGCTTCGCCGTGGACGCCACCGGCCAGGCGCGCCACAGCGGCCTCGACTTCGCCACCGTCGGGATCACCTGCGATCTCCCCGGCGGCCTCGCCTATAGCCTCACCGGCATCGGCCTCCTCGGCGCGGTCCCCTGGATCTACGAACTCGACGCCCCCTACGCCGACTTCACCGCGACCCGCGACGCCGCGTTCGCCCCGATCCTCGCCACCTGGCAGATCGTGCGCTGAGGCTGGGCGAGTCGGCAGTCGGCGGTGGTTCGGACGCGTCCGCCACGACGGACATCGCCCGAGCACGCACAGCGGCGGGGGCGAACGCCGCTCGTTCGCCCCCGCCGCTGCTCTCCGTCGGTTGTGCCTCAGCCCTTGACCCCCGAGAGGGCGACCCCCTCGACGATGTACCGCTGCATCACCAGGAAGACCACCACGAGCGGCGCGATGGCGACCAGCGCCCCCATGAACAATTCCGAGAGGTTGATCGTCTGGGCCGTTAGGAAGGTCGAGAGGACGATCTGCACCGTCCAGGTCGACGGCGACTGGCCGATCACCAGCGGCCAGAGAAAGGCGTTCCAGCTGCCGATAAAGCTCAGCACGCCGAGCGCCACCATGATCCCGCGCGAGTTCGGCAACAGCAGGTAGCGATAGATCCCCCAGTGGCCGAGCCCGTCGAGTTGCCCGGCCTCCTCGATCTCGCGCGGGAAGTTCAGGTAGAACTGCCGGAAGAGGAAGGTGGCGAAGGCGTTGAACAGCCCCGGCACGATCAGCCCCCAGAGGGTGTTCACGCCGCCGAGCGCCGCGACCACCACGAACGTCGGCACGAACGTCACCGCCGCCGGGATCATCAGCGTCGAGAGGATCAGCGCGAAGACGATCCGGCTGCCGCGCGCCGGGATGCGCGCCAGCGCGTAGCCCGCCATCGACGAGAAGAACATCGAGAAGACCAGCGTGATGATCGCGATCAACGCCGAGTTCTGCAACCCGGTCGCCATCGGGGCCGCGAGGTCGCTGAAGAGGACGCCGAGGTTCCCCCACTGCGGTGCGGTCGGGAACCAGGTCCAGGTGAAGGCGGTGATCTGCCGATTCGTCGACAGGGCGTTGCGGACGATCAGGTAGAAGGGGAAGAGGAACAGGAGCGCCAGGATCGTCAGCGGCACGTAGATCACAAGGGCGCTCAGGAGTCGCGGTGCCAGCGGCGACCGCGGGTTCGCGGGGTTGGCGCCGTGGCGCGCTGCGGGGGTGCGGATCGCCATCTGCGCTCCTTCCATACGTCAACCGCACGTCAACCGCGTCAGCCGAGCGAATCGGCCAGGCGGCGAACCGGCCCGGTGATCGGCTAATCGGCCCGCCCGAAGCCGAGGAAACGCGCCTGCCCGAGCGTCACCAGCAGGATCAGCGCGGTCAGGATGAAGGCCCCGGCGGAGCCGCGCCCGTAATCCTGCTGCCCGAGGGCGACGCCGTACAGATAGACGAGCGGCGGGCGGGCCAGGATCGCGTTGCCGCTCGAAGCGAAGGAACCGCCGAGGATATTGTAGAACTCGTCGAACGCCTGAAAAGCGGCGATGAAGAGCAGGACGAGCACCGAGATCGAGGTGTTCCGCAGCAACGGCAGGGTGATATGTCGGAAGGTCATCCACCCGGGTCGCGCGCCATCGACGAACGCGGCCTCGTAGAGGGAGCGCGGGATCTCCTGCAACCCGGCCAGGAAGATGATCATGTAGAAACCGACCTGGAGCCAGAGGCGCACAGTAATCAGCACCAGCCAGTACCACGGCGGGTTGGCCGTGCCGATCCAGACGATCGGCGAGCCCCCGAACAGTCCCAGCAGCAGATTGGCCGCGCCATACGCCACGCCGCTGAAGATCCCCATCTTCCATACCAGCGAGGCGACCACGTAGGAGACGGCGGTGGGGATGAAGAAGACCGTCCGAAAAAACGCCCGCCCGCGCGTCGCGGCGTTCACCAGCAGCGCGAGGCTCAGGGAGAACACATAGGTCGTGGGCACGATGAACGCGGCATAGACGATGATCGTCCCCAGCGCCTGGCGGAAGGCCCCGTCGCCGAGCAGCGCCGCGTAATTCTCGAAGCCGACCCAGTCGCCGAGCGCCACCGTCTGGCGTGCCCGCGAGAAACTGAGCAGGAACCCCCACCCGATCGGCACGAACGTGAAGACGATCAGGCCCAGGAGCATCGGGGCGACAAAGCCCCAGAAGGCGAGTTCCCCATCGCGGCGGGGTCGCCGCGCCGGGGCATCGCCAGCCACCTGAGCGGCGCGGGCGCCGATTTGCATTGCGCTCCCCCTCGCCCCGGCCCCGAGCATCGTTTCTCGGGGCCGGGACCTCTATCCTGGCGAGACGACGCCCCTACGCCAGCACCCGCTTCAACTCGTCCTGGCACTTCTGCGCCGCCTTGGTGACCTCCGACTGCGCGTCGGCCTTGTTCTTGACGATGTTGCTCAGCGCGTCGGTGAGCGCGGTCGTCATCGCCGCGTCCCAGGTCGGCGGCAGGATAGTGCCGTACTTATTGACGATATCGACCGCCTCCTTTGCGGGCCCGGTCGTGAGTTGCGTGGCGGTGGCAGCGACGCTCTTGCGCGGCGGTACGTGGAAACCGTAGCTGAGCGAGAAGTCGGTCTGCGTCTCCTTGCTGTCGATCCAGAGATACTTCACGTAGTCCTTGGCCGCTTGCAGATTCTTGCTCTGCGCGCCCACCATCTCACCCCAGCCCCCCCGGAAGGTGGCGGGCGTGCCGTTCGCGTCGAAGGCGGGCCAGGGGACGATCCCGAAGTCGTCGTTGAGCGCCTTCTTGATCGCGGGCATCGCCCACAGGCCGCACCACTGCATCGCCGCGAGGCCCTGCGTGAAGGAGTCGGGGTCGAACCAATCGGTCGGCACCCCCAACAGGAGCGATCCGGTGGCGTTGAGATCGGCGAGCGACTTGTACGCCGCGACGGTCTGCGGGGTATCGAACAGGATCTTGTCGTCCTTGATGAACTGGGCCTTGTTCGAGAAGGGGAGCAGCGTGAGCAGGGCGCTGATCCCGCCGTCGTTCCCCAGGTACAGCCCCTTGGTGTTCCCCTTCGTCAGCTTCTGCGCCGCCGCGATCACCTCGGCCATCGTCGTCGGCGGCTTCACCCCCGCCGCGTCGAGGGTGCTCTTGCGATAGTAGATCATCGCCGTATCGTCGACCATCTTGACCGCGTAGATCTTCCCGTTGATCGTCGCCGCATCGATGTCCTTCGGGTCGAAGTCCGCCTTCACGTCGGCGGTCATGATGTCGTCCAGCGCCGCGATCTGGTTCGCCTTCACCATCGCCAGCGTCGGGCTCCCCTCGAAGACATCGGGCGCATCCGAGGTGAGGAGCGCGGCGGCGCTCTTCGTGGCGTAATCGCCCGGCACCCAGGTGACATTGACCTGCACGTTCGGGTTCTTCGCGGTGTACTCCTTGGCGTAGCGGAGCGCCGCCTCCTGCGTCCCCGCCTCCCCGTACTGGTGATACCAGTGGGACAGGGTGATCTTCCCGCCGGCATTGCCCGCCGGGGCGGCGCTCCCCGACGCGCCACTGCCACCGCCAACATTGGTCGTGCAGGCGGAGAGGACAACACCGCCCGCGACTGTCACAACGGTCGCGAGGAAGCCACGACGGGAATACCGCCGCGCCTCATCGAGGATGCGCGCGGAGTGAAGCGGATACTGGTCACTACTCATGGCGATTCCTTTCCCTAATCCCAGCAAAACCAAACCATCCCATCGACCCAAAACGACACGCGAGAGCAACCAGGGCACTTTCCCGCGACAGCATCACCCCATAACCGTGTGCCCGGTAACTTCGTACCTGACGATTGGTCGTACCCCGAAATATACCTTTCCCCCCGCAACGAATGCAACCCGCCTATCTTGTCCCACGCGCACGGATCGGCCCGCGAACGCGCCGGGTATGGGTGTCACGGCCCGCGAACGCCACCTTCGCCCCGCTCCTCGCCACCTGGCAGATCGCGCGCTGAGGCTGGGCGAGTCGGCGGTCGGCGGTCGGCGGTCGGTAGTCCGTGATGATGTGCCGGTGAGAGAGGCGACGCCCGGCAGCGTGTTCACTCCAGGGTTTCCTGTCGCCTGCCTCAGCGGCAGCGACGCAGCGTTCTAACTACCGCCGACCGCCGACCTACTCGCCCGCCCAGGAGCCGACAAATCGTCGTGTCTATGGTAGTGTAGGGCGCTGAACAGCAGGTGCCACAGCACGATCGCCGCGCGCCGAAACACCGCCTCCCCCATCGACGTACTCTCCGGTAGCAGTCACACGGGGATGGCGACACGCCAGGCACACGGCACCCCGCTAGGGCCACGCCTCGTGGGCGCGTCGCCCCCCGAGGGGGTTCTACTATACACGCCAGTTCCGGGGATGGCCCGAGGGAAGGCACAGCGGCTCCAGGGCTGGAAGGAGAAGGACGGATGTCAGGCACGTCGGCACCACGGATCATCGGCTCGTACCAGCTCGAAGAGCTGGTCGGCAAGGGGGGGATGGGCGAGGTCTACCGCGCGACGCATACTCGCCTCGGCACCGAGCGCGCGGTCAAGGTCCTCCCGCCCGTCCTCGCGGCGGACCCCGACTTCCTCAAGCGCTTCGAGCGCGAGGCCGCCAGCGCCGCCCGCCTGGAGCACCCCAACATCCTCCCCGTCTACGAGTACGGCGAGGCGGCGGGCGCGCCCTACCTCGTCATGCCCTACGTGCGCGGCGGCACCCTCAAGGAACGCCTCGCGCAGGGGAACCTCTCCGTCGGCGAGATGCTGAACCTCCTCGGCCAGGCCGCCGACGCGCTCGACTACGCCCACGAGCAGGGGATCGTCCACCGCGATGTCAAGCCCGCCAACCTCCTCCTCGACGGGCGCGGGCGGCTGTACCTCGCCGACTTCGGCATCGCCAAGGCGCTGGAAGGGGCCGAGGGGCTCACCCGCACCGGCGTCGGCGTCGGCACGCCCGAGTACATGGCCCCCGAGCAGGCGCAGGGGCGCGCCGACGCCCGCTCGGACCTCTACGCCCTCGGCGTCATCCTCTACCAGATGCTCGCCGGGCGCGTCCCCTACTCGGGGGCCAGCACCGTCGAGGTGCTGATGAAGCACCTGCAAGACCCGCTGCCGCTGCTGCCGCTGCGCGCGGTCGCCCCGGCGGTGCCCCCGCGCGTGGAGGCGGTCGTCGCCAAGGCGCTCGCCAAGAACCCCAACGACCGCTACGGGAGCGGCCACGCCCTCGTCGAGGATCTCCGCGAGGCGTACGCCAACACCCCCGCCGGGGCCGACGCCGCCACCGTGGTCGGCGCGACCCCCAACTACCCGAGCGGCACGACCGCGCCGGGCTACGGCACCCCGCCGCCGTATCACACCGTCCCCGGCGCGACCGTCGTCGGCGGTGCCGCAGCGGCGGGTGCCGCCGGTGCCGCGTACCACGCCGCGACGGGGGGCGGCACCCCCCCCCCGCCGCCCACCACCCCGCCGCCCTACGGCGGCGCACAGGGCGGCTTCGGCCAGCAGGGCCTGGGCTATGCGGGCACGCCCCCGCCGCCGGGCAACGTCGCGGGTGCCCCCCCGCCGCCGGGCGGCGGCTACGGCGGCGGCAGTGGGGGTGGCGGGCAGCCGCCGCGCCGCAACAACCGCAACCTGATCGTCGGCGTCCTCGGTGGCGCGCTCCTGGTGATGCTCCTGTGCGTCGGCATCGGCGCCTTCGCCCTCTCCCGCATCGGCGGCGGCAGCGCCACCCCCACGCTCGGGGCCGCGACCCAGCCGACCACCACGGTCATCGCCGCCGTCAATGTCGGGGCCACGCAGACCGCCGTCGCCTCCGCCCGCCCGAGCGGCAGCCCCTCTCCCTCCCCCTCGTCCTCACCCTCGTCCTCGCCCTCGCCCTCGCCGTCGCCGACGGCCAGCGCCGCGCCGACCGTCGCCGCCAGCACCGCGCCGTCGGCCAGTCCCTCGCCATCCCCGTCGGCCAGCGCCGCACCGAGCGCCGTGCCCACGGCGACGACCGGCGCCGGCGTCCCCTTCTTCCCGAGCGCCAGCCCCTCGGCGGCCCCGGCCCCGACCGCGACGACGCGCCCGAGCGCGCCCCCGAGCGCCGCGCCGACCGCCACCGCCCGCCCGAGCACCGCCCCCACGGCCAGCCCGCGCCCGAGCACCGCCCCTTCGACCAGCCCGCGCCCGAGTACCAGCCCGAGCAGCGCCCCGAGCGCCGGGCCATCCTCCCGCCCCAGCACGTCGCCGAGCGGCCAACTCCCAATCGGCAACGCGCCCGCCGGGTGGAAGTCCTATCGCGGCAACGCCAAGGTGCCCTTCTCCATGTACTACCCGCCGGACTGGACCGTGGACGAGTCCCGCGCGAGCGAGGGGCGCGTCTACTTCTACGCCCCCGACATCGACAAGGCCTACGACGACGGCACCTGGGTGCTGATCGCCACCAACGGCACCGCCGCCCCCAATGGCAATGTCGACGTGCTGCGCGACCAGTACTTCAACAACGAGATCAAGGCGTCGCACCCGGAGGCGGGGATCAACATCACCCGCAACAACCAGTTCTCGAATATCACCTTCGCCTCGCTCGGCACCAACTTCAATAGCAACAGCGACCTCTGCTTCGCCTATATCGGCCTCGGCCTCAATAAGAGCGTGCCCTGGCGCTTCCGCCTCAACTCGCTCGATGCGGACTACGACGACACCCTCAGCACCTACTTCAACGACATGATCGGCTCGCTCAATATCTACGGCAATCCGTAAGAGTCGGCAGTCGGCGGTCGGCAGTCGGCAGAGAAGGGAGTCTGTAGTCGGTGGTCCGTAGTCCGTAGCAGGTTCGTTGCGGGGCACTGCCCACCAGCGACACCGTGCCACCACTGCCGACCGCCGACTGCCGACTACTCAACGGGGAGGACGGATGTCGGCACCGGAGGGGCGCACACTCGGCGCGTATCGACTCCTCGAACGGATCGGCAAGGGGGGGATGGGCGAGGTCTACCGCGCCCAACACAGCAAACTCGGGCGCGAGGCCGCCGTCAAAGCCCTCCCGCCCGCCCTCGCGGCGGAGCCGGACTTCCTCAAGCGCTTCGAACGCGAGGCCGCCGCCGCCGCCGCCCTCAACCACCCCAACATCCTCCAGGTCTACGACTACGGCGAGCAGGACGGCACCCCCTACCTCGTCATGCCCTACATCGGCGGCGGCACCCTCAAGGATCGCCTCGTCGGCGGCACCATCACCCCCGGCGGGTTCGCCCGCGCCCTCACCGAAGTCGCCGGGGCGCTCGACTACGCCCATCGCCAGGGCATCGTCCACCGCGATGTCAAGCCCGCCAACATCCTGATCGACGACGACGAGCGCGCCTACCTCACCGACTTTGGCATCGCCAAGGCCATCGAAGGAGGCGAGGCGCTGACGCAGACCGGCCTCGGCGTCGGCACCCCGGAGTACATGGCCCCGGAGCAATCGCAGGGGCGTGCCGAGCCCCGCTCCGACCTCTACGCCCTCGGCGTCATGCTCTTCCAACTCCTCACCGGGCGCGTCCCCTACAGCGGGGCGAGCACGGTGGAGGTGCTGCTGAAACACCTCCAGGAGCCGGTCCCCCTCGGCGCGCTGCGCGGCCCCGCCGCGCGCGAATTCGGCCCGATCCTCTCCCGCGCCCTCGCCAAGGATCCCGCAGGGCGCTACCCGACCGGGCGCGAGCTGATGGCGGTCGCCAACGCCGCCCTCGCCCGCATCGGCGTGGCCGACGCCGGTGCCCAGGCCGCCTACCACAGCGGCGCGGCCCAGGGGCCGCAGCGCGGCACCCCGGCACCGAGCGGCACGCCCTCCCCCCAGCCACGCGGCACCCCGCCACCGACCACCGGCACCGCGCCGGATGACCTGACCATGCACAGGCCGCAGGGCACCCCGCCCCCCTCGCCCACGCAGCCGGGTCACCGCCCCACCGAGGCGAGGCCGCAGGAGCCGCCACGCGCGGCATCGGCCCCCGCCCCGGACGCGGGTACCGGCGCGGGGGCCGATGCCGACGGACACCGCACCAACCCCGCCGAGTGGTCCGGCCCGGAGTCTGACCCGACCCGCTTCGGCCCGGACAACGCCACCCGCCTCGATCCGTCCGGCGCGGCGGGGTCGCCCGCGCCGCCACCCGCCCGGTTCGACGCCGGGTCGCCACCGACGCAGTTCGACACCGCCCCGCCGCACGCGCAGGACGGCTACCCGTCATCACCCAACGGGGAGAGCGTCCCGAGCGGCTACCGGCCCCCGACGTTTGTCGGCGCGGCAGAGGTGCAGATGCGTCGCGCGGGCGGCGGGCCGCTGGCGAACATGGATACCAACACCCGCCGCCTCGTCATCATCATCGCGATCGTCGTCGCCGTCGTCTTCCTCCTCTGCTGCTGCCTCTTCGGCCTGTCGCTGCTCGGCAGCGGCAGATAGTCGGTAGTCGGTAGTCCGTAGAGAGTGGCACAGCGCTACCGTGAGGTACTACCCGGCAACGAACCTTCTACGCACCACGGACCACGGACCACGGACCACGGACCACGGACTGACACAAGGAGACCCCAATGGCACCGCCCACACCCAGCATCCGCCGCCTCGGCCCCGGCGACGAGGCCCTGCTCGCGCGCCTGGCGACGGAGGGGCCGGATTTCGACGTCGCCGGGCGCGGCGAGCCCGAGGAACCGCTCGCCCCGGCGGTCGCCGCGCGCTACCTCGCCAACCCCGCCGTCCTGCACTGGGTCGCGTTCGACGGTGAGCATGGCGACAATCCGGTCGGCACCCTCTTCTGCCTCCACCTCCCGCTCCCCTCCGGCGACGGCGAGGAAGTTCTCCTCCACGAGATCGGCGTCCGCAGCGCCTGGCGCAGGCGCGGCGTCGGGCGCGCCCTCCTCGCCGCGCTGACCGCCTGGATGCGCGACCACGCCGTCCCCGAGGTCTGGGTGCTGGCCGATAACCCCGAGGCAACCGACTTCTACGCCGCCTGCGGCTTCGCCGTCGCCGCCGACCAGCCCACCTACCTCACCCGCCGCCTCGCCCCGCACCCCGCCTGACGCGGGCCGGTCGGCCCCGCACGAAGGTGGCGTGGCGGTCGGCGGGGTTCGCCCCGCGCCTCCCCCGTCACCCGGAGGCGGCTCATACGCCGGGGGCACCCCGGAGCGCGTGCGCGCCGCGCGCCCACAGCAGCAGTCCGGTCCCCCACAGGATCACGGCGCAACCACCGCCCACCACCAGCGCGCGGGCCATGATCTCCCGCCCCCCGAGCGTGGCGGTCACGGGCACGACGAGCAGGGTGGCGAGCCCCACCAGGCAGAGGAGCGCCCCGGTCACGTAGTGCGCCCCGAAGCGGAAGAGCCAGGCCAGGGGGAAGAAATGGATCCCGACGATCAGGGCCATGATCGGGGCGAACAGGTCGGTGTGGCCGGTGGCGTTGCAGAGGAAACTCGCGACCGCGATCGCCGCTCCCTCCAGGCCGAAGATGATCCCGAACCAGAACCCCTCGCGAGGGCGGCCCTCGTCCGCCACCCCCGCGTCGCTCAGCCGCCCCGACCCGCGCCACAGGGACACACCGCCGCCGAGTAGCGCGATCCCGATCAGCAGGACGGCGAGGATCGGCCAGGGTGCCGCCCAGTCTCGCAGGCCACCCACGCCGATCGACCCCCAGAGCGTGCCGAAGAACGCCATGAAGAACACACCGGACGCGATGCCACGCAGCGCATCCCTCGGCATCCCTCGTGCAGGCTGTGTCATCGCGTGCTCCCCCCTCCCCGGATGAGTCATCGTGGTCCAATGATACAAGCCCTGACATGTACGACCGGTGCACCGGGCGGTTCCTCGCACCCCGAGTATGACGCCTATCGGCATTGATTCGTCGGGGGCCAGCGGCGGAGAGTGCCGGGGCGCGGTTACGGGCACGATCTCCCGATGATCAGGGCAGGGGGCGGCATGAACGTGGCACCGGGGTCCGCCCCCGCCCCGTTAACGCTTTGATAACGATCGGCGCGCATACTGCCGTGTAGGGTGTGGGGTGGCGACGCATGGGGCGGGCGCGGCGGGGAGGGGAGCGATGGTCGCGATCGAGCGGGACCGCGCCCGCGCTGCCCCGCTATCTGCGCCTCCAGCGCCGCTTCGCCCTGCTCCAGCACCACCACTACCTGACGACGCTCCTGGCGACCTATCGCGGGCCGCTCCACGCCGCGTGGGAGGCGGAGTTGGCGCGCGTCAACGCCCTCCTGGCCGAGCTGGGCGGCTGAGCGCGCGCGACCGCCCCGCCTTTCTCCGCCGACCGCCGTCTCACCCACGACCCGCGCCTCGCGACCCCGCCTCGGCCTCCGCCGGGCCGGGCGCTGCCCGGACGAGCGCCGCAAAGACCTTGCGCCACCTGGCATCGCCCCTGTACGCCACCGTGCGCGCGGTGTGCCCCTTCGTGTACGCCGCATCGCGCGGCAACCGCTACGGGCATGCCCGTCCGCGCTAATCCCCTTGAATGCACAGGTACCGGAGGTTCGGCCAATCACTACCTCCGTGCTATACAGCCCCAATCCCCTCATGGATTGAGGGGATTGGGGCCGCTATTCGCGTCATGGGGAGAAGCCGCGAGCGAGAACGCGCGACGAAACTTCTCGCCACCCTCCCGACAACACGGGCGATGTGGACCGCCTCGTCGCGGAAGGGGCACAACGATCGCTGGACATGACTACCGCCGCAACGATGGCAGAACGGTGCCTTCGGGGTCAGCACCATCCCCACCCCACCGGGGATGCCCCTTCCCGCATCCCTCCCTCCCGTTCCCCGATCCTCGGTCCTTCCCTGCGTCCCCGCGTCTCCGAGGCCCGTATCGCTTTCTCCCGGCGCTCACCCCCTCCGTCCCCTTTCTCTTTCTCGTCATGCCCTGCGTCTCAGCGTCCCTGCGGTTGATCATCCCCCGCCCCCATTCGTCATCCGCCATCCGTCGTGCCATACTGGTACGAGCCGCCATCGGGGCGGTGCCGATGGTTGGGAAAGGGGCGAACCATGAGCCGCGAGGCGGTGCGCGAGATCCTGGAGCGCGCGGAGCGCGAGCCGGAGCTCCGCGAGATGATGGAGACCAACGGCTACGTCGTCCTCGAAGGCTACGACCTCACGCCGGAAGAGCTGGACGCCGCCGAGCGCTGGGACGTGCCCGCCCTCCGCACACTCGCCGGGCTCGACCCGGACGACACCGTCCCCCCCGCATAGCGCGTGGGGCAACCCGCCGCGCCGCCTGACCTTCCTCGGCACCGGCGACCCCCTCAACGGGGAGCGCGCAGACGAGCCTCGCCCTCGACCTGGCCGACGGCGCGACGCTCCGCCTCGTCACAACCCTCGGTGGGCGCCCAGACCCCTCCTAGCGGCGAGATCGCCGCGTACCAAACGCCATCCTCCGCCAGAAAGTGGTACTCGGCGTGACGCATGGCGGCGTGGATATAGGCGGAGAGCATCGGCGTTCGCCTTTCCTCTACACGTCGGCGTCGGCACGCCTGCGATACGCAAATGTGGCGACGATCGACGCCGGATAGTATAGCCCCGATACCACCCTCACATCCCCCGCTCCTCGGATGGGCGGGTCCCCCGGGGGCGGTGCGCCGTTCATGGGGGCAGTGCGCCCTTCATGGGCGGGAGTCACTGCCTCTGGGCGGCGGGGTGCCGCCCGCAGGCGGCGGGAGTGAGGGCCGTCTCCACCGAGATCATACGTGGGCAAGCAAGCCGAGAAACTCCTGCACGGTGACGATCCTGAGCGTACCGAGGCGCGCGTCCGCGGCCAGACTGAGGAGATCGTCGTCCCCCGATACGAGGTAGTCGGCCTCACCGCCGAGCGCCGCCGCGAGGAGATGATCGTCCTGCGCATCGCGGACCCGGAGTGGGAGCGAGGCGCGCAGGGGGACACGGCGGGCGCGCATATCCAACAGGTAGAGCAGTTCTTGCACGTCCTCGGCGGTGATGTTGAAACGGTCGAGGAACTTCCGCCGACCCAGGACATCCGCGATCTCCGCGCGTTGCACATCGGCAAGGTGGAGGATGAACGCCCCGCCACGCCACGCGGTGTACAGCGCGCGCGGCGATCCGCGCGCGCTGATGAGCGCGCTAACGAAGAGATTGGTATCGACAACCGCGCTAACGAGCCTGTCGCTCATGGCGCTCCCGGCGCACCTCCTCGACGACCGCCGTCACCTCGGCCAGGACCGCGTCCGGGTCCTCGTCGGCGTTGGCGTGCTGTACGCGCTCGATGGCAGCCCAGGCCCCGGCCTCGCGCCCCTGCTGATAGCGCGCATACTCATCGGGACTGATGATAACCGCGACCGTCTTCCCTTTCTTCTGCACCACAACCGGCTCGTTCGTGTAGTAGACGCCATTGAGTACATCGCCGAGATTGGCGCGCGCCTCCGCCGCCGAGACTGTCTTCACCATGCCGACGCCTCCTGATCCGGTTGGCTCCCATTTCTTCTCACCTCTACTAATAGTACATTTTGTACGTTTCGTCAATTTCGCCGCATCCGGCGCGTAGCCAAGCCGGGAAGGGTCCTTCCAGGACCCTCACACATCGGCAGCGACACCCCTCCCACAGATCGGCGCGTCCCTCCGGGCGGACGCGATGGGGTGAGGGCCGCACCGGCGCAACACCCACCCGATCACGCCCGCAACGCCCCGCCCCCCGCTCCTCGGCTGGGTGGGTCCCCGGGGGGCGGTGCGCCATTCATGGGGGCAGTGCCCCCTTCATGGGGGCAGTGCGCCCTGCATGGGGGCAGTGCGCCCTGCATGGGCGCAGTGCGCCCTTCATGGGCGGGAGTCACTGCCTCTGGGCGGCGGGGTGCCGCCCGCAGGCGGCGGGAGCCGCCGCAAGTGGCGGGGGGTGAGGGTGTCCGCCATACCCTCCCCACTCAACAACGAAGCCCCTCTCCTGAATTGGGAGAGGGGTGGCGCGCAGCGCCGGGGTGAGGGCTCGTCCCCCTACGCGTGGCCCACATCCTGCAAGCTCCCCTAGCGGGGCGCGCCTGCGCACCATAACCCCACACGATCGGTCGGGAAACGATGCGCTCACCGCTCAACCTCCTCCTCCTCGGCGTCCCGCTCGCCTTCATCCTCGAATGGGTCGTCCCGGCCCCGCCGAGCGCCGTCTTCGTCGTCGCCGCCATCGCCATCATCCCCCTCGCCGGCTTGCTGAGCCGCGCCACCGAAGCCCTCGCCGATCGCCTCGGGACCGGCCCCGGTGCCCTCCTCAATGCCACCTTCGGCAACGCCACCGAGCTGATCGTCGCCTTCTTCGCCCTGCGGGCCGGGCAGCCCGAGGTCGTCAAGGCCAGCCTGATCGGCTCGATCATCGGCAACCTCCTCCTCGTCCTCGGCTTCGCCGCCTTCCTCGGCGGCCTGCGCTATCCCCGCCTCCGCTTCGACGCCGCGCGCGTCAAGATCCGCGCCAGCCTGCTGATCATCGCGATCATCGGCTTCCTCATCCCCGCCATCTTCGATTTCAACGTCCGCGCCCTCGTCGACCTGCCCGACGGCCCATCGGACGACGCCGACAATCGCCTCTCGCTCGGCGTGGCGATCATCCTCCTCGCCCTCTACGCCGCCAGCCTCATCTTCGCCTTCCGCTCCCGCACCGATCCCCTCGCGGGCGAGGAGGCGATCGCCGCCGACGACGCCGCGACGGCGGCCGGCGGGGCCGCCGCCCCCTGGACCCCGCAGCGCGCCGTCGCCATCCTCCTCGCCGCCACGATCGCGATCGCCTTCATGTCCGAGTTCCTGGTCGGCGCGCTCGGCGGCTTCACCACCACACTCGGCCTCTCCACCACCTTCGTCGGGCTGATCATCATCCCGATCGTCGGGAACGCCGCCGAGCACGCCTCCGCCGTCACCTTCGCGCTCAAGGCGAAGATGGACCTGGCGGTGGGCATCGCCCTCGGCTCCGCCCTCCAGATCGCGCTCCTCGTCGCCCCCCTCCTCGTCCTCCTCTCCTGGGCGATCGGCCAGCCGATGGACCTCGTCCTCCGCAGCCCCCTCGAGCTCGCCGCCCTGATCGGCGCGGTCCTGATCAGCAACTCCATCGCCCGCGACGGCGAGACGCACTGGTACGAAGGCGCGATGCTCCTCGGCGTCTACGCCATCCTCGCCCTCGCCTTCTTCTTCACCCCCGCCGCCGCCTGAGGGCGGAGTAGGCGAGTAGGCGAGTAGGGACGCAGAGACGCAGAGACGCAGAGAACGGGAGAGAGAGGGACGGAACAGGAGGCACAGAGGCACAGAGGGGGAATGGGAGAAAAGAAACGATTCGAGAGGGCGGTGCCACTACACGCGCAAGGCCTCCTGCCAACGCAGCAGCCCCAAGCCCCCCAACGACGATGACCCCTCTCCTCGGATGGGCGGGTGACCACTGGGCGGCGGGTGCCGCCCGCAGGCGGCGGGGTGAGGGTGTCGGCGTCGCCGACGCATGTCGTGATCGATTTCCAGGTGTTCAAACACCCCGCGAGCGGGTACAAGCCTCCGGCTTTGGGTGTCTGCGGCACCGGCGGAGCCCGCCTACACGGGCGAGAATATCCCGATCCAGTTCTCTCCCCCGTGCCCTCCCTGTGTCGCTGTGCCTCCTCTTCCGTCCCCTCTTTTCTCTCGTCCGTTCTCTGCGTCTCCGCGCCTCTGCGGTGCTCCCCGTTCCCCTCCATCCTTCACTCGCCCACTCGCCCACTCGCCCACTCGTCCACTATCCGTCGCTCGCCACCACCCCGATTCGCCCCGCCAGCGTCACACGGCGCAGCGGCGTGACCCCCACGATCTCCCCGTCCAACTCCACGGCCAGCGGCGGCGTCCCCGGCTCTGTCGCGATCTCCACAGTCGCCCCGCGCCGCAGCCGCACCGCCGGATGCCGTAGGTGTGTCCCCCGATAGACGCGCGGCAGCAGCCCCATGAGCAGGGTGCGGCGGTCGGTGTCCCCCAGGATGATCACATCCAGCAGCCCGTCATCCGGGCGCGCGCGGGGCGCGATCGCCATCCCCCCGCCGAAAAATCGCCCGTTCGCCACCGCCAGCAGCCCGCTCCCCCCCGCGTAGGCCGACGCGCCATCGATCGTCACCCGCACCGGCGGCGAACTATACGCCGCGATCGCCCGCAGCGCCCCGCGCAGATACGCCGCCCCGCCCGGTAGCCGCCCCGCGCGCAGGATCTCCGCCGTGGCGCGCGGCCCCAGCCCGCAGTCCGCCACGTTCAGGAACGCCCGCGTCACCGTCCCCCCGCGCCCATCGGCGAAGCGCGCCAGCCCCACATCGAGCGGGCGCGCCCGCCCGCCCGCAAGCGCCGCGATCGCCCGCTCCGGCGTCCCGATCCCCAGCCCGCGCGCGAAGTCCGTCCCCGTCCCCAGCGGCAGCGGCGCGATGATCGGCAACACGCCCCACGCATCGGCGCCCCCCTCCCCCGCTCCCGTTGCCTCCTTCGCCCACTCGCCCACTGGCCCACTGCCCCACTCGTCCCCCAGGCACCCATTGATCGCCTCGTTGAGCGTCCCGTCGCCCCCCGCCACGATCAGGCGCGTCGCCCCCGCCGCCAGCGCCTCCCGCGCCAGGAACGTCGCATCCCCCGGCCCGCACGTCACCGCCTGCGTGAACGCGATCCCCCGCGCCCGCAACGCCGCCGCCAGCGCGGGCCACGCCCGCCCCGCCCGACCGCCCCCCACCGCCGGATTCAGGATCGCCCAGGTCGAGTGGGCGGAGTGGGCCAGTGTGCGAGAAGTGGTATGGCGATGCGGCGGACAATGCGAACCTCCTCACCGAGCGGCGATCGGTGTCGCCCAGAGCGAGCCGCTGGCACCGAGGTCATTGCCGGTGTGGGCGTCGAAGATCAGCGTGATACCATCGGAGGTGACCGGTGAGCGAGGCGGCGCGCCTGGCATGGGCGGCCCGCCGAGCCGGTAATCGCCCCGCACCAGCACCAGACAGAGGAGCGGATAATCGGGCCAGCCCGCATCCGCGCCGCGCACGAAGAGCACGCGCGCGATCGTCGTCGGCCCGGTGGCGACCATCCGAAAGCCGTCCGCCCCGTGGCGCTCGACGTACTCCCGCGCATCCTCTTCCGTGAACGTCGGATCGTCCGGCCCGGCGTTTGGCTTGGTCGGACGGATCGCCGCGCTGCCCGGCGCGGGCGCCGCGCTGCCCGGCGACGGCAGTGGGCGCGTGGGAACCGGGTGCGGATCATCGATCACCGTCCCCGTCGCCGATGCGGGCATTGCCGCGACGAACGTCCCGGTCGCGGGGATCGGCCCCGCCACCACAACCATCGCCGACGGCCTCCCCACCCCGCTCCCGGCACCCGCCGCCCCCTCGTTACCACGCGGCACGGTGCCGCAGCCGCCCAGCACGAGCGCCCCCAGCATCACCGCCAGCGCCACCGCCACGCCACCGCCCCAGCCCCGCCCCGCCATGTCCTACCTCCCACCATCAAGGGTCCAGGCCGCCTTTTACGGATGCCAGTCGATCCCGCCCCTCCTCGCGCAGCCACCTTGTCCTCCTCGCGCTTAACTATATCCTCCCCTTCTTGTCTCTCCCGACCCTTCTGCGCCGCTGTATCCGCTGTTCCAACCCTTTCTTCTCTCGTTCTTTCTCTCTTCTCGTCCTCTGCGTCTCCGCGTCTCTACGGTGATCGTCCCTGCTGGCCTACTTCGCCCACTCCGCCCACTCGCTCACCACCCGAACTGCTTCGTCAGCAACGCCGCGTCCAGGTGCAAGATGATCGGCGAGCCGTGCGGGCAGATCGCGGGGGTGGCACAGGCCGCCAGCCCCGTCAGCAGCCCGCGCGCCTGCGCCACCGACAACGGACGCCCCTTCCGCAGCGCCGCCCGGCAGGAAAGGTTGACCATCAGCCGCTCCCGCCACCCCTCGTCGTCCTCGGTCAGCTCCTCCAGCAGCCACGGCAGCGCGTCGCGCAAATCCTCGTGCTCCCCGAGCGGCGGCAGCGCGCGGATCAGGAACGAGCGCCCGCCGAAGCTCTCGCAGATGATCCCCACCTCCGCCAGCTCCGGCAATCGGTCGTCCAGCAACGCCGCCTGCAACGGCCCCAGCTCGATCACGATCGGCTCGATCGGCTCCGGCGTCACCGCCTCGGCCTTTCGCTCCGGCGTCACCGCCTCGGCCTTCCGCTCCGGCGTCACCGCCTCGGCCTTCCGCTCCGGCGTCACCGCCTCGGCCTTCCGCTCCGGCGCGAGCGCCTCGCCCCCCGCCCCGTGTCCTCCCCCTTCTTTCTCTCGTCCCCCTCCGTGTCTCTGTGTCTCCTGTTCCGTCCCCCGTTCCCCCCCTGCCGACTGCCGACTGCCGACTGCCGACCGATCCCCCAGCCCCGCCAGCAGCCGCTCGTAGATGATCCGCTCGTGCGCCCGGTGCTGATCGATCAGGTAGAGGCCGTCCGGCCCCTCCGCCAGCAGCAGCGCATCCCGCAACTGCCCCAGGAAGCGCAGCGGCGGCAGATTCGGCCCCGCGATCGGCGGCAGGTCCGCCAGCGCAGGTTCCGCCCCGCCCGGCACAACGTCCCACGGCGCGCGCTCCTCCGCCAGCGTCAGCTCGGCGGCGGGGAGGCCGCGCAATGTCGCCAACTGGAACCCGGCGTTCCCCTTCGCCACCTGATGCCGCGCCAGCGTCGCACGGGTCGCCCCCGCCAGCGCCTCCGCGATCGCCCGCTCGTGCAGCAGTTGCACCTCCGCCTTCGCCGGGTGGACATTCACATCCACCCCCTCCGGCGGCAGCTCGATGAAGATCGCGCCCACCGGGTGCCGCCCGCGCGGGAAGAAGGGGCGATACGCCGCCTCCAACGCCTCGGCCAGATTGCGCGGCGTCGCCCAGCGCCCATTCACGAAAAAGCTCAACTGCTTGCGACTCGGTCGGTGCAGCTGCGGCCCACCGAGCACGCCCCACACCCGCGCGTCCCCCGCCCCCTCCACGTCGATGTCCGGCAGCGGCGTCATCGCGCGCGCTACCTGAGCCCCATACACCGCAGACAACGCGTTGCCAAGATCGCCGTCCCCATCCGACTGGAACGAGAGATGCCTATCCAGGACGAGGCGGAAGCGAAGGTCCGGGCGGGCGAGGGCGTAACGCCGCACGATCGCGTTGATCTGCGCCGACTCGGTCCGCGCGGGCCGCAAAAACTTCTGGCGCGCGGGGATGTCGGCGAAGAGCGCGCGCACCGTCACGGTGGTGCCGCGCGCCCGCGCCCGCCCGAACGATTCCACGATCCGCCCGTCGCTCACGAGTACCCCTGCGCCCTCGCCGCTGTCGTCGGTCGCGGTGATCAGCAGCGTCTCGCCCATCGCCCCGATCGACGCCAGCGCCTCCCCCCGGAAACCGAGGCTGTCCAGGTGCCAGAGGTCGTCCGCGTCGCGCAGCTTGCTCGTGGCGTGGCGCGCGAAGGCGAGCGGCAGCTCGTCCGCCGGGATCCCCGCGCCGTCGTCGCTGACCTTGATCGCGCGCGTCCCGCCGCCCCGCAGCTCCACGGTGATCTCGCGCGCCCCGGCGTCGATCGCGTTCTCGACCAGCTCCTTCACCACCGAGGCGGGCCGCTCGATCGTCTCCCCCGCCGCGATCCGCTCGATCGTACGCCGCTCCAGCGCCCGGATCGGTCGCCGCGCCCCGTCCCCGTCCGATCGGCCAGTCATCGCTTCACCCTTCGCCCATGTCATTCGCCCATACCGGACAAGTATAGACCGGGGTCGCGCAACGCGGCGCGCGGCGTGGACGGCATGCCACCCGCCGAGGGTAGCGCAACGACCGCAACGGGATCTGAACGGGGCGGGCCGCTACCCCACCGCCACAATCCCGCGCCACCGCCCCCGCCCGGCAGCCGACGAACGATCGTCCCCATCCCTCCTACAACGGCGGCGTGGCACGCCGCACCACACCCGCAGAAGCGCCTGCTCGCAATAGAGCGTTGACAGGATGCTGCTGGCGAACCCCGGCTGAGGGGCGCGGTGCGGTAGGATAGCCGCCTGTTCTGGCCCGGCGGTACACCGCCGACGCGTTGAGGAGGGCCGCTATGTCGCTGCGCTCACCATTGTTCTAC
>JAABUN010003455.1_pt1 | contig 24406 bp, 24 predicted proteins | sample 5559311 | NCBI WGS metagenome assembly JAABUN01 (sample SAMN10711877, study PRJNA513370) | rock metagenome | isolation source: Antarctica rocks | place: Antarctica: Victoria Land, Siegfried Peak sud
GGCGGGTCAGCGAGCTTGCGGTTCTCGGAGTCGAGCTGCGGCTCGGGGTGTATGCCGACGCCGACAACGTGCGCGCGCTCGCCCCCGATGTCGTCGTGGTCGCCACCGGAGGTATGCCGAACACCACCTTCCTGAATGCCGGTGCCGATCTGGTGCGCGACACCTGGGATGTCATGGACGGCAGCGTCCGGACCCGCGGCGAGGTGTTGATCTACGACGACAACGGCACCGAGTCGGCGATGGGCGCCGCCGAGCTGCTCGCCCCGATGGCGAAGAAGATCGAGTTCGTCACCCCTGAGCGCACCCTGGCCCCGGCGGTCGGCAGCATGAACAGCCCGGCCTACCTGACCGCGTTCGCCGAGCACAGCATCACCACGACCCTGGCCACCAGGCTGATCGGCGTCAGCCGCGGAGCGGACAAGCGGCTGGTGGCCCGACTCGGCAGCGACTACACACCGCATACCTGGTAGCGGGTCGTCGACATCGTCGTCGTCGAGCACGGCACCCTGCCCAACGACGAGCTCTACACCGAGCTCGTGGCCGGCTCGACCAACCTGGGCGAGGTCGACCAGCAGGCCCTCTTGGACGGCGAGCCCCAGACCATCGCGAGCAACGAGGCCGGTGACTACCAGCTGTTCCGCATCGGTGACGCCGTGAGCAGCCGCAACATCCACGCCGCCATCTACGACGCACTGCGTCTGTGCATGGCGATCTGAACCACCAGCAGCGACGACCGAAGGAGGAGCTCATGACCACCACGCACACCGTCAACCCCAGTGCCGGTCTCACCACGCGCCCGACCGACACCCTCACCACCACGGTCGACGGCGCGCTGGCCGAGCAGATCCGGGCGCGGCGTCCCGGCTATCCCCTGGAGAGCTCCTTCTACACCAGCCCCGAGGTCTTCGCCCTCGACATGCGGGAGGTCTTCGGCAAGTACTGGTTCTTCGCCACCACCGAGGCGCAGATCCCCGAGGCCGGCGACTACGTCACCGTCGAGGTCGGCCCGTGGTCGGTCATCGTGCTGCGCGACGACGACGAGCAGATCGGGGCCTTCCACAACGTCTGCCGGCACCGCGGTGCCCGGCTCCTCAACGAGCCCGAGGGCTCGGTCGGCAACCTGGTCTGCGGCTACCATTACTGGACCTACGGCACCGACGGCCGGCTGCTGCACGCGCCGGGTCAGGCCGCCGACTTCAAGCCCTCCTGCTTCGGGCTCAAGCCTGTCGCCGTGCGCTCGGTGGCCGGTCTGGTCTACCTGTGCCTGGCCGCCGAGCCTCCGGCGGACTTCGACGATGTGGCCGCCCGCATCACCCCCTACCTGGAGCCGCACCAGCTGCGCCGGACGAAGGTGGCCGCGCAGGTCGACATCGTGGAGGAGGGCAACTGGAAGCTGGTGATGGAGAACAACCGCGAGTGCTACCACTGCGAGGGGCACCCGGAGCTGTCCACGACGTTCTTCCTGACCTACGGCCTGTCGGCCGACCAGGTCCCGGCCAAGCTCAAGCCCGACCACGACCGCTACCTGTTGGCCCAGAGCGAGCTGGACCTCGCATGCGAGCAGCGGGGGCTGCCGACCGAGCTGATCGAGGAGCTGGAGGAGCCGGCGACCGCGCTGCGGATCCAGCGCGAGCCACTCGACGGCGCGGGGGAGTCGTTCAGCATCGACGGCCGCTTGCTGTGCCGCAAGCTCCTCGGCGACCTCGACACCCCGCGGCTGGGCCGGCTGACGCTGCACATGCAGCCCAACCAGTGGACCCACGTGATGGCCGACCACGCGGTGACCTTCGCGGCCTTCCCGCTCAGCCCCGACCGCACCCTGGTGCGTACCACCTGGCTGGTGCACGAGGATGCCGTGGAGGGTGTCGACTACGACATCGACGCACTGACCCACGTGTGGCGCGAGACCAACGCGCAGGACAGCGTCTTCGTCGCGCGGGCCCAGGTCGGGGTGTCCAGCCCCGCCTATGAGCCCGGCCCCTACATGCCCAGTGAAGTTCAGGTGGACGCGTTCGTCGGCTGGTATGTCCGTCGGTTGCAGCAGGAGGTCGAGGCATGAGTGCCGCATTGACCCGCAGCGCCGCCTGCGACCTGTTCGCCGAGCCGCTGCTGACCCTCCTGCCGAGCGCGCAGAGCGGCTTCGAGGAGATCCTGCGGTGCAAGGCCGTGGTGCCGATCACGCACGACGTGTCGACCTTCGTGCTGGAGCCGACGTCGCCGCGCACGTTCGTCTTCACACCCGGCCAGTATGTCGTGGTGACCGTCACGATCGACGGCGAGCGACAGCAGCGCTGCTACACGATCTCCTCACCGCCGACGCGTCCGCACCTGCTGACCATCACGGTCAAGCGAGTGCCCGGCGGGCCGGTCTCCAACTGGCTGCACGACAACCTGGCGCGCGGGGGGCGCCTGGAGGTCAGTGGACCGTTCGGCGACTTCACCTTGGCGCAGCACCCGTCGGCCAAGTACCTGTTCCTGTCCGCCGGCAGCGGGATCACGCCGCTGATGTCGATGACCCGCACGCTGGCCGACCTGTGCGGACCGGCCGACGTGGCCTTCGTGCACAGTGCGCGGACCCCAGCCGACATCGTCTTCCGTTGGGAGCTGCAGGCGCTGCCCGCCTCCGGGCTGAACCTGCAGGTCACCTCAGTCTGCGAGGGGGACAGCCTGGGTGAGGTGTGGAACGGCCCGGGCGGTCGGCTCAGTGCCGGCCTGCTCGGCGCGTTGGTGCCCGACCTGCTCGAGCGCGAGGTCTTCATGTGCGGGCCCGGTCCCTACATGAGCGCGGCGCACGACGTGCTGACCGAGCTCGGTGTGCCGCCGGAGCGGGTGCACCAGGAGAGCTTCGTCATCGAGCCCGTGGCTCAGCCGTTGAGCGTCGTGCCGGACGAACCGGAGGCCTTGTCGGGAGGGTTGGTCGCGGCGGAGCAAGCGATGGCGAGGGTCGAGTTCCGGCGCAGCGGTGCCCAGGTGCAGTGCGCCCCCGGCACGACCGTGCTGGAGGCGGCCAAGGTGGCGGGGGTCTCGATCAGGTCGGCGTGCGGCCAGGGGCTGTGCGGCACCTGCAAGAGCGACCTGGTCAGTGGCAGCGTCGACATTCAGCACTCGGGTGGCATCCGACCCCGCGAGATCGCCTCGGGCAAGTTCTTGCCGTGCTGCTCCTACCCCCTGGGCGACCTGGTCGTCGACGCGTAGGTCGAGGCCCCCCGAGTAGCATCGCGAGCATGACGTCGCGGCGACTGATCCTGATCCGGCACGCCAAGACCGAGCAGTCCGGGCCGCCGGACCAGGGCGACCACGGTCGCCGGCTGCTCCCACGTGGGGAGGCCGACGCCCAGGCAGCTGGGTCATGGCTGGTCGCGCAGGGGCTGACCCCCGATCTCGTGCTGTGCTCGAGCTCGATGCGCACCCGGCAGACCTGGGAGCAGATGGTGTCCGGCGGCGAGGGGTTGAGTGACGTCGAGGTGGAGCACGACCGGCGCATCTACAACGCCTCGTCGGAGGAGCTGCTGCTGCAGGTGCTTACCGAGGTGCCTGCGGGGGCTGGCACGGTGGCGATGATCGGGCATGCACCCGGCATACCCGATCTCGTGGCGGACCTCGTCGACTCCGATGCCTCCTCCGACGCGGCGGTCGCGGCGCTGGACGACGGGTTCTCCACCATGGCCTGCGCCGTGCTGGCGGTCGATGCCGACTGGCCCAACGTCACGGCGGGCAGCGCCCGGTTGACCACGCTGGAGACGCCTCGCAGCCAGACCTGATCGCTCGCACGACGCACGCCCGACTGTCAGCGCCGTCCTGATTGCCGCAGCGTCAAGGGATACCGTGACATCAGCCAGCGTTACCGAGGGAGATGGGCCCATGACCGTGCAGACCACCAGCCAGTTCACCATCGAGCCGCGTGCTGACCGCGCTTCGTCTGAGCGCATCCAGGAGGTCCTGACCAATCCCGCATTCGGCTCGGTGTTTACCGACCACATGGCCCGGATCGACTGGGACGCCGAGCAGGGTTGGCACGATGGCCGGATCACCGCATACGGACCGATTCCGATGGACCCCGCGTGCTCGGTCTTCCACTACGGCCAGGAGATCTTCGAGGGGATGAAGGCCTACCGGCACGCCGACGGGTCGATCTGGACCTTCCGGCCCGAGCGCAACGCGGCGCGCTTCGCCCGCAGCGCTCGGCGGCTAGCGCTGCCAGAGGTGCCGGAGGAGGTCTTCCTGGAGTCGCTGCGCGCCCTCGTCGAGCTGGACCAGGAGTGGGTGCCCTCTCCAGAGCGGGGTGAGTCCAGCCTCTATCTGCGTCCGTTCATGATCGCAACAGAGGTCGGGCTGGGCGTGCGGCCGAGCAAGAGCGCGGCATTCGTCGTCATCGCCTCTCCGGCCGGGGCCTACTTCGCCAGTGGGCTCAAGCCGGTCAGCATTTGGTTGTCGGAGGACTACAGCAGGGCGGCGCCGGGAGGGACCGGTGCCGCCAAGTGCGGTGGCAACTATGCCGCGTCGCTGGCCCCGATGAAGGAGGGTCAGGCGCACGGGTGTGACCAGGTGGCCTTCCTCGACTCGGTTGAGCAGAAGTGGGTCGAGGAGCTGGGCGGGATGAACCTGTTCTTCGTCTACCGCGACGGCAGCATCGTCACACCAGAGCTGACCGGCACGATCCTAGAGGGCGTCACCCGCGACTCGATCATCGAGCTCGCCAAGGCGCGCGGGCACGAGGTGGTCGAGCGCAAGTACTCCATCGACGAATGGCGCGACGACGTGGCGGGCGGGGACCTGGTGGAGGTCTTCGCCTGTGGCACCGCCGCCGTCATCACCCCCGTTGGACGCCTGGTCTGGCACGACGGCGAGCTCACGATGGGAGATGGCGTGGCCGCTGGACCGGTGGCCTCGCAGATGCGCGAGTCGCTGCTGGACATCCAGTACGGCCGATCCGAAGACACCCACGGCTGGCTGCACCGCCTCGTCTGATCGGTTGCGGGGCTCCCTCGCGGAGAAGCGCAACGGCAATGTTCCCATCGTCTGCTCTTACCATCGCGCCGTGCCAGTATGACCCATCGATGCCTATGTATTCCATAGACTTTGTTCTGCTGAGGGTATTTCTAGGTATGCCTTCTTCTATTTCGAAGCACCGCTAACCCTCAGGGGGGTAGTCTTATAAGTCCGGGTTGTCTGATGCAAGCGAAATGGGGGTGCGAGATTGTCATCCGCGCGTATCATCATTGCTGATGACGACCAGGTGATGTGTGAACTGTTGGGGTTCAAGCTCGAACGGGCGGGCTTTGTGGTCGAGGCGTTCGGAAACGGCGCGGCCGCGCTGACCAGGATTCTCGAGAGTCCGCCCAACTTGGCCATCCTGGATGTCATGATGCCCGGGCTGTCCGGATTCGACGTGCTTCGGAAGATCCGAGATGACCCTACGACCACTGATCTACCGGTCATCCTCCTGACAGCGAAATCACGGGAGCTCGACGTGGACACCGGATACGCCGCCGGTGCCCAGGACTATGTGCGCAAGCCGTTCAGTCCCACCGAGCTGCTGCACAGGGTCAATGCCGTCATGGGCAGGGTCCGGCATTGATCTCGCCTGAAGTGCTCACCGTCGTCTCGGTTTCGATGACCACCGCGGCCCTGTGCCTCGCAGTGTTCGTCGTGGTGGTAAGGGTTCTGCGCCTCAGGCGTCAGCGAACCGCGATGGTCGCGTTAGCGCCGCACCGCATGGCTCTCCTGGCTGTGGGCGCCGATGAGGATGAGGACGGCCTGGGTCTGGCCCACCTGCTCGGTGTCGATGAGCGAGCCTGGCAGAGCGCCGGACCGGCTGTGGTCGCCATGCTTGGGAAGGTGCGAGGGACGCCGGCCGACCACCTCGTCACCGTGCTGCGCCAACACGGTGACATTGCCAGAGCGGTCGAGGACCTGGGCTCCCAGTCAGTGGTCCGGCGGGCTCGTGCGGCCCATGTGTTGGGTCTCGTGCGCGATCGCAAGCACGTGGAGGATCTGCGTGAGCTGTTGTCCGACCAGTCCGCCGAGGTACGGCTCGTCGCGGTGCGGGCGTTAGGGGCCATCGGGGACCCTGCTGTCGCCGATGAGGTGCTGGCCACGGTCGGGGCGGTCCGGGGTCGCGTCGGGGTGCCCGCCTATGTTGTAGCCGAGGCGCTCGTGGCGATGGGTGCCGGCACCAACGAATCGGTGTTGCACGGCCTGCACAGGGAGGACCCCGTCGTGCGGACCGTGGCGGCGCTGGTGGCGGGGCACATCACGCTCGTGCCCGCCTCACGCTCGCTGCGAGAGCTGCTCGAGCACGACGGCGACTTCGACGTGCGGCTGACTGCTTCCGTCGCCCTCGGCCAGGTCGGCGGTCCAGAGGATGTGGATTCACTCTCCCGTCACACCAGCCCCCAGACCTCTGCACCATTGCGACGCACCTGCGCTGCCGCTCTCGGCGAGGTGGGCAACACTCGTGCGGTTTGGGTGCTGCTTCCGCTCCTCGCCGACCCTGACCGGCGGCTGGCCGAGATCGCGGCGCATTCCCTCATCCGAATCGGTCCGGAAGGGGCAGAACGGCTGACGGAGACTCCGGCTGGCACCCCACCTGGCCGTGTCGCCCGTGCCGCACTGGCTGTGGCCCGGCTCCCAGTCCTGGCCGAAGACCCGCCGTGAGCGCCCTGCTTGACCTCACGCGCGATGTGTTGAGCACGGTGATCGGCGTCCTGGAGCTGCCAATTCTGCTCTACTTCGGCCTCGTGAACTCGTCGTACCTTCTGCTTATCATGCTCGCGGCTACCGGCTTCGTGCACCACGTGCGCAGGATCGAGCACTCCGGCCGAGAGGAGACGGTCGGCAGCCAGTTCGCGCCCGGTGTCTCGATCCTGGTGCCCGCGCACAACGAGGAGGCGGGGATCGTGGCGTCCGTGCAGGCGATGCTGGCCCTGCGCTATCCGCGTCACGAGATCGTGGTCATCGACGACGGGAGCACCGACGCGACGTTCGAGCGGTTGCGTGCGGCCTTCGACCTTGTGCGCATCGACCGGGAGCTGCCCTGCGAGATACCGGTCAAAGGCCGGATCGTCGACGTGTGGGTGCCACGGGACGGTCGCACCCGACTGACTACCGTGCGCAAGGAGAACGGAGGCAAGACCGACGCGCTCAACGTCGGCATCAACACGGCGACCGAGCCCCTGATCGCGATGATCGACGCCGATTCGATCCTGGACCCGGACGCTCTGGTGACTGTCGCCAAACCGTTCGCCGACGACCCGGTGCGAACGGTCGCCACCGGAGGTGTCATCCGGGCCGCAAACGGGTGCACGGTGGTCGCAGGGCGTCTCGTAACGATTCGTACTCCCAGGACGTGGTTGCCGCGCATCCAGGTCGTGGAGTACCTACGCGCCTTCTTCCTCGGTCGCAGCGGGTGGTCCCGACTTCGTGCGTTGGTCCTCATCAGCGGCGCGTTTGGGATGTTCCGCAGGGACGTGCTGGTCGAAGTACAGGGCATGGACACCGACTGCATCGGCGAGGACTTCGAGCTCGTCATGCGCATCCACCGCCACATGCAACAGACGCAGCGCGACTACCACGTGGAGTTCGTTCCGGAACCCGTGGCCTGGACCGAGGTTCCCGCCACTCTGCAGGTGTTGCGGAGTCAGCGGCGTCGCTGGCACCGCGGGCTGTGGGAGGTCCTGTGGAAGTACCGCGGAATGCTGCTCAGGCCCCGGTATGGGTCTGTCGGGCTGATCGCGCTTCCGTACTTCTGGGTATTCGAGCTCTTCGCGCCCGTCATCGAAATCGCCGGCCTGATCCTGATCTCTGTGGGCATGGTGCTGGGTGTCGTCGATCTGGCCACGGTGGCAATCTTCCTCATGATCGCCTACGGCTACGCCATCGTGGTCACCCTCGCCGCGATGGCGGTCGAGGAGCTGTCCTTCCATCGGTACCCACGATGGCGTGACCTGGGCGCCACGCTGCTGGCGGCAGTGGTCGAGAACTTCGGCTACCGACAGCTCACGGCCTGGTGGAGGCTGGAGGGGCTCATCGACGGGCTGCGAGGTGGAAAGCACGTCTGGGGAACCATGACCCGGCAAGGGTTTGGTCCACCGATGGTCGAGCCGGAGAAATTGGAAAGCAGAAAGGAAAGAACCAGTTGACATATCGCGGATCTCGCTGCCCCACCATTCCGTGCAGAATTGGGACAGGCCCGAGAATAGAAGTAGATCAGTGAGTCTCTTGAGCTTTCTCTCAGCGAGGTCTTCTCGTAGCCGACCAAAGGAAGCCTTCGTGCCTCACCGCAGTCCTGACCTGAAGCCACCGGACCTTCCGAAGGCAAGCACGAAGCAGTCGTGGCCCCTCAAGTGGTTAGCCGCGGCGGCCACCGCAGCGGTCGTGCTCGTGGCGGTCCTGCTCCTGATTGCGCCGAGTGCCGCGACGGCGCAGCTGATAGGCGACCTGGCAATCTCGCTGGCTGTCGTCTCGGCCGTTGTCAGCTGCGGTTGGGCAGCCCGACGAGCCGCCAGTGAACGGCCAGCCTGGCTCCTACTTGCTGTCGCTGCCGGCCTCTGGGCAGCGGGCATGACGGTCTTTGCGAGCTATGGGATCTTACGCGACCATGTCTATCCGTATCCCTCGCTGGCCGACGTATTCTTCCTGTCCTACTGCGTGCCTGCCTGTGCCGGACTGCTGCTGTTCCCGAGGGTGAAGGATGATCTCACCAACCGGCTACGGACCTTGCTGGACACCTCGGTCATCGCCCTAGGGATTCTCTTTGCCAGCTTGGCCACCGTTTTGGAAGCGCTCTACCTCAACCCTGCGGATGACCTAGTGGTCAACCTGGTGTCGTTCGGCTACCCGGCCGTCGATGTAGTGGTGGCCTCTTTGGTGCTGTCCTTGGGTATGCGGCAGCCAAGCGGGCGCCGTCGACCGTGGATCTTCATCGGCGGGGCCTTCCTGGTGCTAGCTGTCACGGACAGCGCTTATGTGTACCTGCTGGCCCAGGGACAGACCGGGCTCACGGGAGGCCCCTTGGTCATCGGCTGGATGGGTGCCTGGTTTCTGCTGGCTCTGTCGCCAGGGGTTGGTCGATCTACCCCCACCGCCCGTTCGGGACGTGCCAGCACCCTGGCCATCGAGTTCATTCCCTACGGCCCCGTCATCCTGGCGGTCATCACCTCTGCCAAGGGGCTCATCGATGGGGACGGGTTCTTGGTCGTCGTCGGTGTGCTGCTGCTGACAGCAGTGGTCGCTCGACAGGTGATGATCGTCTACGAGAACGTCACGCTCACCGGAGAACTCGAAGCTCAAGTGGCGGATCGGACGAGGGAGCTGAGAGGGCTGGGCGCGATCGTCAAGGCGTCCCCGGACGCGATCCTGAGCATGACCCCCCAAGGAGCTGTCACCAGCTGGAACCCTGGCGCTGAGCTTCTCTACGGTTGGTCCGCGCAGGAGATGGTTGGCCGCGACGTTATGTGCTTGGTTCCCCCCTCCCACTTGGATGACGAGGCCGTGGTCCTCGAGCAGGTCCGGGGCGCAGCGCAGGTCGAGCTCGAGTCGGAGCGGATCCTCAAGGACGGGACCGTGGTGCCGGTGGCCCTCACCGTGTCGCCCATCTTCGATGGCGAAAAGGTCACCGGAATCGCCTCGATCCAGCGGAATATCACCGATCTCAAGGCCAAGCAGGAGGCCTTGCGGGCCGCACGCGAGAAGGCGTTGGAGTCCTCCAGGCTGAAGTCCGAGTTCCTGGCGATGATGAGCCACGAGATCCGAACGCCCATGAATGGTGTGATCGGCCTGACGGGCCTGCTGATGCAGACCCCTCTTGACGACACGCAGCGGCAGTATGCCGTTGGGGTGCAGTCCGCCGGTGAGTCGCTGATGGCCGTCATCAACGACATCCTCGACTTCTCCAAGCTGGAAGCCGACAAGGTCGAGCTCGAACCGGACGTCTTCGATCCTCGGCGCGTGGTCGAGGAAGTGGCGGCGATGGTGACGCAGCCGGCCCAGGAGAAGCGGTTGGAGCTCATTGCCTACTGCCAGCCGGAGGTGCCGTCGCGGCTGGTCGGCGACAGGGGTCGAATCCGTCAGATCCTGCTCAACCTGGCCTCGAACGCAGTGAAGTTCACCGAGTCGGGGGAGGTGGCGCTCACCATGCGATGGGCGGTCGGCAAAGGCGAGGTGGGCGAGGCTCTGTTCAAGGTGTCGGATACCGGGATCGGCATCGCCCAGGATGTCCTACCCACCCTCTTCGACCCTTTCACGCAGGCTGACTCCTCGACCACGCGGGTCTACGGCGGCACTGGCCTCGGGCTGGCCATCTCACAGAAGCTTGTCCAGGCCATGGGTGGTGAGATCCACGTGGGCAGTGAGGCTGGTGTGGGCAGCACCTTCTCGGTGCGGGTGCCCCTTCCAGTCGCGGCGGAGGGAAGGTCAGCGCCGGCGGCGCAGCACGATGTTCTTGCGGACCTGCCGGTGCTCGCAGTCGACGACAATGCCACCAACCGGCTGGTGCTGGAGTCTCAGCTCACGGCTTGGGGCATCGTCCCCCAAGTGTTGGCGGAGGCAGAAAGCGTCGTACCAACGATGCGGGCGGCCGCCGAGGCTGGCCGTCCGTATGCGATCGTGATAGTGGATATGTGCATGCCGGGCATGAACGGTCTAGAGCTCGCACGCTTGATCTCGGATGACCATCTGCTCGGAGGTACTCCGCTGATCATGCTGACCTCGCTCGGCCACGTGCCTGTGGAGAAGATGGCGGAGGCCAGTGTGACGGAATGGTTGAGCAAGCCGGTCAGCACCTCGGACCTCTACGACCGTCTGGTGCGCATGAGGTCTTCCAAGCGGGAGCCTGTAGAGCGGGTCCGGTCGGCGCCGGGCCGGACCGATGTCTCCCTGGGCAGGGTACTTGTCGTCGAGGACAACGCCCTGAACCAGATGGTTGCGGAGGCGGTGGTGACGCAGCTCGGCTACCAGGTGGACTTGGTAGCCAACGGTGAAGAAGCGCTCGATGCCGTCACTGCAGTCGACTACTCCGCCGTGTTGATGGATGTGCACATGCCGGTGATGGACGGCTTCACCGCAACGGTAGAGATCAGACGCCGCCAGGGAGCCCGGGACCGCGTCCCGATCATCGCGATGACCGCAGGTGCGATGGTCCAGGATCGGGACAAATGCCTGGCCGTCGGGATGGATGACTATGTGTCCAAGCCCGTGAAGGCCGAGGTGCTCGGCGAAGTGCTGGCCAAGTGGATCTCCGCTCCCTCGAATGTGTCGTCATGAGCTCCGCTCAGGGAGAGCCGACACTGGACTGCGAGGTGCTCGAGCACCTGCAGCGGTCTCTCGGTGAGGCCAGCAACGACTTCGTCATCCGCCTTTCCCACGTGTACGAGGGACAAGCAGCCCAGCTGATGACCGAGATCAGCGTGGCGGCCGACCAGGGCGATCTGCCGCGGCTGGGCGAGGCTGCGCATTCACTCAAGGGCAGCAGCGCGACCCTCGGTGGCGCCAGGCTCGCCACAATGTGTGAGGAGCTGGAGCTCTGGGATGGCCCCGCTGAGGCCGTGTCGCTCAGGGTGGCCGGCGTGCAAGCCGAGCTGGGAGCGTTCCAGTCCGAGCTTCGCGGGTTCCTTACGCAGTGAGCAAGCCGAGAGCACTACGGTTGGGCCTATGCGGATCTGCAGGTTCACCACGGGGGATGACCCCATGTTCGGGCTGGTCGACGGAGCGGGGGAGAAGATCGCCGAGATCAGCGGCGACCCGCTCTCCACCCGGATCGAGCTGACCGGGGCCACGCATCGGGTCGACGAGGTGCGGCTGCTGGCCCCGGTCATCCCGCGCTCCAAGATCGTCGGGATCGGCAAGAACTACGCCGACCACGCCGCGGAGATGGGCGGCGAGGTGCCGGACGAGCCGCTGATGTTCCTGATCCCCAACACCGCGGTATGCGGTCCGGACGACCCCGTCGTGATGCCGCCGGTGACCACGCAGGTGTCCTATGAAGCCGAGCTGGCCGTGGTGATCGGCCGGCTGTGCAAGGACGTCAGCGCTGAGCAGGCCAGCACCGCCATCCTGGGTTACACCGTCGCCAACGACGTGACCGCCCGTGACCTGCAGAGCAGCGACGGACAGTGGGCGCGGGCCAAGGGGATGGACACGTTCTGCCCGTTGGGTCCGTGGATCGAGACCGACCTGGACGTCTCCGACCTCGCGGTGACGTCCAAGGTCGACGGGGAGGTGCGCCAGGACGGCACGACCGCCGACCTGGTGCACGGGGTGGGCGCGTTGATCGAGTACGTCTCGGCCGCCTTCACCCTGCTGCCCGGTGACGTCATCCTGACCGGCACGCCCGCTGGTGTCGGCCTGGTCGAGCCCGGCCAGCGGGTCGAGGTCGAGGTCGAGGGCATCGGCGCGATGAGCAACCCGTTCGTCCGCGCCGACTGACTGAGCGGCGCACTCGCACTCTGTCCCTGCGCGCCGATGTCGGGCTCGGCGGCTAGCCTGCCAGGTGTGACCGACTCCCCGATCGGCATCTTCGATTCCGGCTTCGGTGGTCTCACCGTGGCCCGCGAGGTGCTCGACCAGCTGCCGCACGAGTCGGTGCTCTACCTCGGCGACACCGCGCGCGCCCCCTACGGTCCGCGGCCCATCGCCGAGGTGCGGCACTACGCCCTCGAATGCCTGGACCGGCTCGTGGACCACGGGGTCAAGGCGCTGGTCATCGCCTGCAACTCCGCCTCGGCCGCGATGCTGGCCGATGCGCGGGAGCGCTACGACGTGCCTGTCGTCGAGGTGATTCGGCCAGCGGTGCGCCGCGCGATGGCGGTCACCCGCACCGGCAAGGTCGGGGTCATCTCCACCGAGGCCACCCACCAGTCCAAGGCCTACCTCGACACCTTTGCCGCGGCCCCCCCGCACGTCGAGGTGCTCAGTCAGCCCTGCCCGCGGTTCGTAGAGTTCGTCGAGGAGGGCACCACCAGCGGCCCGCAGGTCATCGAGACCGCCCGGGGCTACCTGGAGCCGCTCCAGGCGGCCGACATCGACACCTTGATCCTGGGCTGCACGCACTACCCGCTGCTCACCTCGGCGTTGTCCTACGTCCTTGGCGACAATGTCTCGCTCGTGTCCTCGGCCGAGGCCACCGCCGCCGAGCTCTACAAAGTGCTGACCGACACGGGCCAGCTGCGCGGCGAAGACCAAGGGCAGCCGAGCCACCAGTTCCTCACGACCGGCGACCCCCATGGCTTCACCCCGCTGGCCCGGCGTTTCCTTGGCCCCGAGGTCGAGCGCGTCCATCAGGCCTTCGTCGGCCGGGCCGACGAATGATGCGGCTGACCGTCATCGGGTGCGCCGGCTCCTTCCCCGGCCCGGACAGCCCCGCCAGTTGCTATCTGCTCACCTGCGATCAGGACGGCCGCACCTGGCAGCTGCTGCTCGACCTGGGCAACGGCGCACTGGGGCCGTTGCAACGGCATACCGACCCGTTGGCGCTGGACGCCGTCCTGCTCTCGCACCTGCATCCCGACCACTGCCTGGACCTCACGGCGCTGCACGTCATGCGCACCCACCACCCGACTGCGAGGCCTAGCGGCCGACTGCCTGTGCACGCACCGGCCGGTGCGGCGCAGCGGCTGGCTCGCGCGCACGGGGTCCAAGCCGCCGAGTCCGTGCAGGACAGCTGTGACTTCGTCGAGCTGGTCGACCGTCAGGACCTCGTGGTCGGTCCGTTCACCGTTACGCCGTTCATGGTGCGCCACCCGGTGCCCGCCTTCGGCTTCCGCGTGAGCGACGGGACGGTGACGCTGGCCTACACCGGGGACACGGACACGTGCGAGGCCCTTGTGCCGCTGATGACCGGCGCCGACCTGGTGCTGGCCGAGAGCGCGTTCGTCGAGGGCCGCGACACCGATCGCGGTGTGCACCTGACCGGGCGGCGGGCAGCCGAGGCCGCGGTCCTCGCCGGGGGAGTGCGGCGGTTGATGCTCACCCACATCCCTGCCTGGAACGACCCCGAGGTATGCCGTGAGCAGGCGGCCGCGGTCTGGCGGGACCGCTCACCGGTCGAGATTGCGGAGGGCGGGCTCACGATCGACGTGTGAGGTGCCAGGCCGGCTCCCATCCGCAGGCGACTCGGCATACGAACTCCTACGCACCACACACGCGAGAAACCTTGACCGCAGCGTCACTGTTTCGTCAGGAGTCGAGACAACGATGAATGGGACAATGGACGGTATGCCGTCTCGAGTCGCAGCCCCCCTGGCGGGGGTGGCAGCAGGTGCCGTCACGCTGGGTGCCGCTGAGCTCCTCGCGCTCCTTTGGACGCGAAGCGGCAACGCGGGCGGCACACCGTCGCCGCTGCTGGCGGTGGGAGGTGCCTTCGTCGACCGGACTCCGCTGTGGCTGAAGAACCTTGCCGTGGACCTCTTTGGCACCAACGACAAGATCGCGCTGTTTGTCGGGATGGGCCTGACCTTGGCCATCGTGTGCGCCCTGCTGGGCGTCGTCGCGACCCGGTGGCGGACGACCGGCCTGCTGCTCTTCGCCCTGGTCGGCATTGTCGGCAGCAGCGCCGTGCTCACGCGTGCTGGCTCCGAAGCGCTCGACGTGCTGCCTACGGTGCTCGGGACCCTCGCCGGTCTGGGGGTCCTGGCCTGGCTGGCCCGGAAGGCAGCCCACGCGGAGTCACCGCTCGACCCGGAGCAACGAGCTGACCCCAGTAGGCGCGGTGTGTTGATGTGGGGTGCTGGCCTTACCGTCCTCGGCCTTGCCGGGACGTATGTCGGGCGCACCCTGGGTCAGGCGCAGCAGCGGGTGCAGCTGGCTCGCCAGGATCTGACCAGTCGTCTCGCCGGCGGACCGGTGACGGCCAACTCGGTGACCATCCCCGACAACGCTGACTTCAAGCTCGAGGGCATCACCAGGTACGTCACCCCCAACGACACCTTCTACCGCATCGACACCGCGCTGTCCGTGCCCCAGGTCGACCCCGACACCTGGTCGATCAGGGTGCACGGGATGGTGGACACCGAGATCGAGATGAGCTTTGAGGAGCTCATGCAGCAGGAGATGATCGAGACCGTCGTGACCCTGTGCTGCGTGTCCAACCAGGTCGGGGGCAACCTGATCGGCAACGCGGTGTGGACCGGCTGGCCGGTCCGTGAGCTTCTCGCCCGGGCCGGGGTGCAGGACGGCGCCGACATGGTGCTGTCGATGAGCACCGACGGGTTCACCGCGGGCACGCCGCTGGAGGCGCTGACCGATGACCGTGACGCCATCTTGGCCGTGTGGATGAACGGCGAGCCGCTGCCGGCCGAGCACGGGTTCCCGGTGCGGGTGGTCGTGCCCGGCCTCTACGGCTACGTCTCGGCAACGAAGTGGGTGGTCGACCTTGAGGTCACCCGCTTCGATGCGGCCGAAGGCTATTGGACACCCCGCGGCTGGAGCGCGCTCGGCCCGGTCAAGGTGCAGTCGCGGATTGACGTGCCTAGGCCAGGCGACGACGTCTCGGCCGGTGCGTCGGTCATCGCCGGTGTGGCCTGGGACCAGCACACCGGGGTCGACACGGTCGAAGTGCGGGTCGATGACGGCGACTGGCAGGAGGCCGAGCTCTCCGGTGAGGTCACCATCGATACCTGGCGGCAGTGGCGGCTCGACTGGGACGCCCCCGCGGGGGATCACACCATCGCGGTGCGGGCCACCGGGCGGGACGGCGAGACCCAGACTGAGCAGACGGCGCCACCGGCCCCCGACGGCGCCACCGGGTGGCACACCATCGACGTGACCGTCGCCTGAAGGCACGCTCGACGCCCTCGTGTGTCGGGCGCGGATCAGTCGGCGGAGGCCGGCGCCGGGCACGGATAGCCTGGGGGCATGACTTCGACTGCGCCCACCGGGCCACGCCACGACGGCCGCAAGCCCGACCAGCTGCGCGAGGTGCGGATCACCCGCGGCTGGCTCGACCACGCCGAGGGCAGCGTGCTGGTCGAGTTCGGCCGCACCCGGGTGCTGTGCGCTGCGTCGTTCAGCCGGGGGGTGCCGCGCTGGCGCAAGGGCAGCGGCAAGGGGTGGACCACCGCCGAGTACGCCATGCTGCCCCGGGCCACTAACACCCGCAGCGACCGAGAGTCGGTCAAGGGCCGGATTGGCGGGCGCACCCACGAGATCTCGCGGCTGATCGGCCGCAGCCTGCGCGCCGTGGTCGACCTGTCCGAGCTGGGCGAGAACACCATCCAGCTCGACTGCGACGTGCTGCAGGCCGACGGCGGCACTCGCACGGCGGCGATCACCGGGGCCTACGTCGCGCTGGTCGACGCCGTCGAGACCGCCCGCGCCAAGGGGTATATCGCGCGCAAGGCCGAGCCGATCACCGGTGCGGTGGCCGCGGTCAGCGTCGGCATCGTCAAGGGAGAGCCGGTGCTTGACCTGGACTACCCCGAAGACTCCACCGCCGAGACCGACATGAACGTCGTGATGACCGGGGACGGCCGGTTCGTGGAGGTGCAGGGGACCGCTGAGGGTATGCCGTTCGACCGCGACCTGCTCGACGCGCTGCTCGACCTGGCCACGGACGGGTGCGCCGAGCTGATCGCCCGACAGGCCGCCGCGCTCGGGGCCGACGACATCGGCGGAGCCGACGCGCACGATGCCGGAGCAGTCGACGCGTGAGTGAGGGTGCCGTTCGCACTGCCGACCACCGCGTGGTGCTGGCGACCCGCAACGCGCACAAGGTCGCCGAGCTGCGCGAGATCCTGGCGGACGCCCTGCACCGCACCGGGCTCACGCTCGTGGGGGTCGACGACTTCGCGCCGGCCGGCGAGGTGGTTGAGTCCGGAGTCACCTTCGCTGCCAACGCGCTGCTCAAGGCCAGGGCGAGCGTGCAGGCCACCGGGCTGCCGGCCCTGGCCGACGACTCCGGGCTGGCCGTCGACGTGCTCGGCGGCAGCCCAGGCGTCTTCAGCGCCCGGTGGTCCGGCGTCTCGGGACCGACCACGGACACGCAGGACAAGGACCGGTCCAACAACGACCTGCTGCTGGCCCAGCTCGCCGACGTGCCCGACGAGCACCGTGGCGCGGGCTTCGTCTGCGCCGCGGCGCTGGTCACCCCCGACGGCATCGAGGTGGTTCGCGAGGGCAGTGTGCGCGGCACCCTCATTCGGGCACCCCGCGGTAGCGGCGGCTTCGGTTACGACCCCCTGCTGCTGCTGCCCGACGGCCGCACCCTGGCCGAGTACTCTTCGGTCGAGAAGCATGCCGTCTCGCACCGTGGTGCGGCCTTCCGTGCCCTGGCCGACGATCTGGTGCGCTCGCTCGGGTGAGCCGGCTGACGACATACCCTCTGACAAAATGCCCTCCGACGAAGGAACCCCATGGTCCAGCAGTGGCGCGGTGTGATCCGCGAGTATGCCGATCGGCTGCCGGACGCGCTCACCTCCACCATCGTGACGCTGCGGGAGGGCGGGACCCCGCTGATCCCCGCCGAGCACCTGTCTGAGCTGGTCGGCGCACAAGTGCACGTCAAGTACGAAGGGCTCAACCCCACCGGGTCATTCAAGGACCGGGGGATGACCACCGCGATCTCCGAAGCGGCGCACAAGGGCGCCAAGGCGGTCATCTGCGCCTCCACGGGCAACACCAGCGCCAGCGCGGCGGCCTACGCGACCAAGGCCGGTATGACGTGTGGCGTGCTGGTGCCTGAGGGCAAGATCGCGATGGGCAAGCTGTCCCAGGCGATCGCCCACGGCGCCACGTTGCTGGCTGTCGACGGCAACTTCGACGACTGCCTCACCCTCGCTCGCAAGCTGTCCGAGTCCTACCCGGTCGAGCTGGTCAACTCGGTCAACCCGGCCCGCATCCAGGGGCAGAAGACTGCGGCCTTCGAGGTCGTCGACGTGCTCGGCGACGCCCCCGATATCCACTGCCTGCCGGTCGGTAACGCCGGCAACATCACCGCTTACTGGAAGGGCTACGGCGAGTACACCACCGATGCCGACCAGCCCGGCCCGGCCACCCGCCGCCCGCAGATGTGGGGCTTCCAGGCGGAAGGCTCGGCGCCGATCGTGCTCGGCCACCCGGTCGACCATCCTGACACCCTGGCCACCGCCATCAGGATCGGCAACCCCGCCTCCTGGCAGCAGGCGCTCGCCGCGCGGGATGAGTCCGGGGGGCTGATCGATGCGGTGAGTGACGACGAGATCCTGCATGCGCATCGAGTGCTGTCCTCCCGGGAGGGGATCTTCGTGGAGCCCGCCTCGGCAGCCTCGGTCGCCGGGCTGCTGAAGATGGCAGCCGCTGGCCGGGTCCCCGCCGGCGTCACGATCGTCTGCACGGTCACCGGGCACGGGCTCAAGGACCCACAATGGGCGCTACGCAATGCCGACGGGTCAGACATCGAGCCGACCCGGGTCACGGTCGACGCGTTCAGCGCCGCGCAGGCTCTCGATCTGCAGGAGTGAGCGGCCCCACCATGCAGCGCAGCCCTGACGCCCTGCTCCGTCCCGGCCACGCCGTGCGGGTTCTGGTGCCGGCCAGCACCGCCAACCTCGGACCCGGCTACGACACGATCGGTCTGGGACTGGCACTGCGCGATGAGTACGCCGTCACGGTCACCTCACAACCTGGGCTGCGGGTCGAGCTGCACGGTGCGGGCGCCGACGAGCTGCCCCGGGACGAGAGCCATCTGGTGGCGCGGGCGCTGCGCCAGGCTCTGGAGATCAGCGGGGTCGGCTGGCTGGACGACCTGGCCCGTCGCGGGCTGGGCCTGCACCTGGAGTGCGCCAACGTCATACCCATGTCGGCAGGTCTGGGATCCTCCGCCGCGGCGGTGGTCGGGGGACTGGGGCTGGGCTTCGCGCTGACCACCCGGGACGGACTGAGCGCCGCCACGCTCCGGCTGATCAACACGCACGCGGGGGTGTGGGAGGGGCACCCGGACAACTCCTCGGCCAGTGCCTACGGTGGCCTGACTGTCTCGTGGATGCCGACCCCTGCGGTGGTGCGCACCGTGCACCTCAGCGTGCGACCGGACATCGAGCCCGTCGTGCTCGTGCCGCGCGGAGGCACGCTGGCGACGTCGACGGCCCGGTCGGTGCTGTCGACACACGTCCCCCGCGACGACGCTGTGCGGCAGGCGGGGCGGTCGGCGCTGTTGGTGCATGCGCTGACCACCGACCCCACGGTGTTGTGGGACGCGACCTGCGACTGGCTGCATCAGGAGCAACGGCGCCCTTCCTACCCCGGCTCGATGGCGGCTGTCGACACCCTGCGGGGTCTTGGGCACGCCGCGGTCGTCTCAGGGGCGGGGCCCAGTGTGCTCGCGCTGGTCTGCTCCGACATGGCCGACCTGGTGCAGGCGGAGGCGCGGGGGTGGGGACGGGACTGGCAGGTGCTACGCCCCGGCATCGCGCACCATGGGCTGATCGCCCATCCGACCCAGCCGGACTGACCTCGCCTCCAGCCGGACTGACCTCGCCTCCGTCCCAGCGGAATGACTACGGCCTGCGTGCGCTCGGCGGGACTCGAACCCGCACACCGATCAGGGCACAGGAACCTAAATCCTGCGTGTCTACCAGTTCCACCACGAGCGCATCTGGGAGACGATGCTATGTCGTCCGCTCGACAGATGGCGATGTCGGGATCGCATGACATGCTTGGGGTCGTGAGCAGTCGGAGCAAGCTACGCGGTGCCCTGCGGCGGACCGGTCTGGAGATCCTGGGCTGGACCCTGGTCGTGGTGGGCATCGCTGCGTTGGTGTTGCCCGGGCCTGGCCTGCTGACGCTCTTCGCGGGCATCGTCGTGCTGTCCCAGCAGTACACCTGGGCCGAACGGCAGGTCGAGCCAGTCAAGCGCCGCGCCTATCAGGCGGCGCGCGAGGGCGTCAAGACCTGGCCTCGGATCGCGTTCAGCGCGCTGTCCGCGTTCGTCGTCATGGGCGTGGGCGTGGTCTGGGGGCTGCACCCCCCGGCGCCTTCGTGGTGGCCGATCGACGAGCGATGGTGGCTGGTGGGCGGATGGGCCACGGCCAGCAGCATCATCGCCGGCGGCGTGATCGCGCTGGTGCTGCTTGGCTACAGCGTCCGGAGGTTCCGCGGCGAGGATCCCGAGGCGGTGGACCAAGAAGCTCGGGTGGACGATGCGCCTGCCAACCGGTCCGTCGAGAACGAGGCCGAGCGCTCGAGTCCCTGAGGCGTCGGTGGCGAGTGTTCTGCGTTATCGTCACAGGCGACTGCACCTGATGACCAGGTAGCCCATGCACATCCACGAAGGGACGGCACATGGCCGACACGAAGGAGCCGCGCTCCACCGACGAGATCGAGGCAGATCTGGCCTCCAGCCGGGACCGTCTCGCCCGAACGGTCGATGAGCTCGCCTTCCGGGCCAGCCCCGCCGAGATCAAGCGTCGTCAGATGGCGAAGGTGGACGCCAAGAAGGCCGAGCTCCTTGGCCAGGTCGACGACAAGGTCCGGGACGAGCAGGGCGACATACGGCTCGATCTTGTCGCCTACGCCCTCGGCGCCGTCGCAGGGGTGAGCTTTGTCCTGGGCCTGGCCCGCCGCGTCTTCTACCGAGGCTGAGTGCCGCTCCGCCGATGACCGAGCAGGGCAGACTGCCGATCCGGATGCTGCACGACCGGGTGCTGGTCGTCACCGAGGACGAGCACGGCGAGCGCCGCTCCGGCGGTGGCATCGTGATCCCCGCCACGGCTGCGGTGGGCAAGCGCCTGTGCTGGGCCCGGGTCGTGGCCGCTGGCCAGCATGTCCGTCAGGTCCAGCTCGACGACCGGGTCCTGTTCGACCCGGAGGACCGGGCCGAGGTGGAGCTCGGCAGCACGGCATACGTGTTGCTGCGCGAGCGCGACATCCATGCGGTCGCGGCCGAGCGCGTCGAGGACGGCCGCACCGGCCTCTACCTGTGAGTCAGCGACCAGCATGATCATCGACCAGGCGCTGTACACGGGTGGACGCCGGATGGACTGCCCGGACCTCGCCACCACGATGCGCGACCTGACCTCAGGGGCGCGGACCGGGTTCATCTGGATCGGCCTGAAAGACCCGACGGACACGGAGTTTGACGCGGTCAAGCGGGAGCTCGACCTGCACCCGTTGGCCGTGGAGGATGCGGTGAACGGCGACCAACGGGTCAAGATCGAGCACTACGACCAGACCGTGTTTGCCGTCCTGAAGACGCTGCGGTATGTCGAGTCCACCTCCGACATCGAGAGCGGCGAGGTGATGATCTTCCTCGGCGAGCGCTTCGTCGTGACCATCCGGCGTGGGGAGGCGGCACCATTGACCGGCGTTCGGCACACCCTCGAGGCGCAGCCGGAGTCCATGGTCGATGCCGGTCCGGCGGCCGTGTTCCACGCCATTCTCGACGCGGTGGTGGACACCTACCGCGTCATCGACGCCGAGGTCCTGCGCGACCTCGAGCAGATCGAGCAGACCGTCTTCGACACGCGCGCGTCGGCGCAGTCCTCGACCATCTACCTGCTCAAGCGGGAGGTGCTGGAGTTCCGGCGCGCAGCTGCGCCGCTGGTGCGACCGGTGCAGTGGCTGCACAGCGAGCGCAGCCCGATCGACTCCCTGGAGCTGCGACTGCAGTTCCGGGACGTGGCCGACCACCTGATCCAGGTGGTCGACCACATCGACACCTACGACGGGCTGCTCACCGACGTGCTCAGCGCCCACCTGGCCCAGCTGGGGGTTCGCCAGAACGACGACATGCGCAAGATCAGCGCCTGGGTCGCGATCGCCGCCGTCCCGACCCTGGTCGCCGGGATCTTCGGCATGAACTTCGAGCACATGCCGGGTCTGAGCTGGACCTGGGGCTACCCCACGGTGTTGCTGCTGATGGCGACGGTGTGCTTCGGTCTCTACCGTGCCTTCCGCAGATCCGGCTGGCTCTGATTTGCCAGGGAAAGTGCGCGCCGCCCACACGTTTTGCTAGGGATTTTGCGCGCCCTCAATGCGAGTTGCCAGGGAGTTTGCGCGCGAAGAGACTGGGTGAGCGTCGAGGTCAGCCAACCTCGTCCCGCGCGCCCTCGAACGCAGCCACGCAGGCGCGGATGTCGTCCTCGCTGTGCGCGGCCGACAGCTGCACCCGGATCCGCGCTTTGCCCTTGGGGACCACCGGATAGCTGAACGCGATGACGTAGACGCCCCGCGCCAGCATCGCGTCGGCGATATCGCCGGCGCGCCGAGCCCCGTCCTCCCCGGGGAACATAACGGGGGTGATCGGATGCGTGCCGGGCAACAGCTCGAAACCCGACTCGGTCATCAGCGACCGGAACAGCGCCGTATTGGCCTTGAGCTGCTCCCGCGGTGCCGACGCCTCCCGCGCGATCTGCAACGCCTTCAGCGACCCGGCAACGACCGAGGGGGCGACCGCGTTGGAGAAGAGATACGGCCGGGCCCGCTGCTTGAGCAGCTCCACGATCTCAGCGTGTGCTGCGACATACCCTCCGCTGGCGCCACCCAGCGCCTTGCCGAGTGTGCCGGTGATGATGTCGACACGGTTGTCGACTCCGTCCAAAACTCCGCAGTGCTCGGCGGTGCCGCGCCCCCCCTCCCCGACGAAGCCGGTGGCGTGGCAGTCGTCCACGAACACCATCGCCCCGAACTCCTCGGCCAGGTCGCAGATCTCACTCAACGGGGCGTAGTAGCCGTCCATCGAGAACACGCCGTCGGTGACCACGACCATCCTGCGGGCGCCACCGGCGCGCGCCGCCTCGAGCTGGGTGCGCAGGTCGACCATGTCGCGGTTGGCGTAGCGGAACCGCTTGGCCTTGGACAGCCGGACACCGTCGATGATCGAGGCGTGGTTGAAGGCGTCGGAGATGATGGCGTCCTCGGCGCCGAAGAGCACCTCGAACACCCCCCCGTTGGCGTCGAAGCACGAGGCAAACAGCACAGCGTCCGGCGTCCCGGAGAACTCTGCAATCTGGGTCTCCAGCTCCCGGTGCTGCGTCTGGGTGCCGCAGATGAAGCGCACCGAGGCCATCCCGAAGCCCCACTCATCCAGCGCATCGCGGGCCGCCGCGACCACGTCGGGATGGTTGGCCAACCCCAGGTAGTTGTTGGCGCAGAAGTTCAGAGCCTCACCCGCGGTGGTCGCGATGTGCGACGACTGTGGGGTGGTGATCTGGCGCTCGTGCTTGTAGAGCCCGTCGTCGCGGATCTGCTGCAGCTCGGCGGCCAGCTCCTGCTTCACGGCATACATCTGATCTCCTCTAGCTCCAGTCCATGATGACCTTGCCGCACTCGCCCGAGCGGGCGGCAGCGAAGGCCTCATCCCAGCGGTCCGCCGGGTAGCGGTGGGTGATGACGGCTCGGATCCGGTCCCGCAGCACCGGCGAGGTCTGCATCATGAACGTCATCCGATACCACGTGTCGTACATCTCGCGCCCGTAGATGCCCTTAATGGTCAGCATCCGGGTGATGACCGGACCCCAGTCGATGGCGAACGGCTCCGCAGGCAGGCCGAGCATGGCGATCTTGGCACCGTGCGTGCAGTTGTCGATCAGCTCGGTCATCGCCGAGGGATGGCCGGACATCTCCAGCGCTACGTCGAAACCTTCCGCCATGCCCAGCTTGGCCTGCACCGGCGCCACTCGGTCGCGGGTCACGTTGACCACCCGGTCCGCTCCGGCGGCCAACGCCAGGTCCAGCCGATAGTCCGAGACGTCGGTGGCCACGACATACCGGGCCCCGATGTGCCGGGCGATGGCTACGGCCATCACCCCGATCGGACCGGCGCCGGTGATCAGCACGTCGTCACCACTCATCGGGAAGCTGAGCGCGGTATGCACGGCGTTGCCCAGCGGGTCGAAGACCGCTCCGAGGTCGGGGTCGATGTCGTCGGGCTGGGCCCAGACGTTGGTATGCGGCACGCACACGTAGTCGGCGAACGCCCCGTCGCGGTTGACGCCCAGGTTGGAGGTGCGCACGCACATGTGCTGACGTCCCGCCCGACAGTTACGGCATACCCCGCAGATCACGTGCCCCTCGACCGAGACGCGCATACCGATGGCCAGGTCGTACTTGCCGGCGCCCTGGGGGACACCCGGGCCCAGCTCGACGATCTCACCGTAGAGCTCGTGCCCGACGGTCAGCGGCGGGGCCAGCATCGAAGCTGCCCAGTCATCCCATGACTCGATATGCAGGTCGGTGCCGCACAGCCCTGCCCGCAGCACGCGGATCTTGACCTCTGCCTCGGCGGGAACAGGCTCAGGCACGTCGATGAGCTCAAGGCCCGGGCCGGCGTGGGTCTTGACGAGAGCGCGCATGAAGCCATCCTGACCCACCGGCAACTGATTTCGTGGGTCGGGGGGCCGATGCTAGTCTTCGGGGCTGTCGCGCCAATAGCTCAATTGGCAGAGCAGCTGACTCTTAATCAGCGGGTTCGGGGTTCGAGTCCCTGTTGGCGCACAAC
>JAABUN010003456.1_pt1 | contig 24397 bp, 16 predicted proteins | sample 5559311 | NCBI WGS metagenome assembly JAABUN01 (sample SAMN10711877, study PRJNA513370) | rock metagenome | isolation source: Antarctica rocks | place: Antarctica: Victoria Land, Siegfried Peak sud
GCTGCGCCGCGGAGAACGTCGGTTGATAGGCCGGGGCCGGTCCCGCCATCGCCCACCTCCTGCTACACCGCGCAGGTTATCACCCCCCGGCCATCCCTACAACTATTCGTGAAATGGAGCACTTAGCCAGCCGTCGGCTCGAGGCTGAGACAATTATCGAGCAAAACTGGGGGGTGATCGAGCAGCTCGTTGCACACTTGCTGCAACAGCCTGGTCCCATTCAGTGTCTCTCGGGCGATTGTATACGCGCGCAGGTGCAAAATATTGGAGTTGCCGTACAACTTGCCCCTGTGCCTTAGTGCTCCGTTTCACAAATACTTGTGGAGATGGGTTGGCGTAGTTGCGAGGAAACGAGCCGAACCTAACCCCACTACTGATTATGAAATGGAGCACTTAGTGCTGCGTTTCAGAATTGCTTGTCGGGATGGGACCTCCCCGCTCCTCGCGGGCGGGTACCCGCCGCAGCGGATGTGGCGGCGGGGTGGGGTGAACCCCTGCCGCCGACCATGTGACAAGCCACCAAAGCCGGACTTCATTCGGCGCGTTTCGTAGCCTGGAGACTTCATCTCCGGGCGGGCGGCGGGCAAGCACCGCCTTCGCCAATACCCTGCGTGCCCGTCCCCACCCTCACCCCGCACTGCCAGTCAAGTCCTTATCCTCCATCTCCCACGCATGATCCAGCGTGTGAAACGCGGTGTGGCGGATCAGATAGCGGAGTGGCCACTTGCCTGCCATCTTTCCCTGCGCGTGGAAGTCCCGAATCGCCTCCCGATAGGCATCACGATGCGTCTGCAGACCCGCATCAGTCAGCATCGCGCCTTCCGACGTCTGTACCCCGAGCCCCGCCGCCCAGTCCCGCTCCACCCCAAACGTATGCCGAACGATGCGGTCCCGATCACGCCCGCCCCCGCGCGGCCCCTTCCGCATCTCCGCCGACACCCGCGCACGCACCCCATCGAAGAATGCCCAGCTCACCCCCATCAGCGCCAACTCGCGTTCCAACTCCTCGCCCGACACGGGCTGCTTATCGCTGTCCGAGAACGCGAACGAGATGCCCCAGAAATCGGTCGATCCTGTGCCCGGATAGCGCTCGACCACCTCGACCCCGGCGCTGGCCGCAAATTCCGCACCCATCCCGGCCAGCCTCGCCACCGGTGCGTAGCGCGGCAGGTACTCCTGCAACCGTTCGACCGCCGCCTCCTCAGTCTTCGCACCACGCGAAAGACCGGGCCACCCCTGTGCCACCGCCACCACCCGCTTGCCCTTCGGCCCGATTTCGATCACCACCCGCATCGCGTCAGCCATTGCCACCTCCACAGCCTCAACGGTACTTCAACCCCCGATCTCGTATCGCCACACGCCCATGGTAACGCATACAGCGAACACATCCGCCCCTCACCGACCTGACCGAACAGGAACGAGGCCCCCGCCCCCCGAGAGGCGGGGGCCTTGTATCCCGACAGCTGCATCGCCCGCTAAGTGCTCTGGTTCGCAACCGCGTGTCAGGTTAGGCGGCGACCTGCGGCGGTTCCGGCAGCAGGAGCGGCGGTGGCGGCGCCGCAAGTGCGGCGAGGCGGTCGTCGAGGTCGGCGCGGGTGAAGCGCCAGTGGAATGGGACGGCGGTGTCGTTGTCCAGCGCCTCGAAGGCCCGCAGGCGGGTCGCCACGGCGGCGAGGTCGGGGAAGTCGTTGGGCGTGAGGCCTTGCGCTGGACAATCGAGAAGAACATCTCGCTCTGATTGAGCCAGGAGGCCTGGGTCGGCAGATGCACCATGATGAGGTTCGGATGCTGTGCTTGCAGGCGCGCGGCGGCGGCACGGTGGCTGCTGCCGTTATCCACTACCCAGAAGACGCGCGGTGCCGAGCGAGAGGGTTCCTGGGCCAGCACCTAGTTTTACAACGTGACATTCCAGAGACGGATAACGATGACCCCAGTGCCAACGCCAAATCCGGGCTACGCTACTGCTGGCGGCGAGCGTCAAAAATGCAGGCGTAGCGCCAAAGTCACGTTGTAAAACTAGCTAACCGCCAGGTTTGCCGCTATCCGATGTCGGCAGGAGGAAATCTCCTTCCTGTGAGAGCTATCCTGCCATAGTTGGGACGGTCGTACCGCTCGGCATCTCGCGGCATTCGCCGCGAGTCAGGGCGACCTTGACTGTCCGTACATTGCTGGGGTACGCTTTCTGCCAACTTTCAGTCGTGTTACTCCGGGAAAGGCCGACTGGAGCATGCGATGAGCGAAGATCAAGCGTTCGTTATGCGCTGACCCCGTCGGACGTCAGCTTTAATCGCCGCAAAGTGCGACGGTCGCGGTGGCGCCATCGCCCGGTGAGTCGGCATCGATCGTTGCGAGGGCTCCCATGACGCTTGCCAGCTTCGTTGATGGCACCGACCTGAGCCATTGGGCCGACCGCCGCGATGCGGAGTCGACGCTCCCCAGGCTCCTGCGCCGTCTGATCCACGCGACCGTCGCCCTGGTGGAGCGCATCGCGCTGCCGGCCGACGAGGGCGTCCAGCTCGGCGGCTGGGATGGCGTCGTGCAGGTCGCGCGGGGCAACGCTTACGTCCCGGACGGCCTGTCGGTGTGGGAGCTGGGCAGGAGTCGGGCTGTCAAGGGCAAGGCCGACGACGATTACGAGAAGCGGACGGCGGATCCCCTCGGCCTCGATCCCCTGACAGTCACCTTCGTCTTCGTCACCCCGCGCCGCTGGGGTGGCAAAGACAGGTGGATCGCCAACAAGAAGGGGGAAGGCCGCTGGGGCGACGTGCGCGCCTATGACGCGGACGACCTCGCCGCGTGGCTGGAATCGGCGCCGGCCGTGCATGCGTGGCTCTCGCGCCTCCTGGGCAAGCACCCGGAGGGGGTTGTGGACATCGATCATTTCTGGCGGGAGTGGCGTGCAGTCACCAGCCCGCCGACGAGCACCGCCCTCGTCATCGCCGGCCGACACGACGCCGCGCGGGCGATCCAGGAGCGTCTGCAAGGGCCGGCGTCGATCGCCAGCCTCCGCGCCGACAGCCGCGACGAAGCCCTCGCGTTCTTCGCAGCCGTCATGCAGCAGCTCCCCCCGGAGGAGCGGGTCGAGTACCTCGCGCGCGGCGTGGTCGTGGAGAGCGTCGCCGCCTGGGGGCAACTGGCGACATCGGTGTCGCCGCTGGTGCTGCTCCTGGCCTTCGACGACCGGCGTGCCGCCGCTGCGGCCGCGACGAGGGGGCATCACGTCTTGGTGCCGCTCGGCAACGGCGACGCGCCCTCCAGAGAGACCATCGATCTCCCCCGCCCCCACCGCGACGGCGTGAGAGGCGCGCTGGTCGAGCTGGGCGTCCCTGGGGCGGCGATCGACGATCTCGCCACGCTGGGCAGGTGCAGCCCGACCGCCCTGCGGCGCCGACTGGCGATCGACCCGGCTGTCCTGAGCCCGCACTGGTCCTGGCCGAGCGTGGCGCGGGCCCTCCTGCCCGCGCTGCTCGTCGGACGGTGGGACGACACGAACCCGGCGGATCGCGAGCTGCTCGCCCGCCTGGCGGGGGGCAGCTACACCGCGCTATCCGAGTCCCTCACTCGCTGGGCCAACGAGCCCGACCCGCCCGTGCGGCGGGTCGGGGACATCTGGGTGCTGGCCTCCCGGGAGGATGCCTGGCCGCTGCTCGCTCGGTTCCTGACGGGCGACGATCTGCGGCGCTTCGAGGCGGCGACACTGGCGGCGCTGGGCGAAGTCGATCCGCGGCACGCGTTGCCGATGGCGGAACGTCGGCTGGCCGGACTCCTGGGTCGGGGGCACGCCCATTCCGGGCATCTGCGGGAGGGGCTGGCCGAGACGCTCGCGATCCTGGCGACGCACAGCGACAGCGTCTCCCTCGTGGGTGCCACGCCTGGTCAGGTCTGGGCCGACCGCATCGCCCGCCAGCTCTTGGCCGGGGCGACCGGCTGGCCGCTCTGGGGCTCGCTCACCTGGCTCCTGCCGCTGCTCGCGGAGGCCTCCCCGGATATCGTCCTCAGGGCGGTTGATCGGGGGTTGGCGGGCGAGCGCCCCGTCCTGGCATACCTGTTCACCGACCACGGGGATGACTTCGACGGAGGATTCGACAGCTCGCTCCATACGGGCCTGCTCTGGGCGCTCGAGACGCTCGCGTGGTCCCCCGACTATTTCGGGCAGGCGGTGCCGCTGCTTGCGGCGCTCGCGCGGCTCGACCCGGGTGGAAGGAATGCCAATCGTCCCGCCGACAGCCTGCACGAGATCTTCCTCTGCTGGCACCCGCACACCTCCGCCGGGTTCGACCAGCGACTCCGCGTGCTCGATCGCCTCCGTGAGCGCGAGCCTGCGGTCTCCTGGCGACTCCTCCTGGGTTTGCTGACGAAAGAGCACGAAACCTCGCACTCCACGGCGACCCCGCGCTGGCGGGACTGGGCCACCACGCGCTCCTCGGCGATCACCACAGGCGAACTCGTGAGTGCCGCCACGGAGGTCGCCCGGCGGCTGCTGTCCGATGTGGGCACCAACGGGTGCCGCTGGGGCGACCTGATCGCGCGCGTCGATCGGCTGCCCCGCGCCGAGTTCGAGGCGGCGGCGGCGCGGCTGAACGAGGCCGATCTTGCCACCTTCTCGTCGGCGGACCGGCGGATCGTCTGGGACAGCCTGCGGGCGGTGATCTCGCGGCATACCGCCTATCCCGACGCTCCCTGGGCGATGAAGGGCGAGCAGATCGAGCCCCTGAGGCGGGCCTACGCGCGCTTCGAACCCGCCGATCCCCTGGTCAGGCATGCCTGGCTCTTCTCGGACCGCCCCGAGGTGCTGGTATCGGGCGAGGACGACTGGCAGGGACGGAACGTGGCTCTCGAGACCGCGCGCGCCGACGCGGTGCGCGCGCTGCACGCCGGGGGCGGCGTGCCGCTGCTGCTCACCTTCGCCGTGCAGGTCGAGCGGCCCTGGTACGTCGGCCACGCTCTCGGCCGGAGCGACCTCCTCGCCGATCGCGAGGATGACCTCCTCGCGCAGACGCTCGGCGCGCCGAACGCGGCCCATCGCGATCTGGCACTGGGCTACCTCCGGGGGCGCGCCGCGCGCGGGGGGCACCAGTGGCTGGAAGCCATCCGCACGAGCGAGGTGATCGCGAGGGGCACGCCGCAGGGGCGGGCCGACCTCTACCGCTGCCTGCCCTTCGAGGCGCGCACCTGGGACCAGATGGAGGCACTCGACGAGGAAACCCGGCGGCTGTACTGGTCGGGGGCGCCCGTGTGGGGGCTGGCCGAGGTCGGCGACGACGACCATGCGCGCGTGGTCGCCAACCTGGTGCGCCACGGCCACTTGGAGGCCGCGATCCACTTCATCGCCCTTTACGCGCGCGAGAATCATGCGCGCGTCCCGGCCCCGATCATCGCCGACATGCTTGCAGGGGCCATCGAAGCCCCCAACCAGGCGACGATCGACTGGGACGCGCTTGACCACGATGTCGCCACGCTGCTTGATGTCCTGGACGCGGCAGCGGAGATCGACACGACACAAGTCGCCCGGTTCGAGTGGTTCTTCCTCCCACTCCTGACTCGCCAGCGCGACCCACGGACGCTACATCGCGCGCTGGCGACCGATCCCGCGTTCTTCAACGAGGTGTTGCGATGGGTGTACCATGCGGATGGCGATGAGTCGAGGGAACTCTCGGAGGAGGGGCGCGCGCGCGCGCGCCTCGGTCTCGAAGTGTTCTGGTCGTGGCGGCGGCCCCCCAGTCTGGGGTCGGGCGACGACATCGACGCTGCGGCGTTACGCGACTGGGCGACGGCCGCCCACGAACTGGCACACGGTAGCGGGCGCGGGGCCGTCGGCGACGGCCAGATCGGGCAGGTGCTCGCGCACGTCCCCGCCGGCGCCGACGGTGCCTGGCCGCACGAAGCCGTCCGCGACCTCCTCGAAGACCTTCGCAGCGACGACCTCGAGCGGGGGCTGGCCACCGGCGTCGCCAACAGGCGCGGCGTCGTGACCCGCGCGCTCGGCGACAGCGGCGCTCAGGAACGGGCGCTCGCCGCTGTTTACCTGGGGCATGCCCGGCTGACTCAGGACCGATGGCCGCGGATCACCAGGGTGCTGCACGAGATCGCCGGGGACTACGAGGCGCATGGGCGGAGGGTGGATGTGGTGGGCGCGTTGGAACAGGACACCTGGCGGTGATTCGGGGGGTGATGCACCCGGCCACGCGGTCGCTGAGGGCGCGCGGGCCATCGCGGCTCGCTGGTAACGCGCCGCGCCGCGCGCAACCTCCGGCAGGAATCGCAGGTCCCGGTCGACCACCGGGCGAGGGACGGTAGATGCACCGCACACCGCTCGGCGAGCAGCGCCTCGCCATCAATCTCCGCCCGCTCCAGGTCGCCTACTTCCTGCGTGACGATGATGAGGAAGGGCTCTCCCGCGCCATCCAGCTGGCGACCGCGCGCTGGGGCGGGCTCTATCACCTGCTGCTCCCGATGACGCCGGAGGGCAGCCTGGACGATCTCGGGCGGCATTGCCTGCGCGCCGCGCCGCCCGACCTATGCGTCGCCTGCTGGCCCGAGGGCGACGCGGCCACACCCGGCGTCAACAGGCTCCTCGCCGACCTGTTCCCCGATCGGCGGCTCGACGTTCAACCATTCGGCACTCTCGGCAGTGTAACGCCGCCGCTCAGCCCCCTGGACCTGTTGACTCGCGACACCCTGGAGCGGCACTGGCAGCCGCAACCTGCGGCGGCCCGGATGCTCATGCGGGGCGAATACCACTTTCCCCGAGGCCACATCGCCGACCCAGGCGCTCCGGCATGGCTGGAAGCGCTCCGCGATGGCGCGCTGGGGGGCGAGGACCGGCAGGCCTACGCGCGCTACTTCAGCATCTCCCGCCCGTCGATCGCCCTGGCCGAGCAATACTGGGCCTGGCAGGACAGCATGGCCTTCTACCGGTCGCTGATCAATCTGACCGGGTACGCGCTCACCGGGCAGACCAGCATCGGCCCCTTCCCGACGTTCCGCCCGGAGATCGTGGTCGTGGACAGCGTCCGCGCCGCCTGCCTCTACTGGAACCTCCGGGCGTTGCGCGATGCGCAGGTGCTCGGCCGGACCCAATTCCGCTCCATGTTCGCGCTGTCCCTGCCGGCGCTGCAACGCCCGGAGACGCTCGCCGCCCTGATCGCGTACACCCGGCAGCTCGCCCTCCCGCACTGGCCGGTGACCACGCCGATGGACCTCACGCTCATCGTCGCGAGCGTGTCGGCGGCAACGGCTGCCCAAGCGGCGCTCGCCGGGCAGCCGCAATGCCGAGTGATCCCGCGCCCCGAATACGTCGCCCACTGGCTGCCCGACGCCGCCACGCTGGCCGCGCCGCCACGGCCACCCGCAGCGTCGCTGCGGGTGGCGCTCGTCGCCCTGCCCGAAGACGAGGAGATATTGGTCGGCAAGCTCCCGCAGACGGTCGGCGTCGGCATGGAGGAGCACTACGCGCGGCCAGTCGACCTCCGCCTCGGCCCGAACGCGGTCCCCTACGCCCCGCCCGCAGCTTTTCAGAACCCACACCTGACTACCGTGGCGCGCGATCTCGAGCTCCCGCTCTGGGGACGCTATCCCCGCAGCCATGCCGTGGCGCGGCTGATCGACCCGCAGGCCGACTTCCGCGGCTTCGCGCTGATCCAACGCGCGGCGCAGCTCCCCCGCCAGGGCGACATCACGTTCAGCGTGCCAAGCGAGTGGGACGCGCTTGCGAGCTACTTCGCCGAGCGGGGAGTCGAGATCACCGAGTCGCCCGCCGGCCGCGCCGGCGCGGCGGTCCTCGACCTTCTCGGCGGCGCGGACGGGATCGCGCGACTGTCCTCCCCGCTGGCGTATCAATTGCTCCAGCGGATCGCCCTGCAGAGCACGAAGAAGGTCGCCCAACGCCTGCAAAGCGACCTGCGCCTGGCCGACGAGCAGGGGGATGCCCTCCTGGGCGCGCTCGCGGGGGTGGTCGCGCAGCAGGAACTGATCGGCGCGCCGAAAACGTACGCCGATCTGGCCGGACTGCTCGCGCTGGGCGGGCGGGACAAGAAGACGTTGCTAGCCCTGATCGCCGATCTCACCCCCGCAGGTATCATCCTGCGGGGCTACTACCTGCCCTGCCCCGCCTGCGACACGCGCGAGTGGTACCCGCTCGCGAGCGTGCGGGAGCGGCTCACCTGCGTCGGCTGCGGGCAGTCCTTCCCGCTGCCGGTCGCCGCCGCGCCTGGGGTCGAGCAGCCGTGGCATTACCGGCTCAACGGGCTGGTGAATCGCGCCGTCGACCAGGATGTCATCCCCCATCTGCTGGCGCTGCATCACTGGGTACGACTCGGCCACCAGCCGAGTTGCATCGTCACCGGACTGGAGATGAGGCGCGAGGGGCACAACGTAGGCGAATTCGATCTCCTGTTCGTCAGTCACGGCTCGCTCTATGCCGCGGAGTGCAAGGCGGGGCGGCTGCTGGCGGCGAAGGATTTCGAGGCGGCTCGCCTCGCCGCCGACCTCGGCATCGCCACCTTCGTCTTCGCCACGGCGCAGACCTGGGCACCCGAGACCGAGCGGGCTATCGCCGCGCTGGCCATCGAACTCGGGCCGCGAATGCAGGTGTTGCGCTGGGCCGCGAGCGAGCTGCTGCCCGAGGAGTCACTGCCCAGGGGGGGGTGAAGCTTCACCGTAGCGCTCCCGCGAGGGTGCGGGGGCACCATTGCTCGGATAGGAAGTCGCCCCGACGCGATCGGGGGGAAGCGCGTTGTAGGGGCGGCGGTTGCCGCCCTCTCCCCCACGATTCCCGGCGCACCTTCGTCGGCGGCATACTCGACGTCGTGAACAACTTTGGCGACGGAGCAGCGTCTCGCCGACCGCGCCAGTGCGGTTAACACCGTGCCACTGCCGATCGTCACTTCCCCAGCCGGGCAATCCCAGAAGTGAGAGGCGCAAGCTATACAGGCGGCGAGAGTGTGCCGCGCGTCTCTGCATGTCGGTCGCCCGGAGAAGGATGTACGGACGGCATTGTTGGCGCGTATAGTGATGTGTGATCGTGAGCCGTGATGGCGAGGGTAGTAGTTTCGCGTACCTCCTCTATCATCAGTACCAGGACGAGCGGCGGCGACGGAAGTTTGAGGCGCTTCGACTTGCTCAACGCCGCCCGATAGGCAAGGGCTGTGCTCGGGCGGACATGCGCCTGCAGCCTACAAGATAGGGAGATATCGGTGTATGAGGTCTGGCCGGAACGCATCGATCCAGACGTTGCTGCCCGATCCGGAGGTGCTCCTCGCACTCGAGCCCGAGGAAATTGCCGGAGTGATACTGGAGTACTTAAAGGGGCTCGACCCGGTCGAGGGTGGGCAGTTGAACCGCTACAACTTCGGCTTGCCGCACACCGTCGCGGACTACCCTGCCCAGTTCCGGCAGGCGATCAGCGAAGCGTTAATGGTGGGATGGGCGTGGCTCGAGCGGGAGGGGAGGCTGGCCCCGGATCCTGGGCAGGGGGGCAATTGGGTCTTCATCACCCCCAAGGGCCGCCGTCATGAGAGCGCCGATCTCGCCGCCTATCGCCGGGCCGAGCTGTTGCCGAAGCATCTGCTCCACCCGACACTCGCGCGGAGAGTTTGGTCGGCCTTCCTGCGCGGCGAGTACGACACTGCGGTCTTCCAGGCATTCAAGGAGGTGGAAGTCACGGTGCGGGCGGCGGGCGGGTACGAGGCGCGCGACCTCGGCACGGCGCTGATGCGCAAGGCCTTCGACAAGGCAAGCGGGGCACTGACGGATCAGGGCGCGCTCGATGCCGAGCGTCAGGCTCTGTCCGATCTCTTCGCCGGGGCGATCGGGCTCTACAAGAACCCGCACAGCCATCGCGATGTGCCCCTCGACGCGGAGGAGGCGATCGAGATGCTCGTCATGGCCAGCCACCTGCTCAAAATCGTCGACAGCAGGGGGGCGCGAGCCGCGAACTGAGCGAGGACCTGGAGCGGGCATGATCGAACCCGACGTGTGGCGGCAGCTCTCGCTCTTCGAGCGCGCGGGTCTTGTTCGCCGCTTCTATCGCGAGCGACATGGACGATCGCTCTCGGCGGGCAAGGCCAGGGACATTGTGGCCCATCTCCTCCAGGGCCGCGACTATTTCGCCAGTGCGCGCCAGGCGGCGGAACCGGTGCGTCCGCTCCTGCTGTATCACGGCGTGCTGGCGCTATCCCGCGCTGCGATCCTCTACCTGGACCGCGGGCACTCGGGCGCGGACACCCTCAGCCCGCAGCACGGCCTCGGCGCGACCGACTGGATGGGCCACCTGGCGGGCCGACTCGACCGGCTGGCCGACCTCGGTGTGGGCGTTCAACGGGGTACCTTCACCGAATTGCTGCGGGTGACCGGCAACGAGGAGCGGATCGCGACCTTCGTCGGCCCGGAACGGGTCCGCATGCCCTGGTCGATCGCCGACACCACCGCGATCCCGGCAGGCCACGCGATCAGCCTCAAGGAGGTGGTCGGCCGGGTGCCCGAATTGCCGCCAAGCTACGAGCGGACGTTTGCCACGCACGCCCCCATGCATCCGACCGCGATCCATTCCCTCGACTCGACGACCACCATCGTGCTCCCCGAGACGGCGCTCGGCCTGCCCGACGAGGCGCACCTCCGCGCGGAGCTCCAACTGCCGCACGATGTCAATATCCGGATCGCCGAACATCATCCCCTCCTCGGCGCGGTGACGCACTACCACTTCGGTCTGTTCCATCCCTCGCTCGCCGAGATGATGACCAGTCTGCCGCCCGTGAGGAACGATCGGGCGGGGCGCATATATCCGGTCGCGCCGCTCGACTTCGGGGGCACACGGGCCGCGGTCTCCTCGCTCGCCGTGCTGTACATGATCGCCTACATGATGGGCATGCTGGTCCGCTACCATCCATCGGTGTGGTTGGCGCTCACGAGCCGGGAGTCCGGCGATCTGATGTTGCCCCTCCTCCAGGCGGCGGTCGCAGTGGTCGAGGAACGGTTCCCGTAACTCGTGCTGGAAGAATTGACATCTACGTAGGCAGGGGAAGGGTGAACCGATGATCGAGTACGGCAGGCACCTGCCGACACGACACACGCCAACACGGTCGAACTGAAGCGCCTGGCGGGACCGAGAGGGTCGCTTACACCATCCCGATCGGTGGGCTCGCATACCCTGCCGCATGGGAGGTTAATCCCGGTCGTCGCTCGTGTCGCCGTCGTCCGCGCGCACGCGCGCCGGGATCGTGTCGACGGTGTCCTCGGCCCGGGCGAGCAGTGCCGACGGGCGGACGGCGAGCGCCCGCGCCAGGCGGAAGATGGCGTTGAGCGAGGGGCTGTAGCGGCCGTTCTCCAGGAGGCTGATGTACGAGCGGTCGTAACCGGCGTCGAACGCCAGCCCCTCCTGCGAGAGGCCGCGCTCGGTGCGCACCGCCCGCAACGCCCGGCCGAACGCCCGGTCCGGCGTCATCGCGCCTGCTTCGTCCGCCCGCCCCTCTCGTTCCATGGGCGCACTATGCGGGGTTGCGGTCGCGCGGTCTATTGAGTATACTCAACGTCCTTCTTCATCGTGGCGTGGCATGCGCCGCGCCACCGGATAACCGGGGGCGCGACACGGGCGGGAGGATCCTGGTATGGCGGATTTCACGGTCCTGACCAACGACGAGAGCATCAAGCGTCGCCTCAAGACCTTGGTGGCGGCGACCCGTCCGACCGTCGAGTACCAGTTGCGCGCGACGCTCGGCGAGGGCTGGCTCGCGGCCGCGCGGCGCGACACGGGGCAGCCTCGCCTGACGCTCGACGACTCGTCCGGCCTGCTCAACAGCGTGCTCTGGGCATGGCGCACCGTCTTCGCCACCCGGTACCCGGACCAGGTGCGGAGCCTCGCCCTGCTGCTGCGCGACGTCCGTAATGACGTCGGCCACGAGCGCGACTTCGAGGACGCCGACATGGCGTACCTGCTCGCCGCGATCGGCGACCTCGAGGCACTTCTCTGCGGCCAGTCGGCGCCCCTCCTCGCGCAGTCCCCGCCGCCACCGCCGCGCTTCGCGGTGCCCCCTGCCGCCGCGAGCTGGTCGCCCGCCGCTCACAATGCGGCGGGTGCCCGCTCCCGGCGGCAGGGGGCATCGCCACCCCCTGCCGCGCGGCGCGGCCTCGGCGGGGGCTGCGCCCTGCTCGGCATCGCGGCTCTGGCCTTCGTCGCCCTCGCCGGGCTGGGGATGCTGCTCGTCGCCTCCAGGGCGACCCCGGGTGTCGCCGGGGGCGTCGGCGGCGCGGCGCGGGGCACGCTCGCCCCCACCGCGACCCGCAACCCGGTCGCCGGTGCCACCGCGACGCGGGAGTGCTTCCCCCAGACCGGCCACTGCGCCGAGGGGGCGCTCCTCGCCGCCTGGCGCGCGACCGGGGGGCTGCGCCGCCACGGCGCGCCGCTGACCGGCGAGCGCGAGGAGGCGCTGGCGGACGGGCGGAAGTACACGGTGCAGTACTTCGAGCGGAGCCGCCTGGAGCGGCCCGTCGGCGGCGCGGGGCCGGTGCAGGCGGGCACGCTCGGCCGGGTGCTCCGGGGGATCGACCCGCCCGCGTCCCCGGCCCCGGGCGCGCGCCACTTCCCCGCGACCGGCCACAACGTCGGCGGCCGCTTCCTGGCGTATTGGCAGGCGAACGGCGGGGAGGCCGGGCTCGGCCTGCCGCTCGGGGAGGAGCGCCGGGAGCGGCTGGAGGACGGCCGGGAGTACACCGTGCAATGGTTCGAGCGGGCGCGGCTGGAATGGCATCCCGGGGCGGCGGCGGCGGATGACGTGCAGCTCGGCCAACTCGGGCGGCTCGCCCTGGCCCGCTGAGCGCCGCCCCGGGGGGCAGGAATTCGGAGAACCGATCCCCATTGCCGTGCGGCAGGAGAGGCACCTCGCGCCGAGGGCGCGACCGGGGCGACGGTCGCAGGCGACACGGCATCGGCCCCGTCAGCGCCCGCAGGCGATCGCCGGGCGTCGATCCAGGAGGAGGGTTTGCGCGCCCTGCTCGAGCCCGCTGCTCCGCAGGCTCCCCGCCCGCCCCATCAAGCATGGTCGGCCCCGGACCCGGCTCCGCACGCGCCACGGGTGGTCAGAAGGGCGACCACCGGATAGCGTCGGGGAGGCGGCTCGCCGCCCGGCCCGACGGTAACCCCGTGGGGCGAGGCTGATGGCGATGGTCGGCGTTAACGCCTATCGCGGGGCGCACCAACGGCGCGTACCAGGCCGATCGGTACCGCCGCGTCGCCGCCCGGCGCGGTGCGGGAAACGCGATCGTCGCGATGGCCCGCGCGCTCCCGACCATCATCCATAATGGCATCGCCCTCTGCGGATCCAGTCGCGAACGCGGCGTCGGCCACTCCGGTCGTCGGCGAGCGATGGTGGCAACGAACCGGCCCGGGCGTTGGCTTCGCCGCCTGGCGTACGCGATGGTCAGCGAAGCGCTGCCGTAGGACGAGGCCCCCGTGATAGCCAACTGAGCCGACCGCTGTTCGAGGAGACGGAACAGGCGATCACCCGCGTGTGAAGCCCTTGGACACCGCTCGGGTGATCGCCTGTTCCGTGCGACGTCCTCGCCGTCACGTCAGACGCTTTGCGGATGATGCTCTTCCCCCTCTACCGGCGCACCCGCCGGGAGCTGCAGCGGCACGATCGGCCTCGCCGTTTGTGTCCGCGCGACCAGCGGAGCCGGGATCGTCGCGACCATCTGTCACCGGGGACTCGTGCTCGCGAGCGACGGGTTCCTGGGGCCGCTCGCTGGCAGGCTGATGCAATTGCGGCGAGAACCGCTCAGGCATCCCCAGCGCTGGTCGTCGACTTCGTGTCGCATCGCCGTCACGGGGGAGGGTGCCGAAAAGGTGGGCGCTGACGCCACCCGGCCAGGCGAACACCGCGCCACCTTCGGGTCGCCGTGTTCGCCTGGCCGGGAGCCACGCGCGGGGAACGTATCCCGTGCCAGCGCGCGACCGCGCTCCGCCCTCCCTGGCGGCGGCGCGCAGCCGACCCGTGCGGACGAGCGAACGCCGTCCCCGAGCCCGGCGCGAGGTTGGCAGCTACCTTGGCGGCAGAAGCACGAGCGCGCTCGCCGTGTAACACCGCCACGCTCGGCGCAGCCGTCACGCGCATTGGCGACGAACAATACGGCCTTGAACGTTGCCTGCGCTCTACTTTAACTGCTGGCAGCTACTTCTTCCCACGGAAGGGAGTGGGGGACCGGAACGCGCGTCACATGGGCAACGGATGCCGCTCCGCGCCAAGTACAGCGGGCTTTCAAGTCTTCTGGCCAGAATGGCGGTCGTGATCAGGGGTGAGATGGGTATGAGGCCGCGGGTGGTGAACATAGTAGCAAGGGTGAAATCTGCGCGGGGACAGGCAAATACCGCGAGGAAGTGTACATCGAGAGCTGGCATGTCATTGTATGTAGGAGGGGCGTTCCCTCCGGCCCACATGCAAATCATCATCGAGTCGCAGATTCCTTGAGAATACAAGGAAAAAGGTCATGATCGATCAAGGAAGTGAACGCGGGTCAAACTTGCCTAGTTGTTGCTCAGTCGTGCGTGGGCTGCGGGGTACCGACATTCAGAGCTCCACTATGGGCAACGCCACGGATGCGACCCCCTCGTTCGGATCGGTGCTGAGTCCTTCGATCGGCGACCAGCCCGCCTCATGGACGAGCGGCACCATTGATGTCGGCCTCCCGGCGGCATTGTTCAACCCGAACACGAAGATGCTGCCAGGGATCCACATGTCATCGCCCCGGATCCTTAGGGCCAACGATCCCGTGGCAAGCGCTCGCCTGGTGAACGGGTTGGTGACAGGGAGGAGATAGAGGTTAGCTTCACCCCGCTCCTGGTCGTCTTGGGAGGTTTCCGGAATAGCGTAGATGGTCGAGACCCCTTGAATAGTGGTCACGAGCTCGATCCGACTGTTGGTGCCCGCGTCCTCTACGTCCGCGGTAGTCATCAACACCAAAAGCCGATTGATGACCATGCTGCTGTCCCCGCGCGACACAGTGCGCATCGGGATCGAGAGGTTGCCCTCATTCGCGTCGGTGCTCAGCGTTGTTGTGATGTCCAGTTCAATAGCAACAGGATAGTACGGGCTGAACGTCTGCTGAAAAGGGACCCGGCCCCACAGGACCAGGTGCTCGGGTCGCCATGCATCCGCCCCGCGCAGGCCGACCCTGACGGACGAGTTATTGATGTCGGGAGTTGAGATGGACTGCGCGTCGAGGGTGTACAGGTTAGCCTTGCCGCGCTCCAGATCTTCTTGCCGTGTGTCGCCGAACGTGGCGTGCGTTACGTCGACGCCGTTCTGGTTGACGATCAAGACGATCCGGTCGTCGGTACCGGCGTCCTCGATATCGCGCGTGAGTATCCCCAACCAAAGTCGTTCGAGACTAGCCATGAGGATCTCCTCCCGGTCCCGGCAACGCCGCCACTCCACGGCGGTACATCGTTACCCTACATTCCCCTAATATAAGCGCCAATGTAACGACACGATATACGCCAAACTATGTAGCTCAGGCATGAGATGATATGTAATCTCGCGCTTCGCTGAGTGCGGAGTACCCCGACCTGACGAGCGCGGTGCCACGGCGGGTGAGGCCACTCGACGGGCGACACATCCACGCGGCGTAGCGCCACACTCGTGTGGTGTCAAAATGCGCGTCCCGGCTCGTTTTGCCTGTATGGGCGTCGGTTGAGTGCTATTGCGTTATGCTGGGGTGATCATAGCACAAGCCGGCGGAAGGCGACAGCCCGCTGAGCGGCAGGTCGTGGACTTCCTTCACGAGGTCGCTCAGCTGGGTAATCGCTCACAGGCGCTCATGCCCAGTCATGCTTGGCGCCGCGTCCCTGCGTCGCGGCGGCCCCTCACCGCGCATGGCAAGCGGGGAAATGATACGGCGATGATCGCTAGCCGCATCAGTGGCACCGATCGCCCGCGGGGTCGCTTGCTGTCATCTGCCGAGAACGCCCTGCCGCTCGCTCTCCCATTGCACCTGACGGGTGTGGAAACCTAATTTCCACAGGGTGGACTTGCGCGAAGCGCGCGCGCGTCCTATGCTGCGTCATCGCCCACAGGCGCGTTTTCGCGTCGGCCAGGACACGCGATCAGCGCGACAGTACTGCAGGATCGCATCACCACGAGGTACTATCCCGCATGTCGGAAGAATACTGGGAGCGTTACCCGCGGATACGCGAGCATCCTTCGGTCCGGGCCTGGCTCGAGCACCTGCGGACCGAGCGGCAGCTCGCGCCCGCCACACTCTCGATCTACGCGCGCGCGCTGGAAGATTACCTGGCCTTCTATGCACGGCTCGCGCCGGTTGTCCCGCCAGAGCAAGCGAGCCCGAAGGAAGTCGCCGCGTATCAGGCGGATCTCCTGCTGCGGGAGGACCACACGACGCGGAAGGTGCGGCGGCGTACGGTCGCCGAGGGCCTTGCACCCGGGACGGTGGGCTTGCGGCTCACCGTCGTCCGGCTCTATTACGCTCACCTGGTGGAGCGTGAGTACAACAAATGGAACCCGGTCGAGGCATTCCTCGCAAACCCCGAGCTTTGGGCAGAGCAACAGCCCGCTCGCCCCCCCCGCGATGGAGTGCAGGCCGGGCGTTGGCTCCCGACGGAGCAGGAGTGGCGACGACTCCTGGAGATCGCGGCGCGGCGCTCCGCGCGCGACAAGGCCATGCTGGCGCTCGCGTATGATGCGGCGCTGCGGAGCGAGGAACTGGTCGCGCTCGAGCTCGCCGATCTCGACCAGGAGGAACGCGTCGTGACCGTTCCTGCCCGCCCGACCGCGCGTGGCAAGACGCGGCACGTCCCCTACTCGGCGATCACGGCGCGACTCCTCGATGGCTATCTGGGCGATCGCCCCGACGCGCTGGGACCCATAACCGCCCAGACGTTGTTCGTCTCCGAATCGAACCGTACCCGCGGGCGACGATTGTCCCCGATCATGTGGTCGAAGATCGTGGAGAGACTGGCCGGCGAGGCCGACCTGCCGCGGTTCAGCACGCGCACGCTCCGCCAGCTCCGTCTGGCGCACCTAGCTGGCGCCGGTTTGCCGCTCGAGGAAATCGAACAGTACTTAAGACACCACAATTCTTGGAAGGCGATGCCAGATTTTCGACGCGCCATGCGCGCGGCGAACGCGGACAATTTGGCGATCTTGCTCGGGGGACAGGAGCCGGACCCCGCAGAATAGGCGCTTAATTCTGCGGGACAATCGACGTTACACCCGCCTATCCTAACCCGCCTACGGCAATGAGGCTCTCCGATACGCGGCTTGACAGGCCAGTGACCCGGTGGCCCGTAATCGTTGGCGAGGGCACGGGAGCACCACGCATCGGGGAATGCGGGAAAATGGCACGCCCCACAGAGCGATTGCAGCATATTGTTCCATCCCCGCGAGTACCGTGAGGAGGTAGTCTTCGTCGAGGACAACGCGGAAGCGCTTGGTGGCGGTGCCGCCCGTGGCGGCGGACTCTTGGCGCAGGAGGTTGGGGCGAGATGGCGCAGCACCGCCAGTTTCACGGCCCCGACGCCGACGCGCACGCGACCGTCATCCTCGCAGGGGGCCACGTCGAGGAGCCAGTGGGCGCCATTCTCGAGCCAGGGCAATTGCACGTTAGTGGTGGAGGCCGACGAGGATGGTGAGGAGGTAGGCGTCGTCGAGGGCGGCGCGGAAGCGCTTGGTGGCGATGCCGCCCTTCGCCGTGCGCTCCTGGCGGAGGAGGTTGAGGGCGAAGTGGCGCAGCACCGCCAGGTTCTCGGCCCCGTCGCCGACGCGGACGCGGCACTCGTCCTCGCGGAAGGCCACGTCGAGGACCCAGTGGACCCGATTCTCGATCCCCCAGTGGCTGCGGATGGCCCGCCCGAACGCTGCCGCGTCGCCGCTCCCGCTGAGCAGGTAGTGGCGCGCCTCGACGGTCACCGCCTCGCCGATCCGGCGCTCGCGCTCCACCAACCCGACGGCGCGCAGCCCCGCCCAGGCACCGCCCTGGTTCAGGTAGGCGAGCAGTTCCGGGTCGCGGAGCGTCCAGTGGCGGCGCGTCTCGACGCGCCCGTGGCCCTGCTCGACCGTCTCGTAGTAGGTGTGGTCGGCCGGGGCGTGGTCGGCGAACCCGGTGGCGCGGGCGCGGGCGAAGGCGTCCGCGACCTCGGCGTGCAGGGTCGGGTGGTTGTCCTTCAGCGCCAGCGCGTCGTCGGCCCCCCGCGCGGCGATCTGGGCGGCGATGGCGGCCTGGCAGCCCATCGCGTCGATCGTCACCGTCGCCCCGCGCAGGTCGAGCAGCCGCAGCAGGGCCGGGATGGCGACGATCGCGTTGGACTTGTCGTCGACCGCCGCCTGCCCGAGCACCAGGCCGCTGCCGCAGGCCCAGGCGCTGACCAGGTGCAGCGCCGCCTTGCCGTTGCTGCGGTCGTGCGAGCGGCGCAGCGTCTTGCCGTCGAGGGCCACCACCTGCCCGATCGTGTCCGGCACCACCGCGCCGACCCAGGCGAGGAAGCAGCGCCGGAACTCGGCCGGGTCGAGGCGGGCGAACACGCGCCCGAACGTGTCATGGGACGGGATGCCGCCCGGCAGCGCCAGGAACGTCCGCAGCCAGGCCTCCTTGGCGCGCCCGAAGGTCTCGACCCCCACCCAGCCGTCGGCCCCGCAGAGCACGGCGCACAACGCAATGGTCACCACGTCCACCAGCAGATGGTCCTGGCCACGGTCCGCGCGCGGGTCGGTCAGGGGCGCGAAATGCGCGCCGATACTGGTCTCCCGCTCCATCACGATCCCCGCCTCCTTGCGCCCGCCCCCCGACAGCAGCGACAGTATCGCCGATGACGTGACCGCGCCGCCCCCGACGTGTAATTGCCCTGATTCTCGAGTGCCGGTGCTCGTGGGTCGCCCCGGCGCAGGCTGCCGCGTCGCCCGCCCCGCCCAGCGAATAGTACTGGCACGACTCGACCGTCGTCGTCTCGCCGACCCGGCGCTCGCATGTGACGGGGCCAATGGGACGCGGCACGGCCCACGCCGTGCTGTGGGTGGGGTAAGCGACGAGTTCGGGGGTGCGGCTCGCCAGTGGTGGCGCTTCCCGCGCCGGCCGTGGCACTGCTCGACCGTCTCGCGATCGTCGTGGTCGGCCGTGGTGTCCTCGGCGGAGGCGGTCGCGCGGGCGAAGGCGTCTGCCATCTCGGCCATCCTCGTCCCCCTCCCTCGCTCGCCCTTCGCCACCACGAGCGGCATTATCGCTGAGCCTGAGATGCAGGGGCAGCCCCAGCAGATGCAGTGCGCCGCCCCCCCACCCGCCACTTGCCATCGCCCACGAAATGTATTATAAGTTATACCTGTGTTCACGGTGGAGCAGAGGCGACATCGCCAAGGGGGGCAGGATGAGCGAGCAGTCTATCGGGGGACGACACGTCACGAGCCGTGGCCCTGCCACGCCCTGGTCCGAGGCGCCGACGTCGGCAACTGACCGGCAGGATATCGAGCCGTCCGAGGGTGTACCTGAAGCGCCCGGCTCGCGCACACAGCGAGGCCATGGGACGCCAAGCGCGCGTTCCGGGGGGCAAATTTTGCATCCGCGACGGGTGGCAGAAATCGAGCGGCAGCTAGCCGGGGTTCAAGGTGCCAACGTGCCCTCGCTCCCGCACACGCGCATCGCGCGCCGACCCCACCCCGTCGCGCGGCGTCCGGGCGAGCACTGGAGCATGGATATCGTGGTCATGCGGTTAGCCGATGGGCGGCGTCACCAAATCCTCGCGATCGTCGACACCGCCAGCGGGATGAGCCCGGCCATCGCGGTCGACTACTCGCTGACCGCGGAAGGCGTCATCGCCGTGCTGGACCGGCTGGCGGCGGATCGGGCGCTCCCTGCAATGATCAGCGTGGACTCCGGGCGGGTGTTCGTCGGCCAGGCGCTGGCCGCGTGGGCGAACCGACATGCCGTCACCCTGGAATATCCGCGGGCCGCGCTCGTGTCGTTCAACGCGCATCTCCGGGCCGCATGCTTCGCCGAGCAGCGGTTCGCCGACCTTACCGAGGCACGCCCAGCGATCGAGGCATGGCGGCTCGCCTACAACGCTGGAGGAACACCCGACGGTGCGGGAAGCCCGAGCCCGGAAGGCTGCGCGCACACCGAGGGCGCGGCCGACGACCGACAAGCCAGGTAGCATGCCGTACCCCGCGCGGGCCGTCGCTGAAGGATGGTCCGGGGGGCGGGGCATAGTGGGCGGGCGGCGACGAAGTCGCCCGCGAGTGTTCGGATGAGGAGGAAACGCAATGACCGACAAGGACGACGCGGCACGGCGTGATGCGGACTGGCACCGTCGGGGCATACCGTCACTCCTGCGCTGCGACAATGGCGCACCGTTCAGCGCGGCGTCCGCGAGCCCGATGGAGACTCCGCTATCGCTGGGGCTGCAGGTCGATGTCGATCAGCACGATCTCGTGCTCGTCCAGGAGGGGGGCGGCTCGGACGCTGAGGGTGCCGACGGGGGAACCGGCTATCCGAGCGAGCGGAATTGGATCACCTGCATCATCCACGAGTCGTCAAGGCTGGTGCTTGGCACGCACGTATGGTGTGTGCCACCGACCAAGGAGGCATTGGAACGCCTCCTCGACGACTACGCCGGGGCATAGCCGAGTGCCACGAACTGGACTGGACAACTCGGCGCACGGCAGGCCAGGAGAGGCCGCCCTTCCCCTTTACGACGGCACTGACCGCGGCCAAGTGCAACCAACGAGGCCGCAGCGACATCGGGCAACAGGCGGAAAGACCATGTCAACGAACGAGCAGCCGTACCGCGGCGACGTCTCCGAGGCGATCGGCGCATTTCGTCGCCGGGCGCACACGGCCGGGATGCCCTACGGCATGGTGCTCGCAGGCCAAGGCGAGACCGGAGCGGTGCAGGCCTATGCGGCCGTGCTCCCCCGATTACCGTTCCGGCGGTGCCGTCAACGTCCTCGTCCTTTTTGCTCGGGTTCCACCGTCGGCCACCGTCCTGGGCCTTACCGCGGCGCTCCTCGGTGCGCTCGCCACCCCGGTCGCCCAGCGTCCCACCAGTACGTGGGAACTTCAGCGGCTGATCGCCGCCGTGCATGACCGCGCTGTCGAACTTATCATCCTCGACGAGGCGGAGAATCTTAAGTCGGGGAGGGGCGACCCGCGGTCCGACACCTGCGTCGCGTGGCTCAAGATCTTGATCAAGGCGACTCGCACACCCTTCGTGTTGGCCGGGACGGTCGCCGGGGCGGTCGCCGGGATCGAAGGGCTCCTGCGCTACGACACGCACCTGGCGCGTCTCGTCCTGGCCCATGCGCGCCTCTAACCCCCCTATATCGACTGGTGTGGGTGAGGGAGAGGGAGGGCCGGTGTGCACATCTCTCCGCCAGGTACCGCCGCACGGGTGGCCGGTACCATAAGGGGTGGGAGGGATAGGAATTCACCGACGAGCGAGGCACCCCGCGCCCATCAGGCTTCGGACGGGCATGCCGACCACCCACGGGAGGCCCAGCGGCCCGTACTCTTCCGGCCCCTGCTCGACGCGCATCCGGCACCAATTCCTCGATGTGCTCGCGTGGCAGGGTGCCGACCGGGTCACCAGCAACGCCCGGTTCGGGACGCGACCCGGCCAGTCGTACCGCAAACGGATACAGCCCAAGTGGGTCGGGGCGGGCTTCTCGCGGTTACAGGAGGAGGAGGGCGAGTATCTCAACACGAGCCAGGCGCTCGCTCTCCTCGGGGCGCTGCAGACAATCATCGAGCGACTGCTCGCGACAGGACGCCCGGTGCGGCACGAGTCGCGCGATCAGCGCGCGGACGCACCGATGACCTTGCTGGCCCGGATAGCGGTGTTAGGACTGGGAGAAGGTCGAGCACTGGATCGGTTGCGTCGAAGCCACCGTAGTGGCGGTCCTCAATATGGAGAGGTGTTCGACGAGCTGGCGGTCGTGGGTCGCATGCCCGTCGCCCTACCTGCAACGCTCGGCAAGAACATGGCCTGACGAGGGTTCGCTGCGGCGCCAGTCGCCGACTGGCGCAATGTTCTACTCGTCCGCGCCGCGACGCTGTCACTAGTCGGTGGTTTGTTGAGTCGGGGCGCGGTATGCTGAAGGGGTAGTGAGGAGGTGCCGTCATGACCCGTCGCGTGCCCTGTCCGCCCGCCCCCGGCCTCCTGGAGGGCTACGTCGCACAGCTCGATGAGCTGCTCCCCAATGTCGCCCAGCGCCGGGCGCTCCGCGAGTACCTGCACGGGCTGCTGCTGCCGCGCGAGCGCAATAAGACGCTGACCGGCCTTGCCGGGACCGAGCCGGTGCTCGGGGCGCAGGCCCCGCCCGCCCAGCGCCTGCAGTGGTTCCTGTCGGAGTCGGCCTGGGACGCCGAGGCCATCAATGACCGCCGCCTCGCGCTGCTCGTCGGTGACCCGGCGACGCGCCCGCACGATGGCGGGGTGCTCGTCATCGACGAGAGGGGCGACCGTAAGGACGGCACGAAGACGGCGCACGTTGCCCCCCAGTACCTCGGCTCGGTCGGGCGCATCGCCAACGGCCTCGTCAGCGTGACCAGCCTCTGGGCCGACGAGGATGTCTACTACCCGCTGCACGTCGCCCCCTACACCCCGGCGAAGCGGCTCCCCAAAGGCAAGGACGACCCCGCCTTCCGCACCAAGCCCCAACCCGCGGTCCAGCTCATCGATGCCGCCGTCGAGGCGGGCTTCGCGTTCCGCGCCGTGGTCGCCGATTGCCTGTACGGCGAGCACCCGGCGGTCCAAACCGCGCTCTGGGAGGGGGCGATCCCCTACGTGATGGGGTTGCGCGCGCATCGGGGGAGTTGGGCCCCGGCCGACGACCCGCACACGCCGGAGGATGCCGCGCGGATCGTCCCCTGGGACAGCCCGCGCGCCCCGGGCGGTTGGATGGCGGTGGTGCGGCGCTTCCGCGACGGCCATCGCGAGACCTGGTGGGCCGCCGACCTGCGGTTGGCGGGGATGGCCCCGGAAAAGGCCTTGCGGCTCGTGGCGGTGACGACCGATCCGGCGCGGCTGCCCGCCGACAGCACCTGGTACCTGCTCACGAATCTGCCGCACCCCGATGCGCCGCACGCGGCCACCTTGCCCATCGCCCCGGCGGATCTGACGGAGATCGCCCGACTGTACGGGCTCAGGACGTGGGTGGAGCAGGGCTACAAACAAATGAAGCAGGAATTCGGCTGGGCCGACTGGCAGGTCCGCAGCGACCGCGCGATTCGCCGCCACTGGGCGCTCGTCTGCACGGCGTTCAGCTTCTGCTGGTGGGCCTGGAGTCGCGCCCCCGATGGCGCGGCGGTGCCCATGGGCACGACCACCAGCGACCAGCCGATGCCGGTAGCCAGCCCCGGGCGGGGGAAAAACGTGGCCTGCGGCCGATCTGCGCGCCGACCGGCCGAACGTGGCGTGGCCGGCGGCGCTCCGGCGGGTCCAGGCCTGGCTCCAGCCCTGGACGCTGCTGTGGCGCTGGTGGCGCGCCTGGTCGTCGCTGCCCCCGCCCCCGCCGCTCCAGGCCCTGCTTGACTGGCTCTGGCTCGGCCATCCGATCGACTGCTTCACCCGCTAGCAACAAACCACCGTAGTGCATCGTTCCTCAATGGCAGTACATATAGCACAAGGCATACCTACTACAGTTTCTCGTTGAAAGTCTAGGAATTGCGCGCCTTCTAATCGCGACTTTGGCCCTTTGAGCCAGCGCAGATGTAGTGGTAGGGTAGGCTGGTCGACCACTCTTGCCGGAGGAGGAGACCATGCCGACCCTACCGCCCGCGATCATAACCCTGCTCGCCCCGTTCGCGCCACTGTTCTCCCGCCGGGTCTGGTGCCATGCCCTGGTCTTGGTCGCCGGGACCCTCTTGGCACCGGGCAAGCGCACGGTTTGCGCCGCCTTGCGGGCGATGGGGCTCAGCCAAACCAAGCAGTGGACCCGCTATCATCGGGTCCTCAACCGTGCGAAGTGGTCCAGCCTGGCGGTAGCGCGGGTGCTGCTGGGGCAACTGGTCACGGCCTTGGCCCCGACCGGCGTGCTGGTCGTTGGCCTGGATGAGACGATTGAGCGCCGCTGGGGGCCGCAGATTGCGGCCAAGGGGCGCTACCGCGATGCGGTGCGTTCCAGCAAGGACTATTTCGTCAAGGTCAGCGGGCTGCGTTGGCTGTGCCTGATGTTGCTGGTGCCGCTGCCGTGGGCGGGGCGCGTCTGGGCCTTGCCGTTCCTGTAAGCGCCGAAAAGCAAGTGGACGGCGTGCCGAAATAAAAGTGGTACAGCTACGCCGACGCTTCCGGTGCCGCCGCTGCGGTGGCGGGGCGGTCGCGGGTCCGCCACGAGGGGCCCTTCAGGTAGAAGACCTGGCCGCGGTCCATCAGCCGGTCGACCAGCGCCGCCGCGAGCGAGACGTC
>JAABUN010003457.1_pt1 | contig 24389 bp, 24 predicted proteins | sample 5559311 | NCBI WGS metagenome assembly JAABUN01 (sample SAMN10711877, study PRJNA513370) | rock metagenome | isolation source: Antarctica rocks | place: Antarctica: Victoria Land, Siegfried Peak sud
GACCCCGTCAGCCTGATCGACCGACTCTGGCCCAAGTTCGAGCTCGACCCGGAGTTCGAGGACAAACTCCGGGTCTCTACCTGATCAGGGTTTAAGCACGAATTCCGAAAACTATTTTACGTCCGAAGACCTCTCGGGGTGCCGGAACCCGGCGGAGGCGATGCCCAGCACCCGGGCCGTGTAGTCGCGGACCGCGGCGTAGCACTCGCACGACGCCTCCTCGAGTCCCGCCCGGTCGAGGACGGTCACTTTGCCTCGGGTGTAGCGGATGATCCCGGCCTTCTGGAGCGTCCCGGCGGCGAGGGTGACGCTCGGCCGTCGGACCCCGAGCATGATGGACAGGAACTCGTGGGTCATCGGGAATGTTTCGCCCGCGACCCGGTCGTGGGTCATCAAGAGCCACCGGGCGCAGCGCTCCTCGACCGGGTGGTGGTGGTTGCAGGCGGTCGACTGGGACGCCATGAAGAATAGAGCTTGGGCGTACATCTGGACGAGGTCCAGGAACGGGCCGCCGCGCGCGAGTTCGTCCCGGAAGGCCGCGATCGGCAGCCGGCGGCAGACGCTCGGCACCTGGCAGATGATGCGGTGCGGGCTGACATCCGCCCCGAGGAACGCCGGAAGCCCGACCAACCCTTCACGGCCGATGATCCCGACTTCACTCATGGCCCCGTTGGCCATGATGACGACCATCGACTGGACGCCGGTCTGGGGAAAGTAGACTTAATCGATCGGCCCGTTGGGCTGGTAGACGATGTCGCGGAGGTCGAACGACACGACGGCCGATTGGCCGACGAGGCGGTCGTAGTCGGGCGGCGACAGGGCGGCGAGGAGGCGGTTTTCCGCGACGGCGACAGGCGGAGCGGAGGTGATGGTCACGGCGAGGCTCGCGGTAGCGGTCCGGCTAAGCGGACGCCAATCGCGAAAGGCCGGGTGACCTGAGACGGGAAGCGTGACCCCATTATAAGCGGGCGGACGGGATCAAACGAGAGGGTTTCCGCGGACCGGGCGGAAGCGTGGAACAGGTATCTGGTACCCGTAACCCAGGCCCGCGCTCATTGCCGGCCGGTCGAAGCGGAAGTCGCGGCCCGCAGTCGGTCAAGGGGTTGAGCAGACGGTCGGCATTGAAAGCGGCGGGGCCGCCTCCGACGACCATCAGCCGCGTCGACGCCTTGGCGTATGGCGGGCAAATGTCGGCCACGAGGTGGCTCGCGCCGGGCAGGTGGGCGGCGGGCATGTCGGCCCGGAGGTCCATGCTAGGCCACACCTCGGCCGGGTAGTCGCGGAGCGGCACTAGTCAGGGGGCCATCACCGCGCCCGCCATCCGACGGCACAGCGGGCCGGTCGTTCCACCAGCCTGTAGCAGCGCCGGCCGGGAGCCGCGAGGACCGACCCTAAGGCGGCCACCGCCTACTTCTTGTCGGCCTTCTTCTCGACGCGGCGGATCGACTTGACGGTCACGTCGTCGAACGGCACGGCGTTGTGACCGCCGACCGGGCGGACCCGGACGGTTTTGATCTTGTCGACCACGTCCAGCCCCTCGATCACTTTGCCAAACACGCAGTATCCGGCACTGCCCGCCTTCGCCCGGGGGTCCGCCGCCTGGGCGTTCGGCGTCTTGTAGTCGAGACCCTCCTTGTTGTCGGCGACGTTGACGAAGAACTGCGACGTGGCCGTGTCCGGATCGGTCATCCGGGCCATGGCGACCGTGTACTTGGCGTTCGAGAGGCCGTTCGCCGCCTCGTTCTTGATCGGCGGCTTCTTGCTGTCCTTGTCCTTCAGGCCGGGCAGTATGCCGCCGGTCTGGACCATGAACCCGTTCATCACCCGGTGGAAGATGACCCCGTCGTAGAACTTGTCGTCGACGTACCCCAGGAAGTTCTTGACCGTGATCGGGGCCTTGTCCTCGAATAGTTCGATTTTGAACGTCCCCATCGACGTTTCGACGGCCACGACGGGGTTCCCCTGGCCTTGGGCCGTCGCGGCCGGCGGGTCGGCGGCGACCGCGATGAGCGCCAGCCCGAGGACCGCGAGCAGACAAAGTTTCACGAGCATTTCGACTCCTCCAGACGTTCCGAGATGGTGGCGGTTCCGGCCGCCCGCACCGGGGATTCTACGGGCCACCCCCGGTCACGGCGACGGGGCCGCCTGCCGCACCCATGCCTCCACGGCGGCCACCAGCTTCGGGTCGGCCGCCCGCACCCGGGCCACGAACGCCGCCGCCTCCGGGGAGGGGGAAGCGAGCGCGTAATGGACGATCTGCCGGCGGACGAGCTGGCCGGCGTGGGTCGGCTTGTCAAACAGAGCTAGCACGTCGGCCGTCGCCTCGTAGTAACCCCACCGCCGCAGGTCGTCGACGGCCACGTCGGCCAAGTCGGCGTGCGGCAATAGCCCCCGGTAGCACTGGACCACAGCCGGCCGTGACGCCGGCTGGGTTGCCTGGAAGTAGCGAACGGCCCCGATCGCGCTGAGCCGATCGGCGAACGGCCGGGCCGGGTCGGTCAGGACCGCCTCGATCCGCGGCCACCCGGCGGTCGGGTCGGCCAGGGTCAATCCGCACAGGTAGCCGCCGAGGTTGTCACGCACGGCCGGGGCCGGCGGCTTGGCCGCCAAGGCGTCTCTCAGCCAGGCCGCGTCCGCCGGCGTGGCACACAGCCCCAGGAGCAGGGCGTACACCCCGTGCCGGTCGGCGGGCGTCGCCGGATCGGCCAGCAGTTTCCGCAGGACGGCCGGCTTGAGAACCCCGCGGGCCGCAGTGACTTCGGCATCCGACGCCTTGGCGACCTCCAGGAACGCATCGGCCGCGATGACCGGGTCGGGCGAGGCGAGGTGCCCGAAGGCGAACGCCAGCCGCGGTGTCACCCCGGTCGGCAGCTTCTGAATCGCGGCGACGTATTCGACCGCCGCCGGCGTGGCGAACAGCCCGTGCAACGGATCAGGCTTGGCCGGCGTTCCGGCCGCGAACAACAGGTAGCCCGTCGGCGACCCGACCACCGGCGGCAGGTAGCGCGGCAGGGTCACACGCACGCCGGGCGGGAGGGGAGATTTCAGGACACGGGACGGGGTGAAGTCGGTCGCCCCGTTCCGGCCGTCCGGGTCGATGCGGGCGTCGGCGAGCGCCCCGAACGCTACGATTGGGGCGAGGGCTAGATGTTCGCGGAGGGTCGAGCGGTTGGCGGCCCCGCCGGCGCAGAACGTACACGCGGCGGCGGGGGGGGGGAGGAGGACCAGGACTGCAAAGAGGGCCGGGGGTGCGATCCGTCGCATCGGCGGTCCGATCGGTTAGGGTTTCTTCGGGACGGCCGCCGGGTCGGACGGCTTGGCCGGCGGCTGTTCGTCCTTGAGCGTCTGCTCGACGTACTTGACCCGCTCGGGGTCTTCACGGCGGATGCGGTCAGCGTACGCTTTCGCCGCCTTCTGCTCAACCGGAGCCGCCAGGGCGAAGCGCAGGATGGCCCGGCGGGTGATCGGGATGGCCGCGTGTTCCTTCTGGTCGGCGAACCCGAGGACGTAGTCGGTGAGTCCCCAGACGCCCCACTTCCGCAGGTCTTCGATGGCCAGGTCGGCCATGTCCGGCTGGGCCACCACCGCCTTGACGGCTTCGAGAACTTGGTCGTGGGACACCACGTCCGGCCGGTAGTCCCAGAAGAACCGGGCCGTCTTCAGGGCCGCGTACCGGGCCTGGAAGTCGGCGTCCGGCCGTTTGAGCTGGCTCAACAGGTACTCGTACCCGGCCTTCGGGTCGAGCAGGGTGTACCCGGCCATCAGCCCGTCGAGGCCCGAGGCGAACTTGTTGTCCGGGGTTTCGAGCAGTTGCCGTACCGCCGCCGCGTCGCCCGGCTTGCCGCAGTGGCCGAGGAACAGCCCGTACAGGCCGATCCGGCTCCGCGGGGTGGCCGGGTCGCGCAGCCACTTGAGGATTTTGTCGGCCGGCAGCGTCGGCCCGACCTTCCGCACGTCGGTGTAGTCGGTCGTGGCGAACTCGCTCAGGGCGTCCGAACTGATGACGATCTCGCTGGAGTCGAGGTGGTTAAAAAAGTACGCCAGCCGGGCCGGGGTGTCCTTCTGCCGGACCTCGAACGCCCCTTTGAGGTAGTCGGCGATCTTCGAGTCGGCCCGGACGGCCTCCCCGCGGACGGCGTCGAGGGTGACCGCCGCGTTCGTCGCAATCGCCAGGGGGGAAGTCACGGCCGCAGCCGCCAGGTCGGCGGGCTTGGAGTACAACTGGCAGAAGACGAGGAACTTGTCCGACGCCGTCTTCGGGTCGGCCGGGACGTACCGCGGCAGCCGCAGGACCGACTTGCCGGCCAGGTACGGGTGCGGCTTGATGACCGAGTCGATGACCAGGTCGGTCGTCCCCTTGGTGAGGTCACCGTCGACATCCCGCCGGGCGTTGGTCATGGTGCCGAGGACGATGAAGTCGGACTGGTTGATCTCCTGGACCATCGTCGGCCCGCCGGGCGAGCAGAACGGGCAGGCCCGGGCCTGGGCCGCGAGGCCGATGGCGACCGCGGCCGAAAGGAGCAGGCGGGTGAGCATGGGCGGGACTCCAAGGGGCGGCGGGCGGCAGTGGGTTATTATTCCCCGGCGGCGGCGGGGCGGGCAAGCGTCGAGGCAACTATTCGGCGTATGCGGACCGGCTTAGCCGCGATTCGACGGCCGCGAACGCCGCCGCCAGGATCGCCGGCAGCCCGGGCCGCAGGGCCGCGAGGATCGCCGCCGACTTGCCCGGACGCGACCGCCCGTCGGCCAGGTTGTCGTAAACGTCGGCCAACTTTACGGCCTGGACCTGCCACGGCGACCGGGCCAGGACCGCCTCGTAGGCCGCCTCCCGCTCCGGTTCGGGCAGGCGCATGTCTTTGGTCAGCGCCCCCACCCACTCGGCCACCCGCGGGCCGAACGCCGCGGCGAGGTCGTCGTAGTCGGTCGGCGTATCTTCGATCGTGTCGTGCAGGAGGGCGGTCGCCAACACGTCCGGGTCGGCGATGCCGAACACGTCCCGGACGACCAAACAGACCCGCATGACGTGGGCAGCGTAGGGCGTCCGGCCGTCCTTCCGGAACTGGCCCTGGTGGGCGCGGGCGGCGAACGAGACGGCTTCGTAGACCATCACATCGGACACGGGTCGGCCTCCGGGCACGGGTCGGCTCTCGCGCAAACTTCACGCCCGGCACCGGGCCGACTCCTGATAATAGCCCAGCCGCCCCGCTCCGCTTCCTGAAAGGCACCCCGCCATGCGCCCAACCCTGCTCGTTCTCTCCGCCACCTTGGCCGCCTTGCCGGCCCGGGCCGACGACCCGAAGCCGGCACCGACCCCCGCCGCCCGCGTGCTGCCGGGGTTACTCAAGAACGGTTTCGTGCAACTGCCGAACCAGTGGAAGCTGCACCCTGCCGGGGCGCAACTCGAAGTCGGCGACCTGCCGGTGAACGTCCAACTCCACCCGACCGGCCAGTTCGCCGCCGTCCTGCACAGCGGCATGCGCGAACACGAGATCGTCGTCCTCGACCTGAACCCGGCCGGCCGGTCGATCGCCTCGCGGGTCGTCGTCAAGCAGGCGTTCTACGGCCTAACGTTCTCCCCGGACGGCAAACAGTTGTATGCGTCCGGCGGCGAGTTCGACGTGGTCCACGCCTGGGACTTCGACAAGGGGCTGCTGCACAACGCCCGCACCCTGGACGTGTCGGCCGGCCGGCGGACGGTCCCCGCGGGGTTGGCGTTCGACGCGGCCGGCAAGGAGCTGTTCGCCGCCGGCCTGTGGGCGGATTGCGTCGTCCGCGTCCCGCTCGACAACCCGGCCAACAAGGTCGTCATCCCGCTCAAAGCCGCGGCGAAGGCGGATGCGAAGCCGATGGGCGACCCGCCGAGTCCGCCGGACGGTCGAAAGGAGCCGGGGGCGGCCAAGGTCGAGGACGACTTCGGCGGCACCCGGCCGGTCGCCGACAACGCCTACCCGTATGCCGTCCTGGTCGAACCGACGGGGAAGCGGGCGTTCGTCAGCCTGTGGGCCAAGGCGGCCGTCGGCGTCATCGATCTCGATACCAACGCCGTCACCGCGACGTGGCCGACGGCCGCCCACCCGACGGAAATGGTGCTGAGTCCAGACGGCAAGGCGCTCTACGTGGCGTGTGCCAACTCGACCCAGGTGAGTGTGATCGACCCGAGTACCGGGGCCGAGTTACAGACGATCCATGCCACGCTCTACCCGCAGAAGTTGGCCGGCAACACGCCGAACAGCCTGGCACTGACGCCCGACGGCCAGATGCTGTTCGTGGCCAACGCGGATGCGAATAACATGGCCGTGTTCAACGTCGCCGACGCCAAACAGGCCAAGCCGCTAGGGTTCATCCCGACCGGGTGGTATCCGACCTCGGTCCGGTTCAACAAGCTCGACAAGACGGTCTACGTGACCAACGGCAAGGGGGCGGCGTCGAAGGCCAACCGGACCGGCCCGAACCCGGTCGAGCCGGGGAACCGCGCCGCCGTCGATTACATCGGCTCGCTCTTCAAAGGGACGGTGTCGGCGATCCCGGCCCCGACCCCGGCGGCGATGGCCCGGCACACCAAGCTCGCCTACGAGTGCAGCCCGCAGACGGCCGACGGCGGCGTGAAGGCGGACGGGGTCACCGGGGACAACCCGATCCCCCGTCAAGTCGGCGGCAAGACGCCGATCAAGTACGTCGTGTACGTCATCAAGGAGAACAGGACTTATGACCAGGTATTCGGCGATATGACGCAGGGCAACGGCGAGGCCGGCCTGTGCCTGTTCCCGCGGGCGATCACCCCGAACCACCACAAACTCGCGTCGGAGTACGTCCTGCTCGACAACACCTACGTCGACGGCGAGGTGTCGGCCGACGGGCACGAGTGGTCGATGGGGGCGTATGCCACCGACTTCGTCGAGAAGATGTGGCCGCTGAGCTACCGGGGCAGCCCCAAAAAAACGTTCGGCTACCCGAGCGAAGGCGCGATGGACATCCCGGCCCGACCGGCCGGCGGCTACTTGTGGGACCGGGCCAAGGAGGCGGGCGTCAGCTACCGTAGCTACGGCGAGTGGATCGCTAATGGGACGAAGAAAGCTGACGGTACCTACAACCCCGGTCGGGCGACGGTGCCGGCGCTCGAGGGGCACTTCGACCCGGAGTTCCGCGGGTACGACCTCGACTACCCGGACGTGAAGCGGGCCGAGCGGTTCTTGAGTGAGGTGAAGCGGTTCGAGGCGGCCGGCGAGATGCCGCGGCTGCAGATCGTCAAGCTGCCGAACGACCACACGGCCGGGACGCGCATCGGCAAGCCGACGCCGACGGCGATGGTGGCCGAGAACGACCTGGCCCTCGGGCTACTCGTCGAGGGGCTCTCGAAGTCGAAGTTCTGGAAGGAGACGGCCGTGTTCGTCATCGAGGACGACGCCCAGAACGGCCCGGACCACGTCGACGCCCACCGGGTCGTGGCTCTGGTCGTCTCGCCGTACACCAAGCGCCAGTTCGTCGACTCGACGATGTACTCGACGGCGAGCCTGTTGCGGACGATGGAGCTGATCCTGGGGTTGAAGCCGATGAGCCAGTTCGACGCCGCCGCCCGGCCGATGTTCCACAGCTTCCAGCCGACGCCGGACGTGACGCCGTACACGCACGCCGTCCCGGAGTACGACCTCAAGACGACGAACTTGCCGACGGCCTGGGGGGCCGCGCAGTCGGCGGCATTCAACCTGGCGGTCGAGGACGCGGCCGACGACATTCTCTTCAATGAGGTGATCTGGAAGTCGGTGAAGGGGTCGAAGAGTCGGATGCCGGCCCCCGTGCGCGCCGCGTTCTTCGTCCCGGTGACGGCGAAGCGATAGGCAAGGGGCCGGCGAGAGGGGGCGTCTGCCCCCTGAGTCTTCGGGCCGGGTGCATGCGTCGCACGGGTTCGTACTCAGTGGGCTGACGCCCCCCGCTCGCCGTAGAATAAACGCCATGTACCTCGGCATCGAAATCGGCGGGACCAAGCTGCAACTCGCACTCGGCCCGGGGGACGGCACCCTTGTTGGCCTGTGGCGGACGCGCGTCGACCCGGCGTCCAGGGCACCGGGCATCCGGGACGCGATCGAAGCCGGCGTACCGGCCCTGCTGGCCACGGCCGGCGTGCCGCGTGACCACTTGCGTGGCGTCGGCGTCGGCTTCGGCGGGCCGGTCGATCTGGCGACGAGGTCGGTCGTCAAGTCGCACCAGGTGACCGGGTGGGACGGGTTCGCGCTCGGCGAGTGGTGCGAAGCGACGATCGGCGTGCCGGCCGTCGTCGCCAACGACGCCGACGCCGCGGGCCTCGCGGAAGCGCTGTTCGGGGCCGGCCGGGGCGTGTCGCCGCTGTTTTACGTGACGGCCGGGTCGGGGGTGGGCGGGGCGCTCGTGATCGACGGCGACATCTATACCGGAGCCGGCCGCGGGGCCGCCGAGGTCGGGCACCTGCCGGCCACGGTCGGCGGGGAAACGGCGACAGTGGAGGCGTTCGCCTCCGGGTGGGCCATCGCCCGGCGGGCCGGGATGGCGAGCGGGGAAGACGCGGCCGCGGCGGCGCGGCGGGGGGAGCCGCGCGCGAAGGCGGCCGTAGCCGCAGCGGTCGAGGCGCTGGCGGCCGGCCTGACGCAGGTGATTTTGCTCGTCTGCCCGCGGCGGGTCGTCGTCGGCGGCGGGGTCGGGCTGATGGGCGACGACCTGCTGTTCGACCCGCTGCGGGCGGCGGTCGCGGGCCGGACGTTCCCGCCGTTCGCCGGGCTGACGGATATCGTGCCGGCCGCCCTCGGCGAGGCGGTGGTGCCGCACGGGGCACTGGCGCTGGCGGCCCGGCGGTTCGGCGGGTAAACTGCGACGTGCCCCGGAGGAGTTGACCATGTCGAGCGTATTGACCGCCCCGCCCGTGACGCCGCCCCGGCTGATGACGGCGGAGGAGTTCTGGGATTACTGCCTGCTGCCGGAGAACGTAAACCGGTCGCTCGAACTCGTCCGCGGAGAGGTCGTCGAAGTGTCACGTCCGACAATGAGGCATGGGATCGTGTGCGCCACAATCACAATCGAGCTAGGTTTGTACGCTCGCCAGGCGCGGTCGGGTTGTGTCGTCGGCAACGACGCCGGCGTGGTCCTGTCCCGCGCCCCGGACAGCGTCGTCGGCCCGGACGGGGCGTTCTATACACATATAACGCGGTACGCCGACCTGCCGTCCAAGTGGAGCCTGTCGCCGCCGCTGTTGGCCGTCGAGGTCGTATCACCGTCCGACACGCCCGGGAAGGTGAATGCCAGGGTGCGCGACTACCTCACGAACGGTGTCCGCGTCGTCTGGCTCGCCGACCCAGATTCCCAATCGGTGACCGTGTTCCGGCCCGGGCGGACGCTCGAAGTATTCGACGCGGCCGCGACCCTGTCCGGCGGCGACGACCTGCCGGGGTTCGCCTGCCGGGTTCTAGACCTGTTCGTCATGCCCGGCGACGGCCCGGCATGACCCGCGTCAAAATCTGCGGCGTGACCACCCCGGCCGATGCTGTGTTCGCGGCCGACTGCGGCGCCGACGCCTTGGGCCTGAACTTTGTCCCCGCCTCGCCCCGGTACTTGACCGCAGACCGGGCTGCGGCCGTCGTCGCCGGCCTGACGCCGTTTGTGGCCACGGTCGGTGTCTTTGCCGGCGGGGCGGGAGACGATGTCCGGGCTATGGCCACGCGGCTCGGGCTGCGGGCGGTGCAGACTTACGACGCCGGCCCGCCGGCCGCGGCCTACGCCCCGGCCGCCCACGTCGCCGCCTTCCGCATCGCCACGGCCGCCGACCTGCTAGCGGTGACGGAATACGTTCGTGTCCATCGGCCGGCGGCGGTGCTTCTTGACTCGTTTGTCACCGGCGCACTCGGCGGGACCGGCCACCGTGCCCCGTGGGAACTGCTCGCGGGGTTCGATCCGGGGGTGCCGGTGATCCTCGCCGGCGGGCTGACGCCGGACAACGTGGCCGAAGCCATTCGCCTCGTCCGGCCGTGGGGGGTCGATGTCGCCAGCGGGGTCGAGGCATCGCCGGGGGTGAAGGACCGGGCCAAGGTGCGGGACTTCGTCCGGGCGGCCAAGGGGGCGGCCGGGTTCTAGAATACGGTGCCGTCCCAGCTACCCGCGGAGTCCCGGTCGATGAGTCAAGGATACTGGATCGGGGTCGACCTCGGCGGGACGAAAATCCTGGCCGGCCTGTTCGACGACAACCTGAACTTGCTCTGCCGGTCGAAGCAGCCGACGGGCAGCGAGGGCGGCCCGGCCGGCGTGTTCGACCGGATCGGCCAGGCCGTCGACGCGGTCGTCCGGGAGGCCAAGATCGACCCGGCCGCCGTGCGGGGGCTGGGCCTCGGCGTGCCGGGGCAGGTCGTCGTCGGCCGGCCGGTCGTGCGATACGCACCCAACCTCGGCTGGCGCGACCTGGATGTCCTTGCGCACTTGCCGCCGACGTGGACCTGGCCCGTGACCGTCGAGAACGACGTGCGGATGGGCACCTACGGCGAGTTCGCGCAGGGGGCCGCCAAGGGGGCGAGGCACGTCTTCGGCATCTTCGTCGGGACGGGGGTGGGCGGCGGGCTGATCCTGAACGGCGAGCTGTATAGCGGGTTCAACGGCCACGCCGGCGAGATCGGCCACGTCGTCGTCCACTGGCGGAAGGGGACGACCCTCGAAGCGATCGCGGGCCGCAAGTACCAGATGATGCGCGCCAAGGAGATGCTCGACGACGCCCCCAAGAAGGTCCGCAAGGAGTGGAAGGGGATCGACCCCGACCGGGTCAAGAGTTCGCAGCTCGGCGAGTTGTACGAGAAGAGCGACCCCATCGCCGTCGGTATCATCGACGACGCGGCCCGCGCCCTCGGGGCCGCCATCGGGAGCGTCGTCAACCTGCTCAGTCCGGAAGTCGTCGTGGTCGGCGGCGGGGTGGCCGGGGCGCTCGGCGAGACCTTCATCGAGCGCATCTGGGACGTGGCCCTGCGGTTCACCCTGCCGGGGGCGGCCGAGAACGTCCGGTGCGTCGCCGCCGCCCTCAAAGACGACTCGGGGATCGTCGGCTGCGCGGCCTACGCCCGGGCGAAGGGGGCCGCCCAGTGACCGGCCACCAGCCCCGCTACCGCCTGGCCGTCGACGCCGCCCGGCAGGCCGGCGACCTGGCGAAGCGCGTCTACGACGGCGGGTTCGAGGTCGAGATCAAGGCCGACACGTCGCCCGTGACCGTCGCCGACAAGAATGCCGAAGCGCTGATCCGCGACCTGGTCCACCGGCACTTCCCCGGCGACGGGTTCCTCGGCGAGGAGTCCGGCGACGAGCCGGGTTCGACGGGCTACCGCTGGGTCGTCGACCCGGTCGACGGCACCAAGTCGTTCGTCCGCAAGGTGCCGCTGTGGGGGACGCTGGTCGGCCTCGAACACCAGGGCGAGTTGGTCGCCGGCGTCGCCTACGCGCCGTGCCTCGGCGACACCTGGCACGCCCTTCGTGGCCACGGGGCGTACCGCAACGAGGAACGCATCTCGGTGTCGGACATCGGCCGCCTGGCCGACGCCCACATGTGCTATTCGAGCGTGAGTTGGTTCCGCACGGCCGGCATGGAGCGCCCCTTCCTCGATCTGGCCGAGGCCGTCAGCCGGTCGCGGGGGTTCGGCGACTTCTACGGCTTCTGCCTGGTCGCCCAGGGGTCGTTCGACTTCATGATCGACACCGGGGTTCACGCCTGGGACATCGCGGCGTTGATCCCGATCGTGGAAGAGGCCGGCGGCCGGATGACCGACTGGGACGGCGGCCGCGGCCTCGACCGGCCGGACACCCTGGCGAGCAACGGGGCACTCCACGCCGACGTACTGCGATTCCTGCGGCCGCCGTTGCCAAACCCCGCCGGCCCGTGAACAATGCGACTACCCGGGCCGACGACCGGCCCGCGGTCCCGCCTGGTTCCTCTTCCCCGTGCCGGAGTCCCCGCCCATGAACCGCCTGCGACTGATCGCGCTCCTCGCCGGGGTCTGTGCCCTGGCCGCCCCACTGGCGAGTCGGGCCGATGACGCGACCTATACGACGATTAAGGGGCAGGTGATCCTGCCGAACCCGCCGGCCCCGGCCCCCGTGAACGTGACGGCCGACCCCGCCCACTGCCTGGCCAAGGGGCCGCTGGTTTCGGATGAGGTCATCGTCGACAAGAAGACGAATGGCTTGAAAAACGTCGTCGTCTGGCTGCGGCCCGACTCGGACGACCGGAAGGCCAAGTTCCCGCAAGACAAGATCAACCCGGCCCTGGCCAAGGTCGCCCCGAAGAACCACGTCATCGACCAGCCGTGCTGCCAGTTCGTGCCCCGCATCGTCGCCGCCCGGGCCGGGGACACCCTCGAAGTCAAGAACAGCGCCCCGGTCGCGCACAACATCAACACCGAGGCCGGGGCGATCGGCAACGTCGGGATGCAGGCCAATACCAACATCAAAGCCCCGAAGCCGCTAGAGGCGTCGGCCACCCCGATCCCCTTCGCCTGTAACATCCACCCGTGGATGAAGGGGCAGGCCCGGGTGTTCGACCACCCGTACTTTGCTGTCACCGACGCCGAGGGGAAGTTCGAGATCAAGGACGCCCCGGCCGGCAAGTTCCGCGTCGTCTACTGGCACGAGGGCGGTTTCCACAAGGGTCGGGAAGGCATTCTCGGCGAAACGATTGAAGTGAAGGGCACTACGCTGGAACTGAAGCCGCTGAGCTTCGTGTTCCCGCCGAAGTTATAACCATCGGTCCCCAGACCCCACCGACGATCGTCGGTGGGCTTTGTACTTCTCACCCCACCCCGGCCGCCTGTCGACTCCTTGCATCGCCCTTCTTCTGCTGTCGGAACCGCACCGCCGCTCCGATGAAGTCGCGGAACAGCGGGTGCGGGGCCGTCGGCTTCGACAGGAACTCCGGGTGGCTCTGGACGGCTACGAACCACGGGTGGTCCGCTAGCTCCACGGCTTCCACGAGCGCCCCGTCGGGACTCGTCCCGGACACGATCAGCCCGGCAGCTTCGAGCCGGTCGCGGTAGTCGTTGTTCACCTCGTACCGGTGCCGGTGCCGCTCCCGGACGACCTCCTGGCGGAACGCTGCATACGCCTTCGTATCCGGGTCCAGGTGACAGTCGAACGCCCCGAGCCGCATCGTGCCGCCGACCTGCGTGATCTTCCGCTGCGCATCCAACAGGCACACGACCGGGTCGGGGGTACTGGGGTCGAACTCGGTCGAGTTGGCCGCGTCGAGGTTCAGAACGTTGCGGGCGAACTCGATGGTCGCGCACTGAAGGCCGAGGCAGATGCCGAAGAACGGCACGCCCTGTTCCCGGGCGTACCGGATCGCCTCGATCTTGCCGGGGATGCCACGGTTGTCGAACCCGCCCGGGACCAACACCCCGTCAGTGTTCGCCAGCCCCTTCGCCGCCGCGTCGCACTCGATCTGATCGGACTCGAGCCGGACCACCTTCACCCGCGCGTGGTGCGCTATGCCGGCGTGGTCGAGGGCTTCGTAGACCGACTTGTACGCATCCCGGTGCTTGACGTACTTCCCCACGAGCGCAATGGTCACCTCGTGGGTCGGGTGCCGCATCCGGTCGAGCATCAGCTTCCAGTCGTCGAGCCGGGCCGCCGGGGCCGCTTTGGTCAGGTGCAACTTCTCGACGATCTGGTCATCCAGCCGATTCGAGTTCAGGCTGACCGGCACCTCATAAATGCTGAACTCGCGGTCCTTCTCCTCGATCACCGCCCGGCGTTCGACGTTGCAAAATAGGGCGATTTTCTCGCAGTCGGACTCGGGTATCTCCCGCTCGGTCCGGCAGATCAGAATGTCCGGCTGGATGCCGATCTTGCGGAGCTCCATCACACTGTGCTGCGTCGGCTTGGTCTTCAGTTCGCCAGCGGCCTTCAGGTACGGGACCAGTGTCAGGTGGACGAACAGGCAATTCGCCTTGCCGACATCAAGGGCGAACTGGCGGATCGCCTCGAAGTACGGCATCCCCTCGATGTCGCCGACCGTCCCGCCGACCTCGGTGATGACGACATCGACCTCCGGGGTGACCAGCTTCTTGATGCACTCCTTGATCTCGTCGGTGACGTGCGGGATGACCTGCACCGTCTTGCCGCGGTAGAAGCCGTTGCGTTCCTTGTTGATGACCGTCTGGTAGATTTTGCCGGTCGTGTAATTACAGTCGCGATTCAACGGTGCGTTGGTAAACCGCTCGTAGTGACCCAAATCGAGGTCGGTCTCGGCCCCGTCGTCGAGGACGTACACCTCGCCGTGCTGGTACGGACTCATCGTCCCGGGGTCGACGTTCAGGTAAGGGTCGAACTTCTGCATCCGCACGGTCAGCCCGCGGCGTTCGAGCAGCATCCCGATGCTGGCCGACGTGAGGCCCTTGCCCAGCGAACTGACGACCCCGCCGGTCACGAAGATGTGCCTGGCCATAAACGCCCTCAGCGGCAGGGAACTGGGAACCGGGCGGCGAGCTTGATGCGAGTTTATCGGCGGGGCCGGGGGGACGCAACCACCCAAACCCCTACTACCGCCGCCCGCGTACCGCTTCGACGAATGCGGCGTAGTCGGCCGGGGTATCGATCCCCCGGTGGGCGTGCGGGATGATACCCACCCGGATGACGCCGCCAGTACCCAAGGCCCGAAGTTGCTCGAGTTTTTCGAGCTGCTCCAACGGGTGCGGCGGCGTCGCGGCCAGCTTGAGCAGGTAGTCACGCCGGTAGGCGTACACGCCGACGTGTAGCAGAAACTGCGGCGGGTCGTCCGCGAAATCGGGCACGCCGTCGCGCACATAGGGGACCGGGCTGCGGCTGAAGTACAGTGCCCGGCCGTGGCCGTCGGCCACCACTTTCACGCAACTCGGATTATTATACGTATCCAGGTCGCGGATGGGGGCGGCGAGCGTGGACATGTTGGCTACCGGGTCGCCGACGAGCAATCCGACGAGTAAATCGACGCCTGCCGGGTCGAACTGCGGTTCGTCCCCCTGCAAATTGACAACGATGTCGGCCTCAAGTCCGGCGACGGCCTCGGCGATGCGGTCGGTGCCGCTAGGGTGGTCCGGCCGGGTCATGACGGCCGTACTGCCCGCGGCTTCGACGATTTGCTGAATGCGTTCGTCGTCGGTCGCCACGACCACGGCGGCCGCCGACGAGCACTTCATCGCCTGCTCGACGACGTGGCAGATAAGTGGCTTGCCACTTTCGCTCAACAACGGCTTGCCAGGCAGCCGGGTCGAGGCGTACCGGGCAGGAATGACAATGACGGTCCGCATGAGGTGGTCAGGCTGACGGCGAGTTCGGGGTGACGAGCGCCCGCCGCAGCTTGCCCAGGGCCGACGCTTGCACCTGCCGGACCCGCTCTTTGGACAGGCCCATCGCCTTGCCGACCTTTTCGAGCGTCTGGTTGGCCGGATCGTCGGCCATGTTGAACCGCTTGGCCAGGATCATCTTCTCGCGGTCCGACAAGAGCGGGTGGTCGTCGCGCAGGTACTCGTCAATGCGGAACATGCTGAGCGAACTCGGTTCGGGCTGGAACCGGCCCCGCGGCTCGCCGTCGGGCAGGGATTCCAGCGACATCGACCGGGCCAGCCAGTCGGTCGACAGCCGCTGGCTCATCCGGGAGAGTGCCCGCACTAAGCAAGTGTAGGCGTAAGTGCTGAACCGGATGCCGAGCCACGGGTTGTACGCGGCGACGGCCTGGATGAGGACGATATGGCAGTCGCCGATCATGTCCTCGGCCCGGTTGTGGGCCGTCATCCGGCGACGGACTGCGCGATAGATGAGCTTGCGGTTGCCCAGCACGATCTGGTCGCGCAAGGAGTGGTACGCCCGCTGCCACCGCGACAGTTCGGCCGGCGTGCGGGCGGCGTGCATCCGGTGGGCGGCGTAGTGCATCCGCCGGGCATGGTCGCGGGTGACCTCGTCGGGCATGTACCGGTCGTCGAAGTTCGTCGGATCTTCCAATACTTCGACCGGATCGAACTCGCGTCGTGACTCCTTGTCAGCGAACAACGGGTGGTAGATGTAACTGGGTAAAAAGGCCGTCCGGTTGGCCCGTCGGGTGACCGGATTGAGGGGCATCCGCGGCGGGCCGGTATTGTCGGAGGGCAGGGCAGTATGGGTCGGACGGGCGGTGAGGGAGGCAGTCATTCTCGGAAATCCTGAGGGTGTCCGCGGATGTGCCCCCTCCGACTGCGGATTTCATACCGTCCGGGCCATTTTTTTAGTCGGCGAGCCGCTCACGGCCACGTCCGGCTCCCGCCAACGTCTACTTCCGTCCCGCCCCGCGGCGGCGAATCCACTCGTCGGTCACACTCCCGACCAACAGCGTCAGCCCGATGACGACCGGGATGACCTCGTTCGGCACGCCGAGGAACGTGACGAGCGTCTGCAGGAGCGGCAGAACGGCCGCCCCGAGGGCCATACCGACGATCGTCCCCTCGCCCCCCCGCAGGCTGACCCCGCCGAGGACAGCCCCGGTGATGGCTTCGAGTTCGAGCGACTGGCCCGCGTTATCCGGCTTGGCCGACCCGTAGTACAGCAGCAGCATGACGCCCGCTAAGGCTCCGAGGGCCGACGCCAGGACGAACGACGCCACCCGGTACCGGCCGACCGGCACCCCCGCGTACCGCGCCGCCGCCTCCGAGTACCCCAGGGCCAGCCAGTACCGGCCGTGGACGGTGAAGTGCAGGATGGCCCCGAACCCGACGGCGATTAGCCCGAACACGACCATCATGGCCGGGAACATGTCCTCCCCGGCCGGCCCCTTGCCGACCAGGACGTACTGGAGCGAGGCGACCGGCTGCCGGAACGCCTCGTTCGCCTGGAGCACCTGTTGAAGCCCGACCTCTCGCCCGCCGGTCAGCACCCGGGCCGCCCCGCGCCAGACGAACATGCCGCAGAGCGTCACCAGGAACGACTGGAGCTTCAGCCCGTGAACTAACAGGCCGTGGACGAGGCCGATGCCCGCCCCGCCGGCGACGACCACCGGCAGGGCCAGGTAGGGGTGGACGCCGTCGCCGATCAAGAGGGCGTACCCGACCGCCCCGAGGGCGACGACCGACCCCAGGGACAGGTCGATCGACCCGGACAGGATCAGGACCGCGGCGGCCACGGTCAGGACGCCGTAGAACCCTTGCTTGTTGGCGATGTCGAGGAGGTTCGTCCGGTTGAAGGCGTTCTCGTTCGACCCGTACAGGGCCGCGTACATCGCCGCCAGGAGTACCACCACGCCGGCGATCCGTTTCATCCCGCCTCCCGGGCTAGCTTGGCTGCAACGCCCCGCCGGTGGCGAGGGTCATGACGGCCTGTTCGGTCAACTCGGCCCGACCGAGAGTCCCGGCCAGCCGCCCCTCGTGCAGGACGGCCACCCGATCGGCCACGCCGATGAGTTCTTCGAGGTCGCTCGACACCATCCAGACGGCCACGCCCTGGCCGCACAACTCATCGACGAGGGCGTAAATCTCGGCCTTCGCCCCGACATCCACCCCGCGGGTCGGCTCGTCGAGGATCAGCACCTTTGGCCCGCGGGCCAGCCACTTGCCGAACACGACCTTCTGCTGGTTGCCGCCGGACAGGAACCCGACGGTCTGCCGGGCGGTTGGCGTCTTGACCCGCAGCCGGTCGATCATCCGTCGGTGCAGTTCGCCCTCCGGCCCCGGATGAATCCACCCCGCCGTACTCAGGCCGTCGAGGTTCGGCAGGCTCAGGTTGCCACCGATGCTCTCTTCGAGGATCAGTCCGTGCAGCCGCCGGTCTTCGGGGGCGAGCAGAATGCCGGCCCGGACGGCGTCGCGGGGCGAGTGGATCGCCGCCACGACCCCATCGGCCTCCACCGTACCGGACATCACAGGCCGTAGGCCGAACACGGCTTCGGTCAACTCCGTCCGGCCGGCCCCGACCAGCCCGGCCATGCCGAACACCTCGCCGGCCCGGACCTCGAAGCTCACGGGATGGCCGGCGTCCCCGGCGTAGCGCAAGTCGTTCACCCGCAGCCGGATGCGACCCGGCGTGGCCCCCGCCGCGTCCCGCTTGGTACGGGGGAAATACGACTTCAAGTCTCGGCCGACCATGAGCCGGACGAGGTTGGCGGCCGTCAGGTCGGCCTTCGCCAACTCGCCGGAGACTTTGCCGTCCCGCAGGACCACTGCCCGGTCGGCCGACCGGGTGACTTCGGCCAGCCGGTGCGAGATGTACACCACGGCCACCCCGTCGGCCCGCAGGCCGTCGATGACGCCGTACAGGGTATCGGTTTCGGACTGGGTCAGACTCGAAGTCGGCTCGTCCATAATCAGAAGGCGGGCCGACTGGCCGAGCGCCCGGGCGATTTCGATGAGTTGCTTCCGGCCCGGCGACAGCGTCTCGACCCGGACGTGCAGCAGCCCGGCGGGCAGGCCGACGCGGGCCAAGGCGGCCGCCCCGGCGGCGGCCATTTCGCCACGCCTGAGCCAGCCGAGGGCACCGGCGGTCGTCTCCTCCCGGCCGAGGAACAGGTTGTCGAGGACGGTCAGGTTTTCGGCCAGGCTGAGTTCCTGATGGATCAGCACGATGCCGGCGTCGAGGGCCGCGCCGGGCGTCGGGAAGGTGACCGGCCGGCCGTCGAGGGTAATGTCGCCGGCGTCCGGCTGGTAGACGCCGGCGAGGATTTTCATGAGGGTCGACTTGCCGGCCCCATTCTCGCCGACGACGGCCAACACCTCGCCCGGGCGCACGGCCACCGAAACCCCGTCGAGGGCCACCACGCCGGGGAACGCCTTGCGGACGTTCCGGGCTTCGACGAGGACATCTCCGGGCGGCATAGTTACTTCGCGCCCTTGACCGAGGCCAGTTCGGCGGCCGACTTCTCGGCGAACTGCTGGGCCTTCAGGTTGACGACCTCGAACTTGCCGTGCGTCTCCGTCGGCCCGCCGTCTTTGGTGACGAGCCGGTGGGCGATCGTCTGGTCGACGGCCTTGGAGGCGTCGCCGCGGGCGAGCGCGGCCAGCACTTCGACCGACTTGTACCCGTAGTTGAACGGGTCCTGGACGACGGTCCCGACGATTTCGCCGTCCATGATGCCCTGGAGGGTGACCACGTCCTCGTCGAACCCGACGATCTTGACCGTCCCGGCCAGCCCCTTGGCCTTGGCCGCCAACAGACACGCCTTGGGGTTGTAGGCATACAAGCCGACGCAGCAGACGTTCGGCATCCCCCGCAACTTCTCGATCACGTCCCGCGCCTTGTCCTGGGCGACCTTCTGGTCGGCGTTGTCGGTCGTGACGCCATACAGCTTATATTTGCCCAAGTCGGCCCCGGCAGTCCGGGGCGCGTCCTTCCGGCCGGCCAGCTCATCCAGTACCCCGCCGATCCGCTCGACGGCGTTGGCGCTCGACTCGTTCCCGATGAACAGGGCGACCGTGCCGCCGGCCGGCAGCGCCTGCTTGACCAGCCGGCCGGCGGCCTTACCGGCCTCGTAGTTATCGACCCCGATGTAGCACTTGCGGCCGCTGGCGGGCGCGTCGTTGTCCATCGTGATGAAATTCGTCTTGCCGGCCACGACTTTGAGGGCCGGGGCCTGGTCGTCCGGCCGGATGACGCTGACGGCCAGGCCGGACACCCCGACCCGGACCAGGTCGTTGACGATGTTCATCTGGTCGGACACGGCGTCGGTCGCCGGCTGGCGGAACGTCACGTCGCAGTCGAAGTCCTGGCCGGCCTTTTTGGCCCCGGCCTCGGCGATCGACCAGAAGTCGGCGGTGTTGTTGGTGACGACCGCGACCTTGGGCCGGGCCGGGCCGTTTGTCGTCTTGTTACACGCGGGGGCGAGGAGGGTGACGCCGGCGATCACGGACGCGGCGAGGCGGGACAGCGGGCGCATCGTCAGACTCACTCGGGGAGGGGCGAGGGACCGGCGGGGACGTGCCTCCCAGGTTATCCGGGGCCGCCCGGAGGGCAAGCGGCCGGGCCGAAATGACGTGCTAAACTGACGAAAGCTTGGGGACTGCAGTCCCCGGGCGTTGCTCGCTCCACGGCCCATTAATTCGACCACACCGGCGCACGCGGGCGATTCCCCAGCCGCCCGCCCGGGGCCGTGTCCCGCGTCGCCTCGTCGTACAACTGGGCCGCCGCGTCGACCTGTTTGGCGTCCCGGCCGCTGTTCTGCAACACCTCCCGGGCGACGGCCTTCGCGTCGGCGGCGGCCGGCTTGGCCCGCCGGGCGGCCGCCTGACTCGGCCGGTCCAGGAGCGCCTGGGCGGTCAACTGGTTCGGATCGTCCCCGCCGAGGGTCGCCGCCGCCCCGCCGCTCGGGTTTTGGGCGAGCGGCTCGGGCTTGGCGTACCGCCGCGCCCGCTTGGCCTCGACGCTCATCTGGCCGAGTTCCAGCGCCAGCACCGCGGCCAGTTGGTCGTCCGAACATCGGGCGGCCAGTCCTTCGCTCACCAGCACCCCGTTCAGGTCCGGGTGGTAAATCTCCGGCTCCGGCCGGCCGACGACGGCAAACGTCGGCGACACGCCCAGAAACGGCGTTTGCGACACGAGTTCGGCCCCGATCATATCGACCCGGGCTGACAGGCTCCGCGACGCGGCCGACGGCTCCGGGGTCGGGACGGCTTTCGCCGCGGTCGTGGCCGTCTCGCCGTCGAGGGCGGCGCACCCGCTCCCCAGGAGAGCCAGGAGTAGGACCGGTCGCATGACAGACGCCCCCGCCGGACGGTGGAACCGCGCCGGGCATACCCCCGGCCGGCCGGGGTGTCAACGCCGGCCGCCGATCATCCGGATGGTGTAGACGCGGCTCGGCGTCCCGGTCATTGGGTCGCCGCCGGTCAAGGTGACGACGCCGTCTGTGACGCGGTAAACGAACGGCTTGCCGGTCACCGGGTCGAGCGGGATAGGAAGTTTCAACTCGTCCAGACTCTCCGGCGGCGTCACCCCGGTCCCCTCGGCCGCGTGCAGCCGGAGGGCTTCGACCACCCGCAGGTACGCGAGGCGCTGGTCGAGCCGGGCCTGGGCCATCTTGAATTTGACAAGCGCCGGCGGGGTAAACAGGGAACTGGGGGCGTCGGCGGGAGCCTTCAGCAGCGCCTGCTCGGCCGCCCGCAGGGCGGGGAGCGCCTGGTGGGCCGGAAGGTTCGCCCACTTGAGGAAGTCGTCCAACTTGACCACGGCCCGCCGGGAGTCGTCGGCCGCGACCGCCTGCAAGGGGGACATCTCTCGGACGAGGCGGGCGTCGACCCCGGTCTCGGCCAGTCGGCCGCGGGCCGCCGCCACCCGTTCCGGGTCGACGCTCCAGAGGGCGTACCGGACCCGGGCCGGACCGACCGCCCCGCCGGCCGCGGACCGGTCGTCCTGGGCGAGGGCGAGGGCGACTTCGATGTTGCCGACGACCCGGTACAGTTCGGCTTCCGACAGCGGGGCCGGGCCGGCGACCAGCCGGTCGAAGTACGTCCCGAACATGACCCGTTCCCCCTGCATCGCCAGGCGGAGGGTCAGGAACGGCGTCGGCAGGTCCGCGAGCGCCCAGAACAGGTTCGGGCAGTCCGGCCGCTGGACGAGTTCTTCCAGCACGTCGCAGCCGATGCCGGCGATGGCGAGGCCGACCAGTTGGCCGATGCCCGTCGGGTGCTGTTCCATCGTGCGGGCTAGGGCGAACAGGGTCTGGAGCGTCCGGGCCGCGTCGAGTGGCTTGCCGGCCGCGATCTGGGCGCGGGCCGTCACCTGGATAACCGTCGCCAGAGCGCGCATCTTCTGCACGTCCGGCAGGAGGGTGCCGTACCCGTCCCGGCGTAGCAGGTGGAACAGTTGCCAGTCGGCCGTCGTCATCCGGGCCGCGTCGGCGACTTGTCGATCCACGTACCGGCTCAGGTCGCCGGATAGCACGTCCGGGTGGGTGAGGGGGAGTTGGGTCAACTCGACCCGCTTGTTCTGCGCGGCCCCGGCGTAGAGCGCGTCTTGCTCCATGAAGCAGCGGAGGAACCCCTGGACGGCGTTACCTGGCACATGGTCGCGGTACTCGGGCAACAGTGTCAGCCGCGAGAGCGGCTTGAGCGGCACCGCCGGATGGAGCGTGAGCGTGACCGGCAGCTTACCGTCGACGGGCGTCACCGGCGGTTGGCCGGCGGCTGCTGCGGCGGTCGAAATGAACAGGGCGAGGGCTAACAGGCGGGCGGGCATGGTCGGGACTCCGGGGAAGGGGGATCAGTTCAAGCCGAGGAACCGCGGGTCGCTCCCGGCGGTCAGGGTCGGGCGCGGCGGCGGCGGAAGCCCGGCCCACGGCCGGGGGTGGGACCAGGTGCGGAGCAGGGCGGCGTAACTCGACGGGTCGGCCCCTTCGGGCGCGAACGGTAACCGCGTCAGCCGAACCGTGTCGGTTGGCGGCGACGCGGTTTCGGTAGGGGGAATCACCAGCGGGGCCGGCACGGGCATGGGGGCCGGCACTTCGACCACGACCGTCGCCGGCGCGGGCGTCGGAGTCATGGCCCATGCGATCGCCAGCCCGGCGTTCGAGAGGGCGAGCAACCCGGTCGCGAGCTTCCATCCTGGCCCGGTCCGCCCCGCCGCCTGCCCCGCTGCGAACAGGAGCGCGTCCCGGTCGAGGCGGCCCGACGACGGGGTGAGCCGGGCCAGTTCGGCGGCGACGGGGTCGGTCGTCACGGGCACGGCTCCTTCAGGGTGACGCGGAGTTCGGCAATGGCGGCTTCGTACCGGCGGTGGGCACTACTCACCGAGCAGCCGACGGCGGCCGCCACCTGTGTTAACGTCATTCCGCCCCACAGCCGGGCGACGACGACCTCGCGCAACTCGCCCGGCAGTCGTTCCAACGCCGCCACGGCCGCGGCAGCATCAAGGCCGTCGACTTCCGTCTCGACGAACCACCGCTCCGGCCGGGCGACGGCCGCCTCCCGGTGCCGCCGCCGGCGCTCGGCCTTGCCAGCGTCGATGGCGGCGTTCCGTACCACCCGGAACAACCACGCGGCTGGGTCATGGGGCGGCGTCCGGCAGCGGGCGAGCTTGCCGAACGCCACCTGGACCACGTCCTCCGGCGTGCCGCACCAGCCGCGGGCGAACAGCACGAGGGCCGCCGCGTGGGCGTCGATCAGGGCGGCGAGCGTCCGGGCGGTCATGCTGTGAAAGGAGACGGCGCGGGGGCGGAAGTTTTCCGCGGGGCGGGTCAATGATTCGGTTCGGCGAAGGCTGCCCCGAACCGGCGGTTCAACCCTTCTTGCTCCGCGGGCGTCAGCGGGGCGTTGATCCAGAGTCGGCGGAGGGCGGGCATCACGGCCGGGTCGGCGAGCAGCCGCGCCCACGGCCCGCCGGGCGAATCCTGATGGAGATGAACGTCCAGCGCCAGCAGGTGGGCGGCCCGGGGCGAAGTCAGGAACCGCGCGACGCCGGCCGGCGTCATGCTAGTGGCAGGTGCCGATTCGGGTAAGTTTGGCCCGCCCTCCGTCAGATACAGTTCGCGGACCGTGGCCAGCCGACCGGCGACCACGTCCAAGTCGGCGTCCGAGGCGACCGCCACGGACGACCGCCGGTCCAGGACGACGTTCGGGGCCGCCGCGAGGGTGCCGGCCCGAACTCCGAGCCGGACCGATCCACTCCCGAACAACAAGAGTTCCTCCAACCGGCCCGGTCCGTCCCACGCGGTCAAGGCGTCCAGGCTGTCCATCCCAGTCAGAGTGAGCCGGGCCAGCCGGGGCAAGCTGTCCGGCCGGAACAGGCGGCCGACCCCGGCGGCGTATGCCCCACCGTACTCGGAAATCTCGTCGGAATTGATCGTTAGCTCATACACGTTCCGCAGCCACCCGGACAGTCGCATCTGGTCCAGAACTCCCGTCGTCTCCGAGCCGTACCAGATGGTCAACGAGTCCGGCGGCCGGACCCGGCGGAAGAAGGTGGCCCAGGTGGCGGCCGACTGGGGTTCGCCGCCCGAGTAGTCGTCGTGAATCGAAAGGGACAGCTTCCGCACCCGCCGGGCGAGGGGCGACGTGGCGTAGTACACGTCCGGGGCACGGCCCGACAACGAAAGGGACCGCAGGTTGACGAGGTTCGGTGAGGCGTACAGCGGCCACCAGGACTCCCGCAGGCTCCCGTTGGTCCAGACGTTCAGCGACCGGAGCGACCGGAACGGGCCGTCCGCGACCGCCCGGTGCATGTCCGACTGGGTGCCGTTCGCCACCTGGAGGTGCCGCAGCCCGGGCGCGAACGGCGCTTCGGCCAGCACGCGGCCGGCCCCGAACGAGCGGCCGTTCACCCTGCCGAACTTGAGCGACCGCAGGCCGCGAAACTGTTCGGCCCCGCAGAATAGACTCGCTGCGAATTAGCCCGGATTTCGTAGTTTCAGGGGATGGCACACGCTGATCGCCTGCTGCAAACGCCTACGACATTCCGCCGCCTGACTGGGCTAACGC